>ENA-OFCE01000032-OFCE01000032.1-metagenomes-genome-assembly--contig:-NODE-32-length-105772-cov-6.895523_pt1 | contig 105772 bp, 98 predicted proteins | sample MGYA00153388_OFCE01 | MGnify analysis MGYA00153388
CGCTATACACTATCTTATACTTTTCAAGGTCCGACTACAGAAAACAGCGTCCACTAAAGCACTGCTCGCTATTTTAAAACCTTACGAGTTGTTCGGCAGTATAAATGATTAAACTATATAACAGGGTCATAAGAGTGCTGATGCCGATATTACCATAGCAAATGCGATCAATACGGTATAATCCGCCTTTCTCATAACAATTTTTCTAAAATAGGATCTGGGACCTGAAGCAAACCCTCTGACCTCCATGGATATTGCCATCTTTTCAGTCTTTTTGATGGAGGATACCAAAAGTGGTATGGCAAGAGGAATAACAATAACTATCTTCTTAAATGGATTTTTAGTATCCGAATGATAGCCTCTGGACATTTGAGCCTGTAATATCTGCTCAATCTCTCCCATAAAGGTAGGTATGAAGCGTAAAGCCGTTATAAACATAAATGCATACTTGAAAGGTATTTTAAGTTTTTCAACAAGCACTACTACCATATCCGTCATGGAAGTCGTCATCATCAGTATGGGTATGGTGGACACCGTTGCAACCATTCGGAAGGACATGACTAGACTGAGGTTCAGTCCTAGATCCGTTATCTTTCCGATGTTAAAATAAGGTATTGCATAGAACAAGACCCTTCCTTCATCCACAAAAAATATCTGAAAAAGTATCAGCAGGAATGAAAAAATGAATAACGCCTTTATTACAGGTAACACCTGCCGTATGATTCCGCTCATAAAAGCCACCAGCAAATTGGACAGCAGAACTATAAAGATGGGGATCGGATCGTTGAGTAAAAAACTGACAATGAGAACCGTAAGGGTCCATAGGATTTTTGTTATGGGATTCAACCTGTGAAATAAGGAATCTGTTTGTACATATTCAACTATTGCAGGCATCTTCTTCACCTTCCAGATATGAAATAATTTCCGAGAACATATCTTCTACCGTATTCACATTCTTAAAGAAACCCTGTTTATGGAACTTTTTAGCCAGTAAATATACTTGCGGTGGCTGCAGGTTCGAGAGGGCCAAGCTCTCTTCCTTCCAAAGGACCTCTTCTGCACAACCGTCCTCAAGAACCGTACCATTTTGAAGAACAATCACTCTTTTCGCATATTTAGCAACCAGTTCCATATCATGAGTTACCATAATAACGGTTTTACCCTGTATATTCAATTCCTTGACGATTTCCATGATTTCCAGTCCCTCACTATAATCCTGCCCTGTTGTAGGTTCATCCAAGACAAGAACCTCGGTTTCCATCGCCAGTACGGAAGCAAGCGCCACCCGCTGTCTTTGCCCCCTGCTTAGTGAGAAGGGGTCTGTTTTCAGATATTGCTCGATTCCGACTTTTTGGGCAGCCTTATATACGAGCCCCTCAATGTCACTCTGTGATACACCCAAATTCTTTAAGCCGAAGGCAATTTCATCATACACGGAAGAACAGAATATCTGGTGGTCAGGGTTTTGAAACAGGAAACCTATCTTTTTTGCAAGTACACTGGTTTTTGTTTTTTCAGCATCCAGCCCGCATACTGTAATTTTCCCCTGGGAGGGTCTTAAAAGCCCGTTCAGATGCTTCATTAATGTAGTTTTCCCAGCTCCGTTTTGGCCGATAAGAGCAACAAATTCTCCCTTTTTCATAGTAATATTCAGATTAGTAAGCACCTTTTTACCGTTTTTATACTGGAAACTAAGATTATCAATTTTGATCATAAGCATCACCTTCTTTTGCCTGATAAAACCTTGCTGACCATAAGGTACGCTTCATCGGCATTTATTGGGAATTCTCCTTGATACAGCCCTTCCTTTTTTAACAGATACGCCAGATGTGTTACGGGTGAAGAATTAACACCGATCCCCTGCAGTGTTTCCTGATTTGTCAGTACGATTCTAGTGGGTCCGTCCAACAGGATGCTCCCCTTTTTCATGACAACCAGCCGTGAACAATATTCCGTAAGGAGCTGTATTTTTTGTTCGACAACGACTACCGTAACACCATACTCCACATTCAGTTTTTTCAGCGTATTGAATATATCCAGACTCCCTTTCGGATCAAGTTCCGATGTAGGCTCATCCAAAACAAGTATTTTAGGGCGAAGCGCTATTGCCGAAGCAATTGCAACCCTTTGTTTCTGGCCGCCGGATAACTGCGTCGTGGAAGAATGTCTTAAATGTGAAATTCCCGTCATCTCCAGACTTTCCTCTATCCGGGATGCAATTTCCATCCTGGGTATATTCAAATTTTCAAGTCCGAAAGCAATTTCCTCTTCTACACTTGTAGACACGATCTGAGCATCGGGATCCTGAAATACACTTCCCACGGAATAGGCAATTTTGGTGCAGTCATTCTCAACAGTATCCTTGCCGTCCACTTTAACTTCACCGTAAAAGTCCCCTTGCTGGAAATGGGGGATTACACCGTTTAAGCATAAGGTCAGCGTGGATTTCCCCGCCCCTGTAGGCCCAATAACTCCGACAAATTCACCTTCCTTAATATGTAGGCTTATATTGTTCAATGCAGGTTCCTTTGAATCATTATTATAGAAAAATGACAGGCCTTGTATATTGATCATGCCAGTTCCTTCTTTCCTGCCGCAGCTTTAACCGGGTAATAAATTAACTGTGCAATGATCGTATTGGCGATGGCAGTCGTGATAACAACGGTAAGTAAAAATGCGAATGCAGGATTCTTCGGTGTTTCAACGAAAAGTATAAGGAACTTCAATGTTGATACGTATACCAGGCCGCTTGCCAAGGTACCAAAGAAGGTAACTATTGCAGGTTTGAATGAAACTTTATTAATGGAAAACTTGAATGGAGCTTTTACCAGTGCAAATGCAACCAGTGCTCCGACAGGTTCACTGATGAAATTGATGTAAGGGATCATTGATTTGGTAGTGAAATGGCAGATGGCCGCCGCTACCAAGCTTATGAAGATTAACTCTACAAATTTGGGCCGAATCAGGTAGATTGCCATACAGTACATAACAATTACAAAATTGGGAGTAATACCGAAAACGGGTGGTGTGAAAAGCCTTAAAACCGCTCCTGCGGCAAGCAGCACTGCAACAAGAACCACATCAGTTGCACTTAACCCCTTGTTTACGACCTGTCTTTTAACTGCGTTTTCCATAAATACAACCTCCATAAAATAGTTTTGAAGGTTGAGAACAGAGAATTGGATAAAACAAAAATAGCCAGGATCAACCGGACTATGAAAATTGCAATTTCACACTCATCTCATCAAACGTATTCTCTTCTCAACTCATCTTACCTTAGGATAACATGCTTGTAGAATTATGTCAATAGATGGTATTTTACATAATTTTGCTATAAAAGCAGCTAAATAAATGTAAATACTTAACAAATATAGCTATATAACCGCTTCATCTTTGGTGGGAAAAGAGTCCTCAGAAATGGTTCAGTTTTTACATATATGAGGTAATGCACGATGATTTTATGTCACGTCTTTATACTATTCCTGTAATAATTTGTCGTCGAATTCACATGCAACATCCGCATGCACCGTTATCATTCATTGTCATTAGCCCTCACTTTTAATGAGATTTCTTTAAAAATTATACTGACTATCCCTTATTTGCGCATAGGACATAGTAAAAGAGAACCCCTTGGGATTCCCTTTCTTAGCATCTTATAAAAAACAGGAAGCTACTGTTCTTCCATGTGTAACTGTCCCCAACTGCACATTTCCTCTAAAATCGGCATAAGCGAAAGACCTTTTTGCGATAGCGAATATTCCACCTTAGGCGGAATTTGATGATATTCCTTGCGTAAAATAATATTCTCTGCTTCAAGCTCCTTTAATTGACTGCTAAGCATTTTATGAGTAACTCCATTTATACAGCGCTTTAACTCCCCGTAGCGCATAACCTTGCGCTTTGAGAGCCAAAACATAATAATCATTTTCCATTTCCCACCGATTAAAGATAGCGTATACTCAAATGGCGCAGCATAAACCTCATCTTCTTTTGACACTTCTATTACTCTCCTTTTGGGTAGTATTTTACAATAAAGTGCATACTATACTTTATTGGATACATAAATTATAATGCAGTCATAGAAAATATGTAAAGCAAAATCAATTGTAAAGGAGCGTAAACTATGTCTAAGTTTAATGAAATCATACCGGAACAATTTGAGCAAAGTCCGTTCAAGCTTATAGGTAAGGATTGGATGCTCATTACTGCTGAAAAGGACGGAAAAGTAAATACAATGACCGCCTCCTGGGGTGGCTTCGGCGTAATGTGGGGGAAAAACGTAGCTTACATTGTTATCCGTCCACATCGTTACACCAAGGAGTTTGTTGATAATTCCGACACTTTTTCACTCACTTTTTTTGATACCAGTTTTAAAAAGCAGTTAGGTTATATCGGAACGGTATCGGGCAGAGACGAAGATAAAATTCAAAAATCGAATTTAACTGTTCTCCATGCAGACGATACTCCATATTTTCAAGAAGCGAATATAGCAATTTTCTGTAAAAAATTATATGCGCAGGAGTATAAGCCAGAATGCTTCATAGCACAAGAGCTAAACGAAAAATGGTATCCGGATATTGATCATCATACATTATATATTGCAGAGGTTACTAAAATCCTTGTTAAGGAATAACAAAAAAGTCCCATGCTTCTAATGATTCGCATGGGACTTTTAACTATATTTTCTCAGGATCCATAGCACACGGGTATTCTCGTTTCCACAGTACTCCTTACGTATTCTGATACCTCAATGTGCAGGATGAAACGGATAAGCGTCAAAGTCTTTTTTATTTAATTCAACATGGAGAAAACTTTTGCCTGCCATGCTCAACCTCTTGCAGTTTGATCGCCCTGCCTCCCTGTATGTCCTTCCAAATGCTTTTTACCCTTCCTTTTAGGTTGCCGTACTCTCTCACACAACTCATTATCCAAATCCTCCTTTGGTGTTTTATCAACCAGTTTTACAGGTGTTTTAAGGATTTTAGACAGAATGTTTTCTATTTCTTCGATTCTTTTTTCTCTTTCCTGGTCAGAAATCTCAGGACGGATCACAACTACATTTGGCATTTTTTTCACCCCATACTAATGTATTGGGGATTGCTTGGACATTATACGGACTTATTGATCGCCTTTTTGACTCTTTGCCCATCGGAAACAGCATTTAAAAAGACGCTTATTCAGCAGGATCTGGAAGATGTTCTTTTTTGTTTTCCGTCTCCTTCTTTTTCTCCTCCTCCATTTCCTCGACAACCGCTCTCAATACCTCATACACCAGTTCTTTATCATGGCTGTGATTCCATCGATTAATCTTCCTCTTCACTTTCCTCCAGATCTTTCGCCTTTCGATAACCTCTGGTGGAACTTCTCTCTTCACTGCCGGCCTTTTCTCGCTTTTCTTCCTAAGCTGATCCCTGATCCTGTTCACACGTTCATTTTCTTCTTCAATTTCCTTCTTCCTTTCCAGGGTAACAGGGCTCTTTGTATCCACCCACTCCTGCGCTCCGGCCGCAGCAGCTTCGACAGATTCAAAAACCATACGGTCAGAGAGTGAGGTATAGATTTCCTCTCGCTGGTATGAAACCGTGTAATATACACTCGTACTGCTTGCCTCATATATCTTAATGATATGGTGGCTCTTTCTACCAATTTGGTAGTCTATTTCTCCATATTTGTCTCTGTGCGCTAATAATTTCATTATACTTCCTCTAAATGTGATATACTGGCAAATTTAGTTCTACATCCTCCATAATAATCCAGAAGTTTTGTAGCCCTAACTTGCTCATGATATACAATTTTATAATAAAACACCATAAAACGCAACATTTTGTTGCTATTTTTTTACATATTTCTCCTCTATCAAACAGGAAAACTCCCTATTGCCTTTACTCTGAGGAATTCAGTACCCTATATCGCACTGCTTTCATATTCTTCCTCTCCATAAAAAAAATCGCCTTGACCATGGCGATTTTTGTAAATACTAAAAGGTTGTTAATAAGCCAAAACAGTGATTTAGCGGCCCAGGCCCTTTTCCTAAGTCAAGATTCGCTTTTAATGCCCCCGTAATATAGGCTTTGGCGTTTCTTACACTCTGTTCCATGTCAAAACCATTTGCAAGGTTGCAGGCAATTGCAGACGAAAGAGTACATCCTGTTCCATGTGTATTGGGATTATTAATCTTTTCACCTTTAAACCAAACAGTCTTCCCCTTCGAATACAGCAAATCATCTGCGCGATCCGTCAAATGGCCGCCTTTGATGAGTACGCTGCCCTTAAGGATTTTCGAGATATTTTCGGCAGATTTTATCATATCTGCTGCGTTTTCGATTTTAAACCCACACAAGCTTTCAGCTTCAGAAATATTGGGCGTAATAATGCACCCAAGAGGCAATAATTTGTTTATAAGCGCATCCATGGCATTCCCACTGAGCAGTGCATGGCCACTGGTAGAAAACATAACGGGATCCACCACAATATTTTTTGCTTCATATTCTATAAGCTTTTCTGCAATCACTTCAATGATCTCGATGGAAGATACCATGCCTATTTTTATTGCATCCGGGTAAATGTCACTAAATATGCAGTCAATTTGCTGTCCTACAAACTCGGGAGAAGCTTCCAAAACGCCGTAAACTCCCGTTGTATTTTGTGCAGTCAAAGCAGTGATTGCACTCATTGCGTACATTCTATGGGCAGTGATTGTTTTGATATCCGCCTGTATACCGGCTCCTCCACTACAATCCGAGCCGGCAATTGTTAAAACTCTTTTCATCGTAAACACACCATTTCTACAAATAGATTTATAGTATCTGTTCTGCTAATTTGCGTAAATCTTTTGTGGCCTTATATATATCAGGTTTTGCAAAAATCGCGGATATTACAGCCACGCCGTCAATACCGCTGCCTTTAAGCTGCAAGATATTTTCTTCAGAAATTCCTCCGATGGCCACAACAGGAATGGAAACGGCTTCACAGATCTTTTTTAATGTTTCAAAAGATACAACCTCTGCATCATTTTTTGTTGTGGTAGCGAATACAGCACCAACTCCAATATAATCCGCACCGCTTCGCTCTGCCAATACGGCTTGCTCTACGGTCACTGCAGATACACCCATAATTTTATCCTTACCGATTAAGGCTCTTACCTCCCTTGCGTCCCTGTCACTTTGCCCCACATGGACCCCATCGGCATTAGCGGCTAAGGCCACCTCTACATTGTCATTGACTACGAAAGGGATACCATATTGATCTGTCAGCTTTTTAAGCTGCACAGCTTCAAGTACAAATTCATCAAAACTTATATTTTTTTCACGAAGCTGTACAAAGGTTGCTCCTGCTTTGATTGTATCCTCAACCTGGTCAATCAGATTATTCTGTCCGAGCCAGGTTCGATCCGTTACAACATATAAAAGCATCGCATGATTATTTACTTTCAATTTTCATACCCCCATTGAGTGTCTCACGATCCAGTTTGCTCATAGAATCTATTAACAACGCTTTAAATGTCGATGTTCCTCCATCCACTGCTTTCATTTTTTCAAAAGCCAGTTCTCCGCAAAGCCCCATAGCGCAAACAGCAGCTGCTGTTGCATCCAGCATATCCTCATCATTTGCACCGCAAAAGCTGCCGATTACCGCAGTTAGCATACAGCCTGTTCCAGTGATTTTTGACATTAAGGGGTGCCCGTTTCTTATTATATAAGCTTTTTCCTTATAGGCTACAATATCAATCGCACCTGTTATGGCAATGACTGCATTGGTTTTTACACTAAGTGCCTTTGCAAAATTCACCACTTCGTTCCTATTGCTGTCATTAACAGCATCATTACCATCTGCATCAACACCTTTTGTTGTCCCACTGCCTTGATAAACGGTCTTTATTTCGGAGATATTACCCCTTATAACGGAGAATTTCACTTCCCTTAAAAGTTCAAAAACGGTTTGGGTCCTGAGTGTAGATGCACCTGCACCCACAGGATCGAGAATTACCGGATGTCCAAGCTCATTTGCCTTTTTACCCGCCTTTATCATAGAGGCTATGGTTCTCTCATTCAATGTGCCTATATTAATCACCAGAGAATTGCAAATAGAGGTTATCTCTTCGACCTCGTTACTGTCATCCGCCATAATGGGAGAACCCCCGCAGGCTAATATAATATTGGCACAATCATTCACCGTTACATAGTTTGTGATGGAATGTACAAGGGGTGTTTTAGACGTTACATTTTCCAGGATTTTTTCAAACATAAGTTTCTTCCTCCATTCATCAATATACATAATAAGCTTATAATAATCATCACGGGCAACGTGCTGCCTACAACAGTATCTAGTGATAAAAATACCCTGTAGATGAAGAAGCCGACGACCCACAAGCCCTCTACTGAATGCCGATGTTTTCCCCTTAAAATAAATATGGGATATACCAAGCGGTATATCCCATTAAAATCATTAATGTAACTTCCCTACGTTGGCATTATCCAAATCAGGTATAAGGGTCGAAGCTATATTTGCTTCCTCTCAGCCTGTCACACAAGCTCCCCTGAATATTCAATTGAATTCAATATATCACAAAGCAGATTCCTTGTCAAAAATAATATAGGATTTTATGTTTTTTAAACCGGAGGACTGCCGAATTTCATAGCATGTATTTGTATGTACAGCTACAAAATACTAGTTCTTTATTACGGCATCGTCAGACGGATTTCCGGAAGTAACCCGGTTTATAATCTTCATAACCGTATCATCCAGCTCAGGTGCTTCTCTTTTCAATCGTGTAGACGGTATCCAAAAACTAAGTATGCTCTTTCTATTCCTTTTCAGATATGAGTAGATAATCTGTGCTTCATCAATATCATACTGTGTCAATCTGCGCATATCGCTTTTCTTTGTCACAAATGTATCCCTGATAATCTGTTTTAAATGGTGTATAAACTCCATACGATCTGCCGTTGCGGTTGTAAACACTTCTCTGTAAAGAAGCTTGTTCCCCTTAATAAGAAATAATTTAGCCTGTGCATGATCGATAAACTCAACTGCAAAAATATTCCTATTTTTACTTGAGGATTGAACCAATTGCTGCTTTCCAATTACATGCCGCAAACCCAAATAATACTCCCTGTATAGGGCAGCCTTTTCAAATTTGAGATTCTCAACAGCCTCATCCAATCTTTCAGTGAGTTCCTGAACAGCCGTCCTATCATTCCCATTCAAAACCTGCCGGATTTTCTCGATATGAACCCTGTATTCCTCAGAACTTACCTGCCCGGTACAAGGCCCTATACAAGTACCCAATTGCTGGAACAGGCAACCACTCGTCCTCTTTACCAATCCCGGACTCGTACATTTACGTATAGGGTAGAAATCATTCAGGTATTGCACTGTAGTCTCCACCCGGTGGCGACTGGTAAGCGGGCCAAAATATAATGCACCGTCATCAATTTTTTCATAGGCTATCATAACCTTGGGGTATTGTTCTGCCGGTACCTTTATATAAATATACTTTCGGGAATTCTTCATCAGCTTGTTATATCTGGGCTTTATTTCCTTAATGAGGCGGCATTCTTCAATAAATGCATCCAATTCCGTATCTGTAACCATATAATTGAACGTATGAATATTCTCTATCATTTCAGCGACTTTGGGCGCCCTGTCCTTTTGGCTTCTAAAATATTGGGACACCCTGTTCTTCAGGTTTTTCGCCTTACCGACATAGATTATATTCCCCTGGGCATCGATCATCCTGTAGACGCCAGGCCTTTGTGGAACTTGCTTAAGCATTTCTTTAAAATCCATAGTAAACTCCATTAGACTTCAGTTCTTGTAGCAATAGTATTATATCACAAATAGCTTCAATGCGAAAACAGAGAAGTAGCCAGCCTGAATCACTATGGGTGTACTATTACTGTTAAAGTATTCAAAAATGTCCTGCACTCCACATGCTCTGCGCCCATATAAGCACTTTCTTCAATTTAAAATTTGTACAATTCCCTTTCCGCCATCTACAATAACTCTGTCTCCGGTCTTGAGCCTTGCAGTAGCATTACCGCAGCCTACAACAGCAGGAATACCAAGTTCTCTAGCCACTATAGCGGCATGAGACAGTGGGGCTCCTATATCGGTAACAATCGCTGCTGCTTTCGGGAAAAGAGGTGTCCAGCCAATATTGGTGGTAGCGGTAACCAGAATTTCACCGGGCAGCAGCATCTCAGTTTCCTCAAAGCTTGACATCACTCGAACATTTCCCTCTATTTTTCCTGCTGCACCCGCAAAGCCTTTAATTGTACCAGCATCTCTGTATGTCACCTGGGTATCTGCGCCAGGGTCATAGTAATCAAGCCGTCTGTCAGTAGTTTTAGCCCATTCAAAAGGATCGAACCGGCCTCGTATAAATTGCGGGAGGGTTGGCAGGGTCTTATATTTTTCATAGTTTGTTTTTCTAGCGTTAATATGTACCAGCATTCCATCGTTACCGTTAAACAATTCCGGCAACTCAAAGCTGTATAGAAAAAACACATCGTCGCCGATCCCTTTAAGTTCGCCTACCTTAAGCATGAAAATGCGCATGACCCTGAAGGTCTTTATAAATTCAGAACGCAGAATTTCTCTGAGTTGTGCACTCTGCTTGATTTTTACTTCTTTTTTTGCGAGCCAGTTTTTCTTTGCTGGATACTGTTTAATGAATCTCTCCTTTGCTAAAATGTATTGCTCGTGCTGCCTGCTCAAAAGCGATTCAACATCCACACCTGCTTTTCTGTATTCTGCAATCTGCTTGTCAATATAATCTTTATCTTCACTTGGATAAGGGATGGACATTTCAAATTCATGTGGGCTGCGATGACCGTAAAGCGACATATACTGGTCACGACTCATTTCACCCTTGCAGACTTTTGCCAAGCCTACAAGGGGTCCAAGGCTCTCAAGGCCGCTGTCGCCTCTGAAATTCGAAAGCAGCAGGTTTGCTTCCTCTTCTCCAACAAGCTTTGCAAGACGTTTACGCAATGTAACAAGGGTCACACTACTCGCGCCACCCAGCCATATATTCCAGAGTTTTGAGACGAAGGGCCTTATTTCATTGCACCATAGCTCCTGCAGCTGTTTGCAGGAAGTGGACTCTCCAATACGTTTAGTTACCGCGTCACACCAGGGCTGGGTTTGCTTGATATAGTACTCTTTATGCTTTTGCGCATCCCGGATACGTTTTATACTTTTCTTACTTTTTCCGCTCATGTCTTTGATAAGTTCAATTGTTGAGAAAGGATAGACAGGTATCTTCAGATTTTTAGGGATATTCCCAAAAACATCTCCAATGAGTTTTTTGCTATAGTTTATGCTCACACCGAAATGGGGCATGACAGACAATATCATGCTCACATTTGAATAGACTCTTCCGCAGATGTTACCCGACCACATATAGTATCCGGTAACTTTTTGGCACTCCATGTCAAGCTCGCGGATGAGGCTCCATGTAAAAGGCGTCATCGCATCCGGCAGCGCTTCTCCAACATTGTTGCTGGTCCAAAGAAAATCACCATCCCGACTTTCGTTTATCTCGTAAGTATCAAAATTGATAGTCCGGAGAGTGGTTATGGGTCTCGACTGAAGGATATGCAGTTCACCTTTAGCTATCGCCCATTCAATATCCTGTGGGCCCCCGAAGTCTTTTTCCATCTTTTCAGCGAATTTATATAACTTCACCGCGTATCTCTTAAAAGCAGCCGGCCCTTTGTACTTTCCTTTTGGACGAAGAACTGTAAAATCGTAGGCATTAACTTCTCCGGATACCAATTGCTCACCTAAGCCGTAAACATAGTTGCCGATCATATTTTCGTGGCTTCCTGTAATGGGATCGGCAGTAAACAGCACGCCGGAAATCTCGGACTGAACCATCAGCTGAACCACTACAGCAATCCGATGAGCTTGATCCATTCCTTGGATAGCGCTATAAACCTTTACCCTCTCCGAATGCCTTGACCGAATCACTTTATCTATCGCCTTTTGAACCTCTTCGTCCGTTTTTACATTAAGAACTGTTTCGAACTCTCCGGCAAAGGAAGCTAAAGTCGAGTCCTCATTTAAAGCAGAGGACCTCACTGCAAAAAGCGCCCCCTCGTGTTTTCCTCTGATTGCGTTCAGATTAGTTTTTATCTCATTCCAAGCTTCATCCATTAAGGCTTCGGACTGAAAGGCTGACGGTAAAATCACAAAGCCCTCAGGGACAGGATACCCTCTTTGAAACATTCTGGCTAACATACCGCCTTTACCGCCTGCAAAGGTCTGAAACTCAGGAGTCAATTCCTTAAAGCTTTTCACTGTACCCGTCATATCAATTCCTTCTTTCTTCTTATTCTTGCACCGGAAGCCTTTCAAAGTCCAAAATTCCAATGCAAACAATACCCCTTACTCAAATCAATGCATTTCCATATCCCTTAATATAAATTCCTTATAGCTGCATTCAAAACTCGTTTCCGCATTTCGATATAATTGCCTCCCAAGCTATTTGACCATATTGGTCAATAGCATTATATCATTTTCGACCAACCTGGTCAATAATTTGGAAAATTATATATCTATTTCATAATAATTATATAAATTCAAGTATAATAAATGAAAGTGTATCTTCTTTATTTGAGCGTAAAATGAGCATTGTAACAGTTCCTTTATCTCTCCAGTATTCCAAATGTTTTTTGTATCTTGTGCCGGCGAAGTGCCATAAAACATGCCTCAAATAAAAAACGCCCAAACCGGACGTTTTTTATTTGGAAAATATCGATATGTCAATTTACGCGTTTGAAGCAGTAATGATTAGCGTTAGTTCCTATCCTGCTCCCAGGGATCTTGGGCAAACAACTCTACACTGGTTGCAGTTACAGACTGAAAAGCCTCTTTTATTGTTACTGTAAGTATATTCTCTGCATTGCTTTTGATTTGCCGTTTGACCATTCAGTGCCTTTTGCGGACAGTTCTCCAGGCAAAGTCTACAGCTATCGATGCACATTTCTTCCGCAAAAGGATCTGATTTCAAATTTAAATTTGTCAGTATTGCCCCAAAATTAATCATGTTTCCGTATTTTTTATTTATTATAAGAGTATTCTTGCCCATACTTCCGATTCCGGCCAGCAGCGCTGCATGGCGCAGGGACATCAAACCCCTGCCCTCCATATTATCTTGATCCCAATATTCATACGGAGAATCTGACGGCACAGGAACAGTATTACCGCCTAATTTCTCTATTTCCAAACCGGCTAAGTAGCATATGCGGTCCAACTCATTAAGATTCGCATCCGTAGCTTTAGTATACACAATTCTCGGATTTACATAAGCCAGCCCTTTTGGTATGCATTTGGCAAATACAATGACTGATTTACATTCCGCATATATATCCGTTGGATGAAAGCCGGGCGGTGCATTTGTGAACCTTTCAATATTGGCTATTCCGCAAAGATCTGCCCCCAACTCCACAAGCATTTCCTTAATCCTGTCTTCCATGATAATCCTCCCCCACGAATTAATAATTGCGGTATTCATTATTGATTAATGGTATGGTACCACATTGCCCTCCAACAGTAAAATTGATAATTTCGATAGATATGTTCGATAAAACCGATGCATATAAAAAGGGAGAAGTTTTCAGTTACAAAACTTCTCCCTTGGCTTATTCACGAAGAATATTATTGAAATATAATGTTAAACCCGTTCATAATCAGATACTTCTCAGGTGCTTCAATATTGCTTGTAGTAAGATTAATGAAGGTAGCGGATCCATTACTTGTATAAGTATAAATCGCTTCACCCAGATGCGGTTGCGAAAATCTTGAGGTGGTAATGGCATCCTTACCTGTTCCGTTAATGTTTATGTTCCTGAATACGATACCGCTAAAGCCTCCGCCGTACCCGAGCTGTATTGCATCCCTTTGAGAATTGACGATGTCGATGTTTTCAAAGGTGATATTCTTTATACTTGTATTTGAAGCTTCCAAATCGATGGCACCACGTTCGCCGTTGTAACAATCCTTGCTGGTACCGGAATTTATTATGGTCGTGTCAGAGAACGTGATTCCTGTATTATTCTCAAAATGATAACCTGGGAATACAGTGTTCAACCGGATACCGGAACCCATAAAGCAATCTTTGATGTAATTGTATTGTGCCTTGTGTCCGGAACCGCCGAAGAAAGCTATACCGCCTGCACGCCAGTTGTTCTCAATTGTATTGTAGCTGAATGTATTGTTTACACCCATCGGTGCGCCCATAGTACTATCCGGCCATACAGCCAATCCGTCGTCACCGTTGTTTCTTACGCTGCAGTTACGAACCGTAGAATTCTTCGTACCCTGGCAGAAGTTGACACCGTCAGCCAGATTATTTCTTATACGTCCGTTTTCAATCAACAGATTGTTGGCAGGAACGGCAGGTGTGTGCGCATAGTCTCCCACCCAGAAGCCGCACTCAAAATGCTCTTCCCAGAAATCATGAATCTTGGAATTTGTACCAAAGTTATCCATGAAGCACTTATAGACTGCTTCCTGGCCATAACGCGACCTGAGCATTGAGTTAATATACATATTACTAAAGTCCAAAGTACCGGTACTGGTCATTCTAAAGGATATACCACCGGATCTTTTCTGTGATGATGTAAATTGTATGTTGGTATACCACATACCAGCACCTGTAATGGTGATGTTCGAAATAGGGTTTTCAACGGAGCCGATGACCCACATGTTGCCTAAGTTAAATTTACCCGCTGGTATGTATACCGACTTTTCAGACGCAACGGCAGCATTTACACAAGCATTGAATGCTGCCAGATCGTCGGTACTGTCATCAGGAGTTGCACCGTAGGCTGTTACTGAGAGAGAGTTGGCCGGTTGTGGAATCGCTGAAGGAACCGGTTCAACTTCCACAAAGTCAATGCCGTATTCCAGGCTGTCGCCGTTTGTTTTTTGAATTCTGAGCTTGTCACCGGACTTAAGCGCTGTAGGCAGTTTCCAATGCACTTCGTCAAAACGGAATGCAGCTTGACCGCCGTTTGGAGCATCCTGAGGCTGATCACCGATGAAATACTGCCATGACCAATAGGAGGACAATGAAATAGTAGAAACTTTTGTGCCGTTGACATAACAGTCAAGGGATCCGTTCAATCCCATACCGTCACTTGAGTCAGGCATTGTAAATCTCATGTTTACACCTGCTCCACCCTGGTTGATTGTCCATTCAACATAAGAACCGTTGGATGGAAGCGCTACATACTTCTGGTTTGATGCCTCTGAAGCGGTAAGGGCATAATTGAAGTCAGGAGCTGAACGCAATACGGCACCACCCCCGATGGAAGCATCTTCAGATTCATATCTTGTATAAGGCATTGTAGCACCGCGTCCGCCACTGCTTACTGTCATATTTACACTGTATGAATTGTTGGTTTCATCTGTTTCTGTAGTTGTATTGCTGTTGTCAACAATTGCACTGATTGAATGAGCTCCGCCTACTGCAGTCCATGTACCGCTTGCAGTTATGGTAAGTGTGGAACCTGCAGCTATTGAAGCAGTACTGTTTGCCGATACAGCCACCTGAGTACCGTCAACCTTGAATGCAACGATTCCTGCTGCGCCAGCCAACGTACCCTGGTTCTTTACTACTGCGCTGAAAGTTACAGGATTTCCTGCTGTAATGTAGGAAGGACTCCATGTAATGTCGGTTACAACAAGGTCTATACCTGGTTGTGGATTCACTGTGAGGTCTTCCACGTAGGTATTATTGGATTCATTTCCTTCCGGGGTTGCGTTTGAATTGTCGACAGTTGCGCTTATGGAATGACTTCCTACAGTTGCAGACCATGTTCCTGTAGCTGTAACTGTCAAAGTCGCACCGGCTGCCAGAGACGTGGTACTGTTGGCAGCTGCCGCCACCTGAGTCCCGTCAACCTTGAAGGCGACAATTCCTGCTGCGCCAGCCGCTGTACCCTGATTCTTAACTACTGCGCTGAAGGTAACTGCATTGCCGGATACAGGAGCTGCAGGGGAATATGTAATGTCTGTTACTACCAAATCAGGCATTGGTGAGGTAGTAACCGCTAAGCTCTTTGAGTACTGGTTGTTGCTTTCGTTCGATTCGGATATCCTGTTTACATCATCAACCCAGGCCTGTACGGTATGGGTTCCCGTAGTTGCCGTCCAGGTAGCCGAACCGCTGGGTCCGCCGTTTGCAGTTACGGTTACGGATGCTCCTGCTGCCAATGAAGAAGTGGTATTATCGGACCAGCTGACCTGTGTTCCGTCAACGGAGAAGCTCACACCGATTATGGTTCCTGCAGGTGTTACGCCTGTTCCCTGGTTCTTTACTACTGCACTGAAGGTTACTGTGTTTCCAGTTAAGGGGGATGCTGGAGAAGTTGTAATATCCGTAACGATCAAGTCAGGCAGACCATAAGGTGTTGATGTTGGTGTTGGTGTAGTTGTGGGCGTGGGTGTGGGCGTAGTTGTCGGTGTTGGCGTCGGTGTTGGTGTTGCAGTCCCGCCTACAGTCAAGGTCTTTGAGAACTGATTGTTGCTTTCATTTGATTCGGATATCCGGTTGACATCATCCACCCAGGCTGTTACTGTGTGGCTTCCTGCGGTCGCAGTCCATACTGCTGAGCCGCTGGGGCCTCCATTTGCAGTTACCGTTATGGAACTGCCGGCCGCTATGGAACTGGTATTGTTGTCGGACCAGGATACCTGCGTGCCGTCAACCAGGAAGCTGACACCATTGATTACACCTGCACTTGTTGCTCCTGTTCCCTGGTTCTTGATGGTTGCACTGAAGGTTACTGCATTTCCTGTCGCAGGGTTTGCAGGGCTCCAGGATATATCCGTCACAACCAGGTCAGGAGTAGCTGCAGAAGCAGTACCATAAACCTCAAACTCTGCAGCCTGTCCACCCGTGGCTCCACTGTTTGCAGTAAAGTTAAGGCGTATGTACCTTGCACTTGTTTCGGTGAAAGTTATGGTCACGGTATTGCTGCTTGAAGGATTAAAGGTGTATGTGCTTGAAGCTGCACGGGTTGTATAGTTTGCGTTGTCAGTACTGGAAAGCACCGACAATGTCTGTGTTCTTGAACCCCATGATGGATTCAGTTTCAATACTACCTTGTAAACCGACTGTACACTTCCAAGGTCTACGGTGAGGGTATTGGGATATGAATTCGCCGCGCCCTCCCAGTATGTATTTACGTTGCCGTCATTGGCATTTGCCGCTACATAGGTTTGCGTATAATTGCTGGCGGTCATTGTCTTGCCAAGAGCCAGGTTAGCAGTGTCTGCTGCATATGCAGCCGGGGCAAATGCCAAAACCTGCGTAATAATGATTGCCAATACCAGCATGAGATATGTACATCTTTTAAAACCTTTTCCCATTGAATTAACCTCCATCTTTCCATGTTTGAATTTTGTTTTTGCATGCTTGGATAAACACCTTGCTTTTTTCCTTTAATCAGCGGCCGACACCACCTCCTTCCCCCTTCTTATTCATACCATGATTTTCTTGCGGAAGCCTAATAATTCAGCATCACTGGTGACTTGTGGGGTGAGTGGCAGTGAAAGGAATCTGTCCTTTAAACATCCTGGTTATATCACCGGATAACCGCAGGTAGAAGTCCGAAGAACACGCTACTCCATCGGCATCCAGAGTGAGGAAGTACTGGTTATTGGGTATCACGGAGCTGTTTTCCGCTGCTTTGGCAATGGCGGTACCTTCGTCATATTCATCAAACATCGCAATATATCCTGTTGAAATACCTAAACTCTTTATATTGTATGCCTGTCTCCACATGAAGTCGCCATGCTGTCTGGGAATTTGGTTTCTTGTACCGCCATTCCAGTTTGACCATGCAAAGCCGGGAAACATAACCGGCTGATACGCGATTCCATTCGCATTGCAATAGCTCAAATCCGGTACAAGCTGGTTGTTTTTGAACTGGTCAGCTCCGGCCTGATCGCCAAATCGACCCACGCTCCAGGGGGAAATTATGTTAAATGCCTTATAAACATTCTCAAATCCTGCTTTGGAGTCATCGGTACATTTGCGCCATTGTGTGGGTACCCCGCCGATTACATAACAGCCTTGGGCTTTGAACCAGTTAACCAGGTTGAGACTTTGGGTTGCATCTCCAGGTCGGTCGTTAAAGCCGATCCCCCAGATACAAACAACCGGCTTGCCGTCCTGCTTTGCATAAGCACCGGAAGCAGTGAGGTTTAATGTACCCGCAATTGTGCCCGTCCAGTCGTTTTTCAGGATAGTATCAAAGTTACTACCCATACCCGAAATATCGTACATGATGTAGAACTTGCGCCCATAGGCTTCTGAAGCAGCTTTTACCTTGGCAGCAATGCTGTCGCGGTTTGATTTGAACACGGGATCCGCCAGTTCTCCCCCGAACCGCTGCAGTGCCGCACCGTCTATTCCATAAGTCTGCATCCATTCAAAATGCTTATTGACCGTCTGTTCCGAATAGGAAGAAAATAATTTCGCCGGTTGCCCGTTGTTCAGATTTCCAAGATTGGTCTGGTATAAGTTTGTATATTCTCTTACATCCGGATACAGCTCAAAGGATATATATCCTGGCGCCGGTGCATCCGCATTGGATTGGTATGTCCCAGCGGACCAGTGCCTCCAACGTGCCACGGGTGAACTGTCTCCATAGCAATTAAACCAACCTTGATACCCTGCATAAATCTTCCCTATAATATCTCCGCTGCCACCGCCGCCTCCTATTGTAAGTCCTTCGCTATAGGAGTTATTGCTTTCATTTGATTCTACTGTAGTATTGCTGCTATCAGCAGTTGCCGTCAATATGTGTGAACCGTTGGTTGCAGTCCATGTTCCGCTGCCTGTGATTGTCAAAGCTGCACCTGCGGCTATGGAAGTTGTGCTATTTGCTGAGGCTGCTACCTGAGTACCATCCACCTTGAACGCAACAATTCCGGTGCTGCCTGCTGCAGTCCCCTGATTCTTTACTACTGCACTGAAGGTCACTGCATTACCTTCTGCAGGACTTGCAGGTGTATATGTAATGTCACTTACTACAAGGTCCGGCTGACTTGCTGTTCCAACAGCTAAAGTTTCCGAATACTGGTTGTTGCCTTCATTTGATTCGGATATTCTGTTAACGTCATCCACCCAAGCTGTTACCGTATGGTTTCCTGCAGTCGCAGTCCAGGTAGCTGCTCCGCTTGGACCTCCGTTTGACGTTACCGTAATGGAAGCACCTGCAGCTATGGAGGATGTATTGTTGTCGGACCAGCAAACTTGGGTACCGTCAACCATGAAGCTTACCCCATTGATTATACCTGCCGTTGTTGCTCCAGTCCCCTGGTTCTTTATAACGGCACTGAAGCTGATTGCATTCCCTGTTGCAGGATTTGCAGGACTCCAAGATATGTCCGTTACTACAAGATCCGGAGTCCCGGCAGAGCCAGACCCATAAACCTCAAACTCCGCAGCCTGTCCACCTGTAGCACCGCTGTTTGCTGTGAAATTCAAGCGCACATATCTTGCTGAGGTGTTTGCAAAGGTGATGGTAACGGTATTGGCACTTGAGGGATTGAAGGTATAGGTCGCGGATGCCGCTGCAGTAGTATAGGTTGAATTGTCCGTGCTTGTGAGTACCGCCAGTGTCTGCGTTCTTGTTCCCCAGGAGGCATTCAGCTTCAGTACTATTTTATAAACTGTCTGTAAACTCCCAAGGTCAACTGTGAGGGTATTGGGATACGTATTGGGTGCGCCTTCCCAATAGGTGTTGACGTTACCATCGTTGGCATTTACGGCCATATAAGTTTGCGTATAGCTGCCAGCTGTTATTGTCTTACCTTGAGCCAGATTATTTCCACTACCCGAACCAACGGTTAAATTCTTTGTGTACTGGTTATTGTTCTCGTTTGTTTCAACCATCCTGTTGACATCGTCAACCCAGGCTAATATCGAATGTGTTCCTGGGGTTGCAATCCACGTGGAACCTGCGATACCACCGTTTACCGTAACTGTGACAGATGAACCTGCAGGTATGGAGGATGTGTTATTGTCACTCCACAATGTGGTACCTGCTCCGTCAATCTGGAAGGCAACACCATTTATAACTCCGGCCGGTGTTGCACCTGTTCCCTGGTTCTTTATGGTGGCGCTGAAGGTCACTGCATTGCCGCCTGCAGGGCTTGCGGGACTCCAGGATATATCCGTTACAACAAGGTCGGGTTGGCCCGCGCCGCCAATGGTCAGGCTTTCGCTGTAGGAGTTGTTGGATTCGTTGGACTCCACTGTTGTGTTGCTGTTATCCGCAATTGCAGTTATGGTATGACTTCCATTGGTTGCCGACCATGTTCCGTTTGCGTTGATGGTCGCTGTGGCACCTGCGGCTATGGACGTAGTGCTGTTATTGGATACGGCTACCTGTGCTCCATCAACCTTGAATGCAACGATTCCTGCTGCTCCTGCCAGCGTACCCTGGTTCTTCACTACCGCGCTGAAAGTCACTGCATTGCCGGATACAGGGTTTGCAGGGCTCCAGGATATGTCCGTTATGATAAGGTCGGATTGGCTTGTTAACCCGACAGTCAGGCTTTCCGTGTACTGGTTGTTGGTTTCGTCCATCTCGTTCGGCATTCTGTTGACATCGTCTACCCATGCCAATATTGAATGTGTGCCTGCGGTTGCAGTCCAGGTAGAGCCTGCAGTTCCTCCGTTTACTGTAAGTGTAACCGACGAACCCGCGGGTATGGAGGACGTATAGGTGTCACTCCATAAAGAAGTGGCTGCTCCATCGATCTGGAAGGCTACACCGTGTATGACTCCGGCAGGTGTAGCACCTGATCCCTTGTTTTTTATGGTGGCACTGAAGGTCACTGCATTGCCCACTGCTGGGTTTGCAGGACTCCAGGATATGTCTGTTACGATAAGGTCAGGAGTTGGCCCCGCTGTGGCAACCAGGGTTTCATTATAGGAGTTGTTGGCCTCGTTGGATTCCGCGGTAATGTTACTGTTGTCAACAGTCGCAGTGATGCCATGGTTGCCGGTGGTTGCAGACCATGTACTATTAGCAGTGATGGTAACCGTAGCACCTGCTGCTATGGATGTGGTGCTGTTATTAGATACTGCCACTTGTGCTCCGTCAATCTTGAAGGCAACGATTCCTGCTGCTCCTGCTACAGTCCCTTGATTCTTTACGGTGGCGCTGAAGGTCACTGTGTTGCCTGCTACAGGAGCTTCAGGACTCCAGGATATGTCTGTTATGATAAGGTCGGGAGCCGGTCCGATATCGATTGTCGTGCTTTCGTTGTATGAGTTGTTATAGTTGTCGGCTTCTACAGTAGTATTATTGCTATCTGCATATGCGACGATCTTATGGCTTCCGCCGGTTGCAGACCAAGTACCGTTGGCAGTGATGGTCGTTGTTGCACCCGGTGCTAGGGATGTGGTGCTGTTGTTGGATACCGCTACCTGGGTTCCGTCAACCTTGAAGGCAACCACACCTGCGCTGCCCGCTGCCGTGCCCTGGTTCTTTACGGTGGCGCTAAAGGTTACTACATTACCCAGTGCCGGATTTGCAGGGCTCCAGGATATATCTGTTATTACAAGGTCGGAGTAGCTTCCGGTAACCGCATCCACACTCGTTGTTGTCTGGACAACCTTCTGTATGGTCCCGTCTTCATTGAAATACAGTTTATCCACGCAGGTTGACCGTAGCCAGTCATTATGGGAGATGGAACTGTTAAAATAAAATACATACCACTGGCCTTTGTATTCCACGACTGAGCCGTGGGCACAATAGCTATCGGTAGGATCCATAAAGACTCCTCTATATGTCCATGGTCCCAGTGGATTTGTACTGGTAGCATAGCACATCCGGTTGTCTCCTGTTGCATCGGAATGGTTGTCGGCATAGGTCAGATAATATATGCCGTTTCGCTTAAACACCCATGTAGCTTCATGAAAATCCACCAAACCCTGCATATTCTGCATGGACCCGTCTATTTCCATCATGTTGTCTTTAAGTTTTCCACCTTTGCAGATCCCACCGCCGCCATGATAAAAATAAGCCTGGCCGTCATCATCGATAAACACGTTAGGATCAATCAAAGGATCCAGTCCGGGAATATAGCCTTGAACTGTAAAACCGCCGGCAGGGCTGGTACTTGTTGCAATTCCCGTCTTCCATGTGCTACCCCAGTCGGTTCCGCTGGGATGCGGGAAATAGTAATAGTATGTGCCATTTTTATATATGCAGTCAGGCGCCCACATAAAGCCGCCCTCGGGCCTTCCCCAGGGCACCTGGCTTGCACGGAGGATTTCACCGTGGTCGGTCCAGTTTACCATGTCAGACGTCGAAAACACATGGTATTGGTCCATTAAATCGCAGCCCCGGTTTGGTTCAATATCATGGGACGGGTAGAGATAAAGTCGGCCATCCGGACCTACACGGGCCGATGGGTCTGCCGTGTACATATGAGCGATGATGGGGTTCTGCGCAAAGCAGACTTTAGAAAAAGATAGGAAGATGCAGCTAAATACTGCTATAAAAAACAACCTTTTTATGATCGATAGCATTCTCATACTATAACCTCCTTCAAAGTCCTTTCCCTTCATTTCACTGATTAAAAGTCTATTGGTTCAAACAAATCCAGGAGAAAACAGGGGCTGATGAAACAGCCCCTGGATCACCAAATTACGGATTTACAATGATCCTGAAGGTCGTAGTCGTATTCCTAATTAACGAGGACGAGATGATCACCAGTTATTACCGGAACCGATTTTTGTGACAATAAAATTCGGGCATCCGGATTGTCCGTAAATTGGCATAATACCCGGGTTATTAACCTTAACATTGGTGAAGCTCGCACCACCGACAGCCGGTCCCTGCCCCGCTTCCGCACTGACTACAAGCTTGATGCCGTAACGGGTTGGATTGTTAATATTGACATTCTCCAAACGGACGTTTTGCATCGCCAGGGCTTCCGGATACTTGGTCTGGAACATCACACCGTAGTAAACCGGGTTATTAATATCGACATTCTTCACCAGGATATTCTTGAAGGCCCTATCACCGCAGAAGAACCAAATCGCTGCGAAATTCTGATAATCATTGATCTTGTCATCAGCTCCGACGCTGGTCCAGAAATCACCACCGGTTCGGTCCAGGGTTACCCCGTCGAATACGCAGTCAACATCGCCAAATCCCAAGGTGTTATAGCCGAAGCTCAGGCTGCTGATGGTGATTCCGGGATAGGTTAAGGTATCCGCACCGTAGAGATTCTGATAGAGGTTATTTGACCCGCCGTATACTGCAAAGCATGCTGCACGCCGTACACAGGTTGCAGTGAGGTTGGTGTACTGGTTGCCTACATTGTAGGAACCGCCGGAATCAACGGCGCTGAAGAGCGCGAAAGCATCATCGCCGCATCCTCGTGCATAACAGTTGGTAATGACATTATAGGATGAACCATTGGTCATGTTAATACCATCGGCAAAGGTGTTCTTGATACGGCAGTTTTTGAACGTATTATACGAAGAGTTGACACCCCAGTACAAGCAGACGAAGTGCTCGACCCATACATTATCAACTGTTACATTCTGCATGCCGTTGCCATCTATGAATTTTCCAGGTCCGTCTTGCCGGTAGATATAGTTGCCCCAGGCAGACAAATCCTTAATTGTTGAACCGTTAGCAGAAGAACTGATATTGAAGCCTACATCAGTATTTGTTGAGTTTTGCGGCGCTACCAGCTTGGTGTGCCACGGACCGGCACCGATGATCTGAACTGCGCGGCCATAGAGGGGGATCTTATTGGAAATCTCCCAGGAACCGGCAGGAATAAAGATGCCTAACTTGGCTGAATCGCTTCGGAATTCTGTAAGCGCTTGTTCAATAGATTTCGTGCTCGAAACCTGAACGTATTTGGCCGGGTCCGGATTTGAAGCTGCGGGAGCCACATTCTCCGTTTCCAGTAAGTCGATATAGATCCATGGAACGTCTCCGGAGTCTTTTTGAATCTTAATCTTGGTTCCGACCGGATATACCTGGTCAAGCATTAACTGTGAATCTTCGTAGAGCCAGTAAGCTACCGAGCCGGAATTATCATATCCCAGCCGTCCAAGGGTTGTCGGTGATGCGTACAAATAGGAGAACTTGGAGGTAACGGCAAAATTACCTTTGTCAACTCCGTCGGCGTAAACACTGATAGTTCCAGTGGTATTTTCAGCAACGGCGTTACGAAGAACAAAAGCATTGGCCGGAGCGGTGAGTGTAAACTCTACATATTCTCCCGTTGCATCGAGATATACTGCTGAACGCCCGGAAGCTTCACCCGCATAGTCAGCCAGTTTAAAGTTTGGAGCCAATCTGGTCCCATTGGTGGTTGCGGAAGCGGATTCCGCTTCGAGGATGGTAAAGGGCATATTAGCACCCCGACCGGAATAAAGGCTTGTTGTACTTACGTTGTTCGCTTGCTTGATAGCTACTTCATTCGCATCGGCTGCAACAGTACAGGTAAGGCTGTAGCTGCCGTTTACTGCGGACCATGTTCCCATGGTGACATTGGTCGATGCTCCCGCAGCCAAGGTACCGGTATACGAATTACTATATGTTTGAACGGTTGCACCCGCAGAATTTTTGAGTACTAATGTGATCCCGTGAGCTCCGCCGGCAGAAGCAATATTTCCTTGATTCTTAAGGTTTACGGTAAAAGTCACTGTATTTCCGGCACTTGGATTATTGGGCGTCCAGGAAACATTTCCTACCAGATCGGAACTCGGAACCTGGTTAACTACCAGTGCGCTGGGGCTGGTATAGTTGTTATTGGTGTTATTAAGTTCGACCAAGGTATTAGCTTCGTCAGCCTTAGCCGTTACAGAATATGTACCTGCATTTTGTGCTCCTATATTTACAGAAACATTGGGTGTTGCACCGGCTGCGATCACGGGAGTGTTGGCAGTTCCTACCAAGGTCGTACCGAGGTAGAACTTAACATTCGAAGCACCGGCGTCGGCAGTTCCTATATTCTTAACCGCAGCAGTTAAAGTAATGGCATCCGTTTCAACGGGAGAAACCGGAGAAACCGTTATTCCAGTAATGGTTAAGTCCGGGTTTGGAGCCGGTGAACCATACACTTCAAACTCAGCAATCTGCCCGGCGGATGAACCGGAGTTTGTGGTGATTTTGAGCTGGATATCGCTTACTGTAGCCGAGACAGGAATGGTCACTGTATTTCCTGCAGCAGGATTGAAGGTATACACTGTAGGAGAAACCAGGTTTGTAAAGGCCGTCGAGTATTGATCATGACCCAGTACCTGAATGGTCTGCGTACGAGTGGCCCAAGCGGCGTCGGGATTCAGCTTCAAAACAACTGATGTTGTGTTGACATTGGCACCCATGTTTATAGTCAAGATATTCGGATATGTGCCGGAGGCGCCTTCCCAGTAAGTCGACACATTGCCGTCATTGGCATTCGTTGCTATAAATGTGAAAACGGTTGATGAAGCGGTGATGGGTTTGCCGAGGGCCATATTTGAACCGGAAACACTGCCGATTGTAATGCTTTCGTTGTAGGAGTTATTGGTTTCGTTGGACTCTACTGTAGTATTGCTGTTGTCTACAGTTGCTGTTAAAGTATGCGTTCCGCTGACTGCAGTCCAAATACCGCTGCCTGTGATTGTTAAAGTGGCACCGGCTGCTATGGAAGCGGTACTGTTTGCTGATGTCGCAACCTGGGTACCGTCTACCTTGAATGCAACGATTCCTGCTGCACCGGCTGCCGTACCCTGATTCTTTACTACGGCACTGAAGGTGACAGCATCACCTACTCCTGGGTTTGTAGGAGTGTACGTGATATCTGTTATTATCAGGTCTGGTTGGCTTGTTGCTCCAACAGTTAAATTCTCCGAATACTGGTTGTTATTTTCATTTGATTCTGAAATCCTGTTCACATCATCAACCCACGCTGTTATCGTATGACTTCCCGAAGTTGCAGTCCACGCAGCTCCGCTTGGGCCTCCGTTGGCCGTTACCGTGATGGAAGCGCCCGCAGCGATGGAGGATGTATTGTTATCGGACCAGCAAACTTGGGTACCGTCAACCATGAAGCTTACCCCATTGATTACACCTGCCGTTGTTGCTCCGGTCCCCTGGTTCTTTATAACGGCACTGAAGGTAACTGCATTCCCTGTAGCCGGATTTGCAGGACTCCAGGATACGTCCGTCACAATAAGGTCCGGAGTTCCTGTAGAGCCGGGACCATAAACCTCAAGCTCTGCCAGCTGTCCTCCTGTAGCGCCACTGTTTGCAGTGAAGTTCAAACGAATGTACCTGGCTGTTGTGCTTGCAAAGGTGATGGTAACCGTATTGGCACTTGAAGGATTGAAGGTATAGGTGTTGGACGCGACCAGAGTGCTATATGTGCTGTTATCGGTACTTGAAAGTACGGATAAGGTTTGTGTTCTTGCAGCCCAAACAGCAGCAGGATTCAACTTCAATACCACAGAATCCACCGTTTGAGAACTTCCAAGATCCACGGTAATCGTGTTGGGATATGCATTCGCCGCACCTTCCCAATAGGTGTTTACATTGCCATCGGTTGCATTGGACGCTACATAGGTTTGTGTGTAGCCGTTAGCCGTTACGGTCTTGCCTAATGCCAGATTTGGCCCTGCAGCCCTTACTTGTGAAAAAGGTAAGAACGCAATACTCTGGGTAAAAACGAGGGTAATGACCAGAATGAAAACAAGAAACTTTCTAGTATTGTACACTGAAAACTCTCTCATATTTTTACACTCTCCTTTTTAATTTTCTCAGCAAACTGTAAAGGAACAATTACCTGCTTAATCTGATTGCTTTCTTTGCATATCCTCCTCCTTCCATACCCTTTCTTTGTGGTTGTTGGTTTTTGTTGAATATAATAGGAATTTAACCCTTTCTAAATTCACCTCCCTCGAAAACTTATATTTTCCGCGATAGACTTCAGTTCCGAGTATATTATGAAATGCTTTCTGAAAACGCACACTATCAAAGATAATATTGATAATTGCAGCTATTATAGGTGTGAAGTGTCACTGATATTTTTATCGTATTCTTCGAATCTCCATTATCCACACCAATATTTTATAGTAATTTTGCATTTAGAATAATACGGTAATCCTGTTAAATGGTTAAAATTCCTGCTCACTTTTTGAACTCCAGAACTTTGATCCTGCACCAAATTCATTGTCATCCAGAAGGGCTATATAATAGAGCCCTGAATAGATAAGCTGCTGCCTCTGTAGGATAGAGGATTCCACCCCTACTATCGGCTCGGCGCACAAAAATAACTCCAGGGCTCTATACCCTGGAGCTATGTGTTAAATGATTATTATGCGCGGTAAGGAAGATATGTCCGTTACTTTATTCTATTTTTCTCCCCCCATTGGGACATAAGTTGAAGTATTGGGATGAGTGTCTCTCCTTTTTCAGTTAAGGAATACTCTACCTTTGGAGGTACTTGAATATACTGTTCCCTATGGATCATTCCACTGTTTTCCAGTTCCTTTAGTTGTTGGCTTAGTGTTTTGTGGGCGATGGACGGCAGATACTCTTTCAGTTTGCTGTACCGGATGACTCCATCTCTGAATATTAGAAATAATATAGCCCATTTCCACTTCCCACCTAGAACGGAAAGTGTGTAGCTTATTGGACAATCAAGCTCTTCGTTCTTATTATTCATACCCTACTCCTTTACTTACTTTTGATTTAGTATATAACAAAAAAGTGCATACTTAACTTTTTTATCACTATGATATACAATGAGCAAAAGTAAGTCAATTGGAATTTGATGCGGGAGGTATATTTTATGAAAGTATTGGCGTTTAACGGAAGTCCGAGAAAAACGTGGAATACTGTGACCTTATTGAATAAGGCATTGGAAGGAGCTGCTTCACAGGGTGCAGAGACAGAGTTGGTTCATCTTTATGATCTTAATTATAAGGGCTGCACAAGCTGTTTTTCGTGCAAATTGAAGGGTGGTAACAGCTATGGCAAATGCGCTGTAAAGGATGATTTAACACCGATTTTCAAAAAAATTGAGGAAGCTGATGCCATTATACTAGGCTCTCCTATCTATATGGGAGCGGTTACCGGTGAAATGAGGTCGTTTCTGGAAAGGTTAATGTACCCACTCTTTGATATGCAGAATTTTACCACTCTTTTCAAAAGAAAAATTCCCACAGGCTTCATTTACACAATGGGTGTTACGGAAAGCCAGATCAAAGAAGTGGGATATGAACAACGGTTTAAAGAAATTGAAGATACTATGAAAATGGCTTTTGGATCGTCGGAATCACTGCTTGTTACGGATACCTATCAGTATGACGACTATTCCAGGTATGTGATTGCTCCCTTCATTAATCCGGAAGAAAAAGCGAAAAGGCAAAGGGAAGAGTTCCCAAAGGATTGTCAAAAAGCCTTTGAAATGGGCGTGAAATTTACCCGGCAATCCGGTTGATCCATCACGGCAGCAGGCAGAATACAGTTTTTACCATATAATACTATCATAATGAAAGAGGGTAAATAAATGAAGGCCATATTTGAAAGAAGAAGCATACGAAAATATCTGGATGAACAAATATCAAAAGAAAATATAGAGTTGATTTTAAAAGCAGGAATGTCGGCGCCTTCGGCGGGAAATGCACAACCTTGGCAATTTATTGTTTTGGAGGACAAAAATATAGTAAACCGCATCCCTGAAATCCACCCAAGTTCGCAAATGCTAAAGGAAGCCAGTCACGCCATCGTTGTTTGTGGAGATATGCAGCTTAAAAATAAGTTTGTTGGGGAGCTTTGGATACAGGATTGTTCTGCCGCTACCGAAAACATGCTGATTATGGCACAGGATCTGGGCTTAGGGGCTGTGTGGCTTGGAGTGTATCCCATGGAGGAAGTTGTTGAAGGAATCAAGGGGTTTTTAAACTTACCTGAGCATATTGTACCATTTTCTATTGTTTCGTTAGGCTATCCGGCAGAAAAAAAGGATATTTTAGACCGATATGATGGAGCTAGAGTTCACTGGAACCAGTGGTAATATGTACGGCTTGCTTTCAAAGCTATTTTGAGGCTGTAGGAAGGTTACGTAAACTTCCTACAGCTTTTTTAATTAAATGTTTTTAAATAAATGGATATACTACTTCACAATATAAAGTTGGGGTCTTTTTATTGATCCGAAACACTTTTCTTTTTCAAAAGCGTAATACCCCCCAATAATAGCAGAGGAAAAATCATGGCTGTGAACAATCCTGATTTAAGCCCCAATTGCTCTGGGTTCAATCCGCTCGATTCGCCAAAGGCGACTAGCTTGCTTGACTTTTGTGCCAAGTCTGATACGATCCCTGCAAGCCAGGGTCCAATGGAAGCACCCAGATCGCCAAATATTGCAAGAATGCCAAACATAGCAGTTCCACCCTTTGGATAGGATTCGGCAGTCAAGCTAAAAGTACCCGGCCACATTAAACTGACAGACAATCCGCAAACCGCACAGCCTAACAGTGAAATAATAGGAATTTGAATAAATACGGTAACGGCATAACAAGCAATGCATAAAACTCCACTTGCCATCAATGCTTTTTTCAAGTGGAGTTTATGTCCCCAAACACCATATAGGGTACGTCCGATTCCCATTAAGACGGCAAATAGACAAGGGCCTAATAAATCGCCCACCAATTTTGAAACTTGCAATCCCTTTTGTGCAAACAGCGAAGACCACTGTGACATGGTTAGCTCCGATGCCCCTGCGCACAGCATAAGGATTAATGCAATAATGAATACATTCGAAGTAAATAATTGCCTGACCGATGTTTTTTCCCCTTCTGAAACAGTTGGCATGAGAGGAACTTTCATAAATCTGAATAGGTTATATACCGGAACAAGTGACCATAAAATAGGTAATACAAACCATATACCGGTTCCCAGTACTTTCATCAAAACGGTGGTAATTAAGACAACGCCCATCTGACCCCAACAATAAAATGAATGCAGCAGACTCATGGCTGACGCCTTTGCCTCTCCCGGTAAAGACTCTACAATAGGGCTAATCAAGACCTCAATAAGTCCACCACCGATTGCATAGATAACTACGGCAAGCACGAGCCCACTGTAAGGGGATGGGAAAATCTTGGGTAAAACCCCAAGACCGATTAGCCCTACTGCACTAAAAATATGTGCCAGCACCGCTGCTCTTCGATAGCCAATCCTATCAACAAATTTGACAGCTAGAAAATCAGTCGCAATCTGCGTTCCAAAATTAATGAGGATCAGTCGTCCTATCATCTCAAAGGAAATGCTAAATTCATTTTGAAAAACGATAAAAAATAGTGGTGCAAGATTATTTACGATTGCCTGCGTAATATAACCCAAATAGCAAGCATACAGCGTATCTTTGTAGGTATAGCTCATTTATTATTTTCTCCTTTTACTAATTCAGTATAACAGGACACTACTCCAGTATAGCAGAAATTAGCCTGTTCATATATTCGTTACTTAATTCTTTTCAATAATATCACGCATATGCTCTTTGAAAATCCCTTCAATATAAAGCTCATAAAAATGTGAAGGAACTTATTGCTTCTGCCCCGAGTAAAGCACTTATTCGGTCTTTATAGCTTCCAGGGCACTAAGCTTCATAGCCCTTCTGGCGGGATAAAACCCTGATACCAATCCAACAAAAATGGCAAAAGCCACAGCAGCTAAAGCCAGCCACGGGGGTATTACCGAAATTTTGCCGGGCTCACTGCCCGCCATACCCATTCTACCACTATTCAAGAACCCAGCACCCACAGAGTTAAGCAGTATGGAAGCTCCATAACTGAAAGCAATACCGACCATCCCTCCTATAAGGCCTATCATTCCTGCTTCAAAAAGGAACAGCCTCCTTATATCGCCAAGCATGCAGCCCAATACCTTCATGACGCCGATTTCTCTGGTTCTTTCATAAATGGACATGATCATTGTATTTGTAATACCGAGGGCCGCTATCAGCAATGATATTGCACCGATTCCCCCAAGCACCGTCTGTATTATACCTGCCTGCTTTTGCATTGACTTTCTGATATCTGCAAGACTGTTTGTGCCAAAACCCATCTCCTTTATTTTTTGCTGAACCTTATCTACATCCTTCACATCGGCAACTTTCACCTTAATCCGCTGATATCCTTGCTGGTTTTGTGAATCCCTCTGTCTTTCCTGACTGCTCTGGCTTTTTTTATACTCTGCCAGCAGCTTTTTAAGCTGGTTTATATCCATATACACGCAATAGTCCTTCTCATCATTGGACTGGGCCAAAACACCTGCGACCTTAGCTTTATAAAGAGGTGCCGGCTTTTTATTGGGTTCGTTCCCAGCACCTGTCGTAGGCCGTTTTTCTCCATAACTCATGTCAAAGGTAAAGCTCAGTTTATCATTCATTACATCAACCAGCGGTTTTTGACCTTGCATTCCTCCCATCCCAAAGCCAAAGCTAAAGCTCCTCCTGGCTTTTGGATTATAAAAGTTTTGCGCACTATTGGATCCAAAAAGTACAGTGTAGCTTTCTCCTTCCTGCAGCAGCCTTCCTTCTGCGGCTTTGAAGTCAAAAGCTTTCATGGCTCTCGTATCGATTCCTATGAGCTGGACGATTGTCACATATTTGCCGGAAATAAACTTAGGGTGTGCTTCCAGCAGGGGGGTAACAACTTCTACACCTTCCAATTGCGATATCTTAGACACAGTCTTATCGTCCAGCACAGATGACTGCACGGACGTCACCATGCCGCCTCCTCCACTTTCCATCATGCGGTAATTATTTACATCGATTACATTAAGGCTACCCATTCTTTTCATCTCACGGTCAAAGCTTTCATTCATTCCGATGCCGAGGGAAAGCATGACCACAATAGCCGCAGTTCCAATTACAACTCCAAGTACAGTTAGAATCGTGCGGGCTTTTCTTCTGAACAGATTCCTAAATCCCATTTTCATCAGGTCAAGACTATTCATCCAGCGCCAGTTCCTTCCTCGATTTTATTTTTTTCCGTAGGATAATTGCGAATACCACTATTATAACCAGTGCCAATCCGACTCCTCCTGCAATTAAATATACAGGCTTTTTCGTTTTTTTCCCTTCCGGCTGAGGCATATTGCCCGGAACTCTTCCTTCCATTCCCATCTGTGCGGGCATCTCCATAATATTCATGGTGAATTCCTTTTCGACCAACGTTTGCTTCCCCGAGGAATCTTCAAAGCTAAATACTATATTGCCCTTGGATTCTCCTGTTGTTTTAGGTATGACCGTTACATCAAAAACATCACTTTTTCCGGGTTCAAAATTTCCCACATAGTAACTTCCCGTACCCTGAACTTGAAAATCCCCTTTTGCTTTAATCATAAGATTATACAGGGTAGATTTACCCATATTGAAAAACTCTGCAGTTATAGGCACCGGTTGCCCTGCAAATGCTTCCGGCGAAACTGTTATTTCGCCTGTCATAAGTCTGGGAGCCTGGACAACGGGAATGCTTATCGTATCTTTGGCTGTATATGGATTTCCCTTGCCATCCTCATACTCGTAATTTATCGTTATCAAATACGGCTTTGGCGCTGCATCTGATTTTGTAATGAGGGTTATGGATTTTTCCACTACACTTTTGGGGGCAAGTGTATCCAGATAAAAGGTACTGCTGGTATTGACGGGTTGAAAGATCCCATCATCGGAGGATAGAGAAATTTTTATATTATTCGTTGTGACCAACCTGCTGGTATTCAGGAAGGAGAGATTTAGCTGGAAACTCTCTCCGGCTTTTATTTGTGCAGGCTCAAATGCATATTGGTTTACAATGATCTTCGGCACGGATTTGCTGGTAGCTTCATTCTCTATGTAAACCCCTATATACTGCGTCAGTGAAACCTTTTCAGCTTTGTCGCCTTCCTTTTTCTCATATTCAACATTGATTGCAATAGGATAATTTTTTGTAGCTGCATCAGCAACTGCACTGAGTAAAAAATCCACCTTCCTTGTCTGTTCCTTATCGAGAGCATCAACCGTTATCGTACTCATTGATTTGGATATGATCTCCTTGTCCGAAGTAAGCCACATTTTCAGATTTTCCGCTTTTCCGTTCCCTTTATTTGTAATGTCTACACTGACAGGAAAATCACTGCCCGGTTTTATTGGACTCGTAGGATACTGAATATTATCAAAAGCGATGGAAGGATTTCCCTCACGACTAGTTTTGCCCGTAGAAGGTATGAATATCTGGTTGGTTTCAGTTAGTACATTTTTTTTGCCGTCTTTGTACTCCATTTTTACTTCCAGTGAATGGGCTCCATCCGCTATATCCTTCGATGCTTTCAATTCATAGGAAACTACCGTGGTTTCCTGTCCTTTGATATCCGATAAGTATTTTGTATCTGTATAGTTGCTTACCGTGAACTCACCGGTTTTTAATCCCAGCAAAGTTACTTTGATATCTTTGGCGTCCATGGTTCCAATATTCTTCACGCTTATATTCAAAGGCACCTGTTGGTCCGGCCTAACGCTTTCCGACCCAAAATTCACATTGCTGACTGTAAGCTTTGGAGGCGTGTTTTTATTTATTACTTTTACGCTTATCATTTCGGATGCCGTGTAATCGTTTCCCATAGTGTTTGAATAGGTATAATTAACCTTTATCACATGCCGCCCTTCCTGTGCGTATTCGTCGACATCCAATTCAAACACCACATCAACAGTCTCTTTTGCGTTTAATTTTTCGATTTTTTTTGAAATCCCTAATTCATCGTATACAAATGGAAAATCCTTTCCAGCAGAATCCAGTTTTACTACAATATTTTTTGCATTATATGCACTGCTGTTTTGTATGGGCAGCGTAAGGGTAGCCTTCGTTCCTGCAGTCACTTCTGGAATGGTAGTGCCTTGAACTACAGTAGGCACTGGATTTACTTCGCCTGGAGAAACATTGACGATTATTGGTTCTGACGCCCTTCCGGCCATACTCACCGTCATGCTCGCAGTAAAAAAACATACTGCCGTAGAAATAATCAAGAGTAACTTGTTTTTTTTCATTCTGTCATCCCCCTAGTATTTATTGTTTTATTTCAACCTTTTCTATATTTCCATCCTGGATGTGAATAACCTTATCTGCATATGCCGCAATTGTAATATCATGTGTGACAATGATCAAGGTCTGGTTATGCTTACGCGCCATCGACGTGATAAGCTCCATGACTTCCCGTGTGGTTTTAGAGTCAAGATTTCCTGTGGGTTCGTCTGCAAATACGATTTCCGGTTTACCCACAAAAGCCCTTGCAATTCCCACTCTTTGCTGCTGTCCCCCGCTCATTTGAGAAGGCCTTCTCTTTAACTGGGAAGTCAAACCCACCGCTTCAAGCATTGCCTTTGCTCGTTTATCCCTGATGGATCTCGGGATTCCCTTGAAGGCCAAAGGCAAGCTCACATTTTCCAGAGCAGTTAGTGCAGGCAGCAGATTATAGGATTGAAAAACAAAACCGATATTATTTTGCCGGAACACTGCCAGCTTCTTTTCGTTCAATTTTTCCATATACTCGTTTTTTATTCTTATCTGGCCTCTGGTAGGCTTCTCAAGTCCTGCCATAAGATTAAGAAGTGTCGATTTTCCAGAACCCGATGTACCAAGCAAACAGCAGAATTCTCCTTTTTCTACCGTCAGGTCAATGTTATCCAGCGCCACAACTTTTTCATTTCCCACACGGTATACCTTTCTGACACCAGATATTTCTATAATGTTCTCCAAAATTTTATCCCCCCTGCAGCAATTCGTATCGTGCATTTCGATAAAAGCGTTATATACCCGTAACAACAAAAAAACTCCGCAATCGCAGAGAGTTTCTCCTAGCCTTACGTTCCTTACATTCCTGTATTCTTTCCTTCGTTCATCCGAAATCGAGCTTCCTTCCAGAGACTTCAGCCGTACCTCCTTCATCCGTTTTGTTATTTTGCCGATACTTCCATCCACATACATTTTATATTAATTTACAATTTTGTTGTTTTTTGTATTGTTCTTCTTTTCGACAAGGGATCATAAAAACCCTTTATTTTTTCCTTAACTTTTTATAAATTAATTCCATATCCTGTATTACTCTTCATATCCTTTATCGGCACAAATTTTTAGGAACAACACCTAATAATTGCCATAAATAAATAAGTAAATAATATATCCCGGGACTGTTCCAGGAAGAAAAGATGAATGCCGCTTTCTTAGCGAAACTGGCATCCACACAATAGAATTAAACTGTAGAAAGATGCTTCTTACCCGATGTAAAGTGAGCATCAGGTGGGAAAAGGCCGAGCTTGCATATATCCTGCTGTATGAACTTAAAAATTCGATATCCCGATTTTCTTTATGCTAGTCGATGGCTCTTTATATTTCCTCCAATAGAAAGTGAGCGTCATATATGTAAATACCCTATTGAGCAATGGAATCCTGTTCAGAAGATAAAAAACTGCATAAACAAGCCATAACGTTAAAATCAGATAAATATATGACACTACTGTAGTTAAAACACCATTAGAGGTTAGTTGTGTCATACCTGTAAATGACGTAATAGCATTAATCAATAGAGCATCCAACCGGAAAGCAAAGAATATAATGCAATTTACTATAATAATCAGATAACTTCCTTCCAATGCTTTTTGCGGGCAGAATCCGGCACATCGCATGCACTGTTCGCATTTAAAGGTCCAATAAGGCTTTTTTAGGGCCGCTCCCTTCATTTTAATCGCCTGCCGCGGACAATTCCTTTCACACAACCCGCAACCGTTACAACGAAATCCTGCGAACATTGTTTTTGCCAGGAACAAATGCCCTACTAGAATAAATAGAATCGGCACAGGGAAAAGAATAATTCCAAAAATCAAATCTCCGATTCTTTTATATACCTTTTTTCCTGATAGAATTCTTTCTCCAAACTCCTTCGCTTTTTGCTCTATCTCTTTACAAATATCTACTTCAAGCTTCTTCCAGTAAGGGGGAATAAGAGTCGTCCAATTATGCGGCATTCCAAAGCCTTCTATACCGACAACCTTATAGCCCTTCAATAAAAGAATGAGTGCTGCAAGATAAAGTCCAAAGCCTATAAAGCCGGGTATAAAAAGAGGGCCAAGCTTGGTCCACGCCCCAGTACCCACTAAAAATACAGGCATGCCCTCATTCTTTGGAAGTCTGAGAATAAACTTAAAAAAGCTCAATGGCTGTATTGTTCCTATCGTCGGAGCCATCAGTCCCAGCATTCCTTCATTATCAGGTTTAAACTCTTTCGGTTTTGATCGTATATCTATCATATGGATTTTACTACTCATTCCTCTTTCATTTGCTGCCATACAAATGGATTCCGCTACTCTGTATGTATTGCCGGTACCGGAGTAAACATACATATCTAATTTACAGTCCATATATAAATGCCCCCTTTATTTGCTTGCATTCTTCAGTATGATTTGCTATTGATGCCTTTCCGTTTATACTATCTTATGCTATTGGTAACGGATTACCCTTCTGAAAAAGCGAGGGCGTTAACAAGATGCCCCTGAAGGTAGCGCCCTCTGCATCACCTTATAGGGAAATAGTACCATTTTAACTTTTTCCTGTCTATATCCAGACGGAAAGTATTGCCACTATCCAAAGCCCCAAGAACCTACAATCCACCGAACTGTGGAATTTCCCACCATCCAAAAAGTTTTACTGTTCATAAACCACTCTTCTACTTTTTCTTTTCGATTATTTTTAAACCAATTTGGTAAAAATTCTCTTGTAAAAAACACATAACCGGCATATAATAGTATCGAACATATGTTCGAAAGAAAATTTAATTGAGGTTCGCTATGGATGCAAATAAGAGAAAGGAATTACTCACCTGGTCCCATAAAGAAATGGAGGCCCAGGAAGAAGCATTTAAAAATGCAGGGATAACTCACGGAACTGTTGAGTATATATGTCCGCACTGCGGAGGAAAGGCAACTGCCACCCGATATAGACATGGCAGCCATATAGTCGGAGGCGGAACTTGTCAAAATGGATGCTTTGTTTCAATGATAGGATGAAAAGCTCCAAATCTCTTTTTAAAGGAAGATAATGTAACCCTTTTAAAGAATTTATTATCACTTTTAGGCAGGTGTAGAAAATGAGAAAGATTTTCGTTGAGACCATTGTGAAATGCTCAACAGAAGGACAGCAGGTTCCATTAAAAATTGTCTGGGAAGACGGCCGAAGCTTCGGCGTTGACAAAATTACGGAAATTAGAAAGGCCGCTTCTCTAAAAGTTGGCGGCCAGGGTCTGCGCTATACTTGCCGGGTCCACGGAAAGGAAACTTACCTCTTCCTGGAGGACGGGCGCTGGTTCGTGGAGGGCCGGTAAGTCCTGTTCAGTACACGGACACCCTGCTGCAATATTTAATTATTCCATAAGCAAAAACAATAAAAATTTTTATCCACTTCCATGATAGGAAAATTCGCGGGTAATTCTTCCTTTTTAATTTCCCGAAACCCGCTTTTTTCATAGAATCGATGTGCTGCTAAAAATTGAGGGTTGTCCCTAAAAATATTTTGTTAAACTCTTTTTCCTTTGCCCAAATATCCTGCTTATACTCCTCTTTATATTCATGTATCTTTACTATAGAGTCCCCCTATTTCCTTCAAAGTCACTGTTCCTTACTTTATACCGGATCATGGTTATAATAAAAAAGCAAGGAATTTATTCCCTTGCCTGTATGCGACTACCTATTTTATTTTCTTTAACCTGCTCTCCGCCTCCGTCCTAAACTCCATCAAATCTGCTACTGCACTATATATACCATCTATTTTATTATCTACTTCACTGAAGCTGCGAATTGTCTTCTTTTCAAAAGTATCCAAACGATCCTCTAAATTTTTCTGTCCCTGCTGTAAGTCCTTCTGCCCTTGCTTTAAATCTTTTAACTCGATAAGTATCTGTTTTAACAATTCTTCCACAAAAATCCCTCCGAAAGTATTATACCACGAAATGGCAACAGATATCTATAGTTTTTATTTTTCACTACGGACAATTTGATAGATAACTAAAACGCAGAGATGATTCACATAATTCTGCCTTTAGATACATATGTTGGATATAGCGGATACTTCCATCAAACACACAGGAACATACTCACGCAAATACAGAAGCGCTATGGAGGCCTTGATATGCTGAAGGTTGCGATTTATTTAAGAAAATCCAGAGAAGACGAAAAAATGGAAAAGGAATTGGGTAAAGGTGAAACACTGTCCTTACATCGTAGGGATTTACTTAAATATGCCAAATCCAGCAAGTTGAACGTAGTGAAGATCTACGAGGAACTTGTATCCGGTGAAAGCTTGCTGTACAGGCCTGCCATGCTCGAATTGCTTAAAGAAGTAGAGCAAGGAATGTACGATGGGGTTTTGTGTATGGACATGCAGCGTCTAGGACGTGGCGATATGGAAGAACAAGGAATAATTTTAAAAGCATTTAAAAAGTCGTGCACCAAGATAATTACTCCCGATAAGACCTACGACTTGGATAATGAATTTGATGAGGAATACAGTGAATTTGAAGCCTTCATGAGCCGCAAAGAATATAAAATGATCAACAAAAGGCTTAGAAGAGGTGTACTGCGTTCTATAGAATCCGGCAATTATAATGGGCCCTGGAGGCCTTTCGGCTATGAAATTAAGGAACTGAAAGACGGAAGAACCTTGGAGATAAAGGAAGATGAAGCAAGTATAGTACGATTGATTTACAACTGGTATAGCGAAGAATCCATAGGGAGTCAGATCATTGCAGACAGGCTTAATGCCATGGGTGTAAAAACTGTCAGGGGCAACAACTGGAGCTCCTCTTCTGTAGCTGAAATCATTAAGAATCCTATCTATACCGGTAAAATAGCATATAACAGAAGATACGGGTACAGAAGCCGCAATAAGAAGAAAGCGACTAAAAACAGGCCTGTGAATGAATGGCTGGTTTATGAAGGCAAGCAAGAAGCGATCATACCCCATGAGGTATATGATCGAGCGCTCACTATAATGTCCACCTACCGTAAATCGCCCTTTAAGCCCAGTGCCGAATTGGTAAATCCTTTGGCAGGGATTATTGTTTGTGGTGTATGTGGTGCAAAAATGGTACAAAGAACCTATAATTCACTTGGAGTTCTTCCCCATATCATGTGCCGCAAAAAATGCGGTAACAAAAGTGCCAAGCTCATTCACATTGAAAAGGCTGTGTTGGAACAAATAAGGGTACTGCTAAAAAATAAAAGAATAGAGTGTACGCAAAGTACCACTGACACTCGTGCATTTGAGGAAAGTTATGAAATCAAAATAAAAACTTTTGAACGCCAGTTGGAGGAAATAAAAAAGCAAAGGGAAAATGCCTATGATTTTTTAGAAAAGGACATTTATACTCTCGAAGTTTTTGCAGAAAGGCTTAAACTGCTTAATGAAAGAATGGAGAAAGCAGAACAGGAATTACAAGTAGTGAAAAAGGAATATAGAACAATCGGTAAAGCAAAAGATCCGAAGATCGCTGTTAAAGCTATAGAATCCGTATTAGAAGCGTATGGTACTGCAACTTCCCATGAAAAAAACATACTATTGAAATCTATTATTGAAAAAGCAGTCTATCACAAGGGTCAGAAAGCCAGAGAAGATGACTTTACGATCGAGCTGTATATGAGGCTCTAAAATATGTCTATAGTGTGTCGTAATGTTCATTGAACCAGGTATCGATACCCACCGTGTCGTTATCTCGAAGGCTGTCGTACCGCCCATCAAAGGTTAATACTCTTACACCATATTCCTCAAGGAAATCCAGAAAAAGCAGTGTTTTTGCATTATTTCTACCCAGCCGTGACAGATCTTTTAATAGGAGCAGGTTTACCCTGCCTGCACGGATGTCCTCTTTGAGCTGATTTAACCCGTTTCTCTCAAAGCCGGTACCCGACACATTATCATCAACATATACCCTATGGATTTCACCGTAATTATTCTTCCTGACAAAGTCCAGTAAAAGGTCCCGCTGTGTTTCTATCGTTTCATAATTTTCCTCGTTGTCGTCCCTGCTTTCTCTGACGTAAATGGCTACCCGATAGGAGTAAAAGCCACTTCTGTCCACTCTGCCCACCACCGGTTCCTTATAGTCTTCTACGATAAGTATATGCCCCTGTTTTTTTTATTAAAAATTGTCCCATAGAAATTGTAGTTATAGATATCCAGTAACTCCGAAGCTTTTTATCCATCTAGGCTTTTTCATTGCTAAGCAGCCCTGCTTCCACACTCTCATGGGAAATATAGGTACATTTTGCCACTTCATATCCATGCTGCAAAATCAGATCAAAATCCGTTTTTGACGGTGTCCGTAAGGTAGTCGGATAGTTTCGTACCTTCGCCGCATCGGCTTCCGACATACAATGTGTAATTAAATCTTCCTTCGTCTCTCTGGAAATTCTACTGCACTTTGTAATTTTTTCAGCACTATTTCCAATATTAAAATATAGGCCGTTTTTATTACGCTCAATATAATCCACAACACTTCTATTTCTTAGCGCTCCAACCTGATCCATGGAAATTTCCAACAATCTTTTAAGGTTTCCCGCAGATAGGCCATATTTTCTCTTCTTATAACCACTTCCTCCAGAAGCGTTGCTTACAATAAGGTAATTAATGTCTTTCACTAAACATCCGCCATCATCCATTTTGTACACTGACTCAAGTCCCAGGTTATCATATACACCGCCATCCCAGAGGTGCAGAAATTTGTTCTTCGACCCAACCCATTCTTTCCCATATTTTGCAGATTTAACCCACGAATAAATATCCGTCCGCATTTTATACGGCCCGATCAAAATCGGAAACCCTGCTGATGATGCCATTGCATCCGCCAACGCAAATTCAGGGTTCCTCACATACCCTACCTGGTAATCTCCCATTGCCTTTTTAGAGAAAATAAACCTCTTTCCACTTTCAAATGTTGTACAATTTACATACCACGTAGGGCTATTCTGCAATTCTGAAAGATTTCCGGAAATACCCCATTTTTCCTGCATGATTTTTGCAACTAAATTTACTTTTCTATTCCACCACCACGGAGAAATGGCCAAGCGAATCAGTGCAGCGATTTGAATGTCATTTTCCAGGATTGTTTTTTGGATTTTGGGTAATACATTCGTTAAATATTGTTTGCTCGTAGGCCACGCATGATTGCTATAAGAATAAATGAGTCCTATACATAAACTAGCACCTGAAACCGATGAAATACGTACGATATCTCCTAACATATCATTCTCTGCCATCCATTTTAAAACGCCCAAATGGAATATGGTTGCTCTAATGCCTCCACCTGATAATGCCATTCCAATTCTTTTTTGATCGCTACCCATAGCTATCTCTCCTTCCCATATCATAGAGATAAATCCATTAAAAGAATCTAGAAGGAACCTATTTATTTCTATCTCCTTCTTCCACTCCTCCCACAGAGGCCTTAGAGTCCTGCAGCCGTTTATGGCTACAATTCTATAATATTTTCCCAAAATTTTCAATATTTTATATACAAGCACTGAAGCTCTACATTTCGTACGCGTAAGTAACCGGTATACAAAATTGGGTATAGTACACTCCCCATTTGGTGTATTCCGCTCCAAGAAATTATCGGGATCCCCACTATAGGAAAGATGACAAGAGTTCTACTGTAAGATATGCATAACCGCTCAATAAACCTTTAAAGTTTTAACATCACTGAAATGAAGAAGACCTACTGGAAAAACAAATGAAAGGTATATGTTCATTGAGACTGCCGGAGTCAGGTATACATTATATATCGAAAAATGCATGTGAAGTAAGATATTAACCTTATAATGAAGATATCCCGGAAAGCAGCTTTGCAGCCTTCCGGGATATAGTATATTGTCATAGGTTATTTTATTTATCAGGACAAACGGGAACTAAAGTCTTCGTAGCCGAATTGTCTAATGACTTTAACGCCTTCTTCTTCATTGTAAAGCGCGATGGAAGGAAGGTTTACACCATTAAACATATTGTTCTTAACCATTGTATAGTGTGCCATGTCACAGAATACAAGCCGGTCACCAGGCTTTAAAGGCTGCTTGAAAGAGTAGTCGCCAATGATATCTCCAGCAAGACAAGTAAGACCGCCAAGCCTGTAGGTATGGGAATATTCATCAGGCTTTCCTGCATCAATAATATTGGGCCGGTACGGCATCTCGAGTACATCAGGCATGTGACATGCTGCGGAAGTATCGAGAATGGCAATCTTCATGCCGTTATCAACAATGTCAAGAACCCTGGCAACAAGAAATCCGGTATTCAAAGCGATTGCCTCACCAGGCTCCAAGTATATGTCTACCGAATACTTGTCCTTCAAATATAAAATAGAACGGACAAGGGTTTCAATATCATAATCAGGTCTGGTAATATGATGACCGCCACCTAAATTGAGCCATTTCATTTTTTTAATAAATTCTCCGAATTTTTCATCCACCACTTTGATCGTACGTTCAAGGGTATCTGAATTTTGTTCGCACATTGTATGGAAATGGAGTCCATCAATGCCGTCAAGCTCTTCCGGTCTGAAATTCGACAAAGTCACTCCTAATCTTGAGTACTTATAGCAAGGGTCGTAAATAGGAGTCTGAATTTCGGAATATTCGGGATTTACTCGAATACCACACTCTATCTTTTTTGAATGAACACTCTTTACCCTATCCTTAAATCTGTTCCATTGGTCAAAAGAGTTAAAGACAATGTGATCACTGTATTTAAGAAGTTCGTCAAATTCCTCCTCAACATAAGCAGGTGCATACACATGAACTTCTTTTCCCATTTTTTCATAACCGAGTCTAGCTTCAAATAGTGAACTTGAAGTTACACCTTTTAGGTATTTGCCCACTAAAGGATATACCGAGTACATGGAAAATCCTTTTTGAGCAAGAAGAATTTTACATCCTGTACGCTGCTGAATGGAATCCAATACTTCCAGATTCTTTATAAGAAGCCTTTCATCAACAACATAGCAGGGTGACGGTATGCTATTTAAATCAATGTTCATCATTTATACCTCAATCAATAAGAGTTGGCGAAAAATCTTCTTGCCATGGCAATCCATATTTATTCAAAGCTTCCATAAACGGATCCGGATCAAATTCTTCAATATTGAAGACGCCTGGTTTTTTCCAGATACCTTTTAAAATCATCATAGCACCGATCATTGCAGGAACCCCTGTTGTATAGGAGATAGCCTGGGAACCAACTTCAGCATAGCACTCCTGATGGTCACAAACGTTGTATACATAATAGGTTCTGGGCTTTCCGTCTTTTGTCCCTTGAATGATACAGCCAATATTGGTTTTCCCCTTCGTTCTTGGCCCGAGGGACGCAGGATCCGGGAGAATAGCCTTCAAAAACTGCAGAGGAATTATCTCTTGACCTTCATAAACAATCGGTTCAATGGAGGTCATCCCAACATTTTCAAGCACGCGCAAATGATTAAGATAATTGTCTGAAAAAGTCATCCAAAATCTTATTTTCTTTACGCCATTTATATTAACAGCTAAAGATTCCAATTCCTCATGATACAAAAGATAGATGTTCTTGGGACCTATCTCCGGGAAGTCATAAACTCTTTTCACAGAGAGGGGATCCGTTTCCACCCATGCACCATTTTCAAAGTATCTGCCATTGGCCGTTATTTCACGGATATTAATTTCAGGGTTAAAATTCGTTGCAAAAGGATATCCGTGATCGCCTGCATTGGCATCAATAATGTCAATTGAATGAATTTCATCAAAATAATGTTTCTGGGCATATGCACAGAAAACACCCGTAACACCGGGATCAAAACCGCTTCCCAGCAACGCTGTTATTCCTGCCTCTGCAAACTTTTCTCTATACGCCCACTGCCATTTGTATTCGAATTTGGGCGTATCCGGCGGTTCATAATTGGCAGTATCAACATAATGAACACCTGTAGCCAGGCAGGCATCCATAATTGACAAGTCCTGATAAGGGAGAGCAACATTAATAACAATATCCGGCTTAAAGCTCAGTATCAGGTCTATTACCATGTCAGTATTGTCAGCATCAAGCTGAGCAGTATGAATTTTTGTGCGGCTTCCGGTCACTTGTTTTTTTATAGCTTCACATTTTTCAACAGTTCTGCTTGCTATACAGATTTCTTCAAAAACCTCCGGATTCTGACAACATTTATGAACAACAACACTAGAGACGCCCCCAGCGCCAATAATCAAAGCTTTCCCCATATTAGTAGTCCCCAAATTCCTTTCGATAATTTTACTATGATGATTATACAGAAAATGTTTTAATAAATCAAGAAATATGACAAAAAATATATTCCTGCTAAATGAATAATTATTTCAAATATAATCTTGATTTTCCAAACGCCCTATTATAGCGTCAAACAGGGCAAATGCCGCTTCTCCGCCACCATCGAATAATATTTGTAGTATTTGTAAAACTATCAAGAAATTATCACAAAACTACCATGCCTTATTTGAATGAAGAATTTGCGCAAGGACCTAAGAATTACATGGGATACTAAATAGATGCTTCTTGCTTCCGGTCATCTCTCATCGGTTCACTATTTTTTACCTGTAATTTCGATCGCAACGATCTCCGGAGGATTGAATATTCTCGGAAGTCTCGGATTAAAGGAGACACCCCGACTTACAATGTGGTAGAAATGATCATATTCATAGAGTCCGCCTGCATACTTGGGAAACCACCCCTGATTAGGAGCAAAAAGACCGTTAAGCAGAAACGGAATGCGAACCTGTCCCCCATGAGCATGACCTGACAGAACCAAATCAAAGGGAGTCTCCTTATAGAGCTCTATCAACTCTGGTCTATGGGATAACAATATTTTATACGCCGATCGATTCTCCAAACCTGAAAATGCATTTTTCATTTCAAGCCGCCAGTCAAAGTCAGGCTTCTCATAGAAAACGATATCCGGGTCATCCACTCCACCGATAATGAATTGCGCTCCATCAATATTGACTTCTTCATAAGTATTTTCCAGAATTATGACCCCATATTTTCGGAATACCTGCCTGATTGAATCAATTTCTTTTGACCAAAACTCATGGTTTCCTGTAACATAATAAATAGGGGCAATCTCTTTTATTGCGTCTAAAAATAATTCCGTTCCCGTTATAGGTTCCACATCATCTGCGATATCTCCTGCAAGCATAATCATATCGGGCTTTTGCTTCTTGATTATTGAAACGATCTTTTCTTGACCTTCTCCGTAAATATGACTATGCAGGTCTGTAATCAAAACCATCCGGGCCGATTGATCCGCTGATAACTTTTCAGTTGCGATGCTATATTCTTTTACGACAAGTCCATTATAGAATGCCAGGACGCATAGCACTATTAAAAAGATAGAAAGCACTGCAATTGTAATGCGTTTTTTCATTTTAGCCATTTCATTCACCTAGTTGAACGATAATCAATTTAAATCATACCGTGATATTTATCGAATTCTTCTTTCTTCTTTTCTTCACAGCAGTCAAACCAACCTGATCATTTTTACAGACGTCTTCTTCGATTGCTTCTTTTCTTTCATTTTGTTTCCGCCGACGGGCTACCTCGGCAGCAGCGATGCCGAATTCAACGGATTCTTTAATGTCTCTGTTTATTTCCTCTGCCTTCCCCATTAAAGAATGCTGCTGACAGCCATCATTACTTATTCCTGAAATTCCCGGATGAGAGACAATATTTATCCCCGTCCCCGCCGCAGTCCTGTACCCGGTGAATTTTCCCGCTGCGGAAAGCAATTTACGCATACTGGCATTTTCCAAAACACGTTCATGTTTAGCCAGGGCCTTTTCTCGTTCGCGCAACTTTTTTGCCGCTGCTTCTTCTCTTTTTAAATTTTCTTCCTCAAGCTTTCTGCTTTGCTCCTCATAGGATGCTTGCTGTATTTGCTTATCCACCGCTTCCAGCTCCACAAACACCGTCCTGATGTTCGCCTGAGTGCCACTATCACTTTTCCCAGGACCTCCAGGCTTCCTGTCAGCAGCGTTCGCCTCCTGGCTCAGCTTTTTCCATAAACCATTGCGATATTCTTTCAATGAATCCAAATTGCTTTTTGGATGGACAATAGACAACAGATTATTCAAGCCCCTCAGATCGATAGACATTATATCCGCTCTCCCCTACCTCATTTATTTGTTTTACCTCTTATTTCAAATATCGATACATTACCGGAAAAATTTAACGCTTTATGTAGAGATTCCTGGAATTCATCTCCATATTCCTAGTTGAAACTACCACTAAAAAACAGCACAAATCAGCAATATAAAAGCAATTATGGAATACGCATACCACGATATCCGCTGCATTGCGAGGAAGAAATCAGAGGGTTCAGGATCATTTACCGCAAACGCATATTTTAGCTTAAAGAAAAACAATGGAAATCTCATATCGATTGCGGTTAAAATAATGAGGAAAACTGCAAGTAATAAAAACCTTACATCTCCACGAATCGTGTCATTTTCAAAAGCTGCAAAGCTTACAACATTTCCAAGGTATATCTTATAATAAGAATTATATGGACTCTGACCGCTAACACTAGCTTGACTGATACCATCTATAAAAAGATGGCCATTTTTGTCAAACAGGAAAGAGCCCTCTCTATGATACTCCCCCTCAAAAAGCAAACTACCACTTTCATCCTTTATTATTACGCCCCGATCTAAATTATTATCGGCCTCTGTAAAATTAACAGTAAATGCCTTATTGATGTTGTTTGGCAATCGATAGATTACATTAAAGTTACGCTGCGTCTCGTCTAAGCTTTTCACAGTAATATGAATAGTACCCCATATATTTCTTCCCACGTAATGAGTATCTGAAGCAACAACTTCTTTTTTCAAAAATGTATCATCATACTTTGCTCCGGTAGTAAAAAAAGCAAGGAAATATAGCCCAAACAATGCAATAATTAAGATCATTAAAGCAATTCTAAACAATTTGCTTTTACTAATAAGTTGCTTTATTTTGTCTATAACCATATGAATCTTATCTCCTAAAAGCTACTATGGCAAAGAGCCTTCTAATCCTGGTTCTCTATCTTTTGTATCCACTCGTTTGTAGAAAGCACCTTACTAAACCACATGGCCTGAGTTACCAATATGGCCCTATGCAGTTCCTCCGCAGTTACATTACCTGCATAATTGGAAATATCTAGTGTTCCGGTGCCGTCCGATAAGAACTCGACGGAATACCCCTGATGGGCTGCCTGCCTTGATGTAGTATCACAGCACATTTGGGACATATATCCACTGATGACGACGGTGTCTACACCCTTATCCTTTAGGAATTCTTCCAACCCGGTGCCGGTAAAGCTGCCCGGTAAATTCTTCTCAATTATGCAATCATACTTCCTTTTCAAAACCTCTTCATGCAATTCCCACTCTTTGCTGCCCTTAACATAGGTTTCAGCGTCCTTTTGCGGTGAGGTATGCTGAATGAGAATCACTGGAATGTCGTGCTGATTTGCCGCTTCAATGGCTTTGATTATATTGTCTAAACTGCCGGCCGGATAGGTGACAGGCAACTTCCCTGTAAAATACTCGTTTTGCACATCAATAACTAATAAGGCTCTCTTCATAAGTCTTCCCCCTTCGCATAATTTAAATTTTTCACATTTACCTAAATATTACCATGTTTACTTGCATAGTACAATAATTATTGAATCGCATCAGATTGTCTCCTTATTAAAAATTATCCCACGGAAATTGTAGTCAAACAAAAAGCAGGGCTATGGATAAACCCTACTTTTTCCGTATTTCCATGTACTTTTTTATGAGTCGTGCAAGCATATATTCACAGGAAACCCCTGTTTTATAGTTTCGCACTACGATTCTACGCTTTTTTGATTTTCCCGCCATAACAATTCCCCCACAGAAGGATTCCTACTAAAATTATATATGAAAATGAAAAGTACATTACAAGTTTTTATGGATTTACGCTATAGACGGATAAAATCATGCTCCTTTGATCCTTTTGAGCAGTTCCAGAACTGCCAGAATCAGCGGCTGATGAACAATATAAACAATCAGCGTATGTCTGCCCGCTGCACTAATCGCATTGTTTCCCAGGCTAAAAGGAAAAACACTCTTTTTCTCTGCATAAAAAACTCTTCCTATAATAACACCAAAGAGAAATATTCCAAGCCATGGAAAAAGCGGATAGTAGTCAGAGGATGAAAAGGTATTACTGGTCAGGTTAAAGATAAATAAATAATCATTGGGCATTACCATGTGCGTAAATATGTTCCCTGCAACGAGAATGATAATCGCTGCAATAAAAAGTAAAAAGCTGTTTATCTTATTAAACAAGGGGAAAATCAACATACTAACCCCGAGGAAATGCAAAATGCCGAATTTAACTCCCAGGCCGGGATCAAACAAATGGGTCACTATCGTAATGGCCATTGCAACGGCCAACACCCGGATGCCCCTTTTTCTGTTATTTCTGCTTAAATGGCAGCTGATACCCGAAATCAACATGAAAAGTATTACCGATATTTTGCCTATGTAGTAGTTGATGCCGCTGGCATACTCAATGTTGCTTCCATACAGGTCCTTCAGATCAAAAACCACATGAAAATACACCATCAATAGCAGCGCCACGCCCCTGAAAAAATCCAATTCCCATATCCGGTTCTGCTTCACATTTTTATCCAACATACAGTTCCTCCTCAACTTCATCATTTTAACATTATAAAAGTCAAAAAACAATATCCTGCAATTTTTCCAAAATTATTTTAAAATTTTCCTTAAAGAGGTATAATGGTAGTAAAGAAAATTACAGAAGGTGATTGAAATGAACAGGGAGATTCCTCAGAAGTTGTTGTATTTCTTGAAAAATGCCGTCAAAGACGTAGACGATGGCTATGAATATGCATCCGAGTTAAACCGGATACTGAACTCTGATGAATGCCAGCACTCACTTACAGGAAAAGAAATCGAGCGGCTCCGGGATTATGCGGATAAAGTTAAAAACCTGGGGGAAATCAACTATTACGTTGAAGAAAAGATAAAAGATGTTGAAAGAGAATTTTTCGGGAATAGAGGTATTCTGGGATTCCTAGGTCTTGCAGCAGCGGCTGAATCCAAACCCCAGTGGCCTTTCTAACTATAGTGCAGGAAATTGTGGATTCGAGCTCTGCCAGGCACGCCACTTATAGATCGTTTCGGTTGAACATAGTGATTTCCAGTTTGGCAACGAGGTGAGAACAGACCGACTTGCAAAACTGGATAAAATCACTTTCAACCTAAACGATCTCTACAATGAAAGCCTTATGTTTCAATAATTTGAAGCATGAGGTTTTTTTATGCCTATTTTGCATGTAACCGTATCCCATGAATAAATGAATATTGTCTTGCTAATACTGCATAATAAGATAGTACTGTTTATCTGGATAGGCATAGAAATCAGAGTTTATAGGATGGAAAGAACCGAATTCAAAAAAGGATATAGCTAAAAAGGAAGTGGCATTTTTGGATAAAACACTTGAAAAAGAGCTATTACAAAACATAGAAAAATTTAAAAGCATTTTCAATAACGATGATACCTTAATCATCAGGCAATTTAGAAATCAAGTAGAAAAACGCATCAAATGCTGCATATTGTTTATTGAAGGTATGGTTAACTCCGAAATCATTAACGAAAATATCATTCAACCAATAGTCACCAATACGTTATTGGGTAAAGACAAAAAGGAAAATATCTTCGATGAATTACAGCAGGATGTGGTTGTCGCAAGCAGCATCACGAAAGAACATGATCTTCACAAACTCGTAGAAGCTATTGTTAACGGGGACACTGTACTTTTGCTGGATGGCTATACAGAAGGCTTGGTTATTAGTTCAAAAGGATGGCAAACCAGGTCGGTAAGCGAACCGGAGTCGGAAAAGGTGGTACGTGGTCCAAGAGAAGGACTGACGGAATCTTTAATGGTTAACCTTACATTAATCCGGCGAAGGTTGAAAACGCCGGATTTAAAATTCCAGCTTGTGGAAATCGGAACCAAGACAAAAACAAAGGTTAGTGTCTGTTATATAGAGAGCATTGCTAATGATAAAATACTAGCCGAAGTAATGAAACGGCTGAACGACATAGAAATTGACGGGATTCTCGATTCCGGGTATATACAAGAGCTGATCTCCGACTCCCCTACCGCACCGTTTGCGACGGTTGGCATCACCGAAAGACCGGATGTTATAGCTGCAAAGCTTTTGGAAGGTCGCATTGCCATTGTGGTGGATGGCTCGCCAATTGCCCTGACCGTTCCATTCGTTTTTCTGGAATACTTTCAGGTTAATGAGGATTATTACAGTCATTATATTTGGGGTTCGATTAACAGACTGTTGCGGATCATAGGGGGCTTTATTACGATCAGCGTCCCCGCGGTGTATATCGCAGTGGTGACATTTCACCAGGAAATGATACCAACACCGCTTTTATTGAGTATTTCATCGGCACGGCAAGGTGTCCCTTTTCCCACTATCGTTGAAGCTTTAGGGCTTCTTTTTGTATTCGACCTTTTACGGGAAACAGGGGTCAGGATGCCGACATCCATAGGCCAGGCGGTCAGTATCGTTGGGGCATTGGTATTAGGCCAGGCTGCAGTGGAAGCAAAATTAATTAGTGCCCCAATGGTTATCATCATTGCCTTGACGGGAATAGCCGGTCTAGTTAACCACAAATTAAAACAGGCGTCTATCGTTGTCCGGTCCATTTTTATAATGCTTGCGTCCTTTTTAGGTCTATATGGGTATATTTTCGGGCTTACAGGACTACTAATTCTCTTAGTAGGGATGCGTTCTTTCGGGATACCCTATATGTTAAGTATCGGTATGTTATCCGCGCAGGATTTAAAGGATACGGCAATAAGAGCACCATGGTGGTATATGGACTATCGGCCGAAACTGATTGCAACAAAGAATTATGTCAGGAAGAAAATCACAAGTCCTCGTGGGAGTCGATAGGGCAATGAAACTTATAAAAAATTACTTATTCATTGTATTGTTACTTATAAATACAATTTTGATGTCAGGCTGCTGGAATTATCGGGAAGTTGATAGACTTTCCATTGTATCAGGCGCTGCAATTGATAAAGGAGAGAATAAGAAATATTTAATAACCGTAGAAACTATTGAATTAAAAGCTGGTGGAGAGGATACCCAAACCAACTCAAAAATAGTCGGTGCGGAAGGAGAAACAATTTTCGATGCTGTAAGAGACATAATTACCCTTACAGGTAAAAGACTGTATTGGGGTCATGCAAAAGTCGTAGTCGCTAGCGAAGAAATTGCAAGAGAAGGAATAGTACCTATAGCGGATTGGTTTGTCCGTGATGCAGAAACAAGGGCTGAAATTAAGGTATTAATCTCGAAAACTCGTACTGCAAGAGAAATATTGGATAAACATGCTTTGACCCAGGAAGTGGTTTCGCTGGAATTAGCGGATATGCTGAAAAACCAGAGAAGTATTTCAAAAGCTCCTGATTATGATATATGGGAACTGATCAATGTATTATCAGGCTATGGAAATGCTGTAATTTTACCCACTATTGACTTGGAAATCAATGGAACAGCACTAACACAACACATTCATGGCAGTGCTGTTTTTAAGAAAGACAGGCTTATTGATTTCTCGGAAAGCGAGGAAACAAAATATATTTTATTTGTTTTAAATAAAATCGAGGGCGGCATACTGCCTCAAAGAATTTATATGGACAATGAGTACACGGACATAAGTTTGGAAATTTTGAATAATAAGACAAAAGTTACGCCGGAATATGCGGATGGGAAAATTAAAATTAAAGTAAATGTTAAAACCGAGGTTACGATTGCAGAGCTTGGGAGTACAGTAAACTTTATGGAAAAGAAGGGTAAGGCAACGCTTGTTAAGGAAGCGGAAAAAACATTAAAAAAAGACATTGAGGATGTTATAAAAAGAGCGCAAAAAGAGTATGAATGCGATATTTTCGGTTTCGGGAATAAAATTCACAAAAACATGCCCACGCTTTGGAAAAGCATTGAAGGAAATTGGGAAGATATTTTTAAGCAACTAGATGTAGAAGTTTATACGGAAATAAACGCAACAAGTAGTGCTTTGATGTCAAAGCCGCTAAAGGTTGGTGGTTAAATATGGTTTTGATAATCACCCTTTGCATTTACATTGTTTTTTTGTTTATTGACCTTGTACCATTAATGAAAAAAAGGAAGTGGAAAGAATTTGGCCTATTTGCTGTAATTTTTTGTGCTTCGCTTGTGATAAGCATTTTGCTTATCCAGGGTGTGAAAATACCAAGTCCGGCAAAACCACTTGAAAAGTTAGTCATGGCTATATTTGGCGGTGATTGAATGATAAATTGATTCGATATTCCATGAAAGTAGGAGATGTATGCACAAAGAAGTGATTTCAGACAAACAAGCAATAGTGATTACTGCCATGTTTATCATGGGAAGCACCCTGGTTTTGGGTGTTGGCGGAGAAGCCAAGCAGGATGTTTGGCTGTCAATTACTCTGGGTATGATAATTGCTATTCCTATGATGCTTGTCTATGCAAAGATCCTTTCACTTTTTCATGGCAAGGATGTTTTTGAGATTATGGAGATGGTATTCGGAAAGATATTTGGGAAAATTACTATAATTTTTTTTACTTGGTATGCATTTCATCTGGGTTCGTTGGTCGTAAGAAATTTTGCTGAGTTTATCAATACCGTAACCTTGCCGGAAACACCTAGAATCATCCTTATGCTGATTATGGCTGTACTCTGCATATGGGTAGTCCAAGAGGGTATCGAAGCGTTGGGAAGATGGTCCAGTGTAATTTTCCCGTCTCTTCTTGCTATCATATTGATAGTAGTGGCGCTGTCGATGACACAAGCAAATACTGAAAATTTAAAGCCAGTGTTAGGCAATGGGTTAAGCCCTGTTATAGGGGGTGCTTTTTCAGTTTTCACCTTTCCATTTGCAGAAGCGGTTCTGCTGATGGTGGCGTACAGTTCGCTGCCTAATAAAAAAAGTCCCAAAAAAGTATATCTTATTGGGCTTTTAATAGCTGGTTTCTTTCTGTTGGGCATTGCAGTCAGAAATGTCCTTGTTCTGGGAGCAGATACCGTTTCCATATTGTACTTTCCATCATATACTGCAGTAAGCAAAATAAATATCGGCGATTTTTTGCAAAGGATTGAAGTGATGGTATCGGTAGTGTTTATTTTTGCAGGATTCGTTAAAATAAGTATCTGCCTGCATGCCGCGTGTAAAGGCGTTTGCAGGGTGTTAAACATTAATAACTATAGATTTATTGTTTCGCCCGTAGGGTTAATGATGGTGAACCTTGCATACTGGATTTATCCTGATATTATGGAAATGCAGAATTGGGCTTTTAAAATTTACAAGTACTACGCTTTGCCGTTTGAGGTCATTTTACCCATTACAATCCTAATTGTCGCAGCAATAAGAATACGGTCAGGAAAGTTAAAAGTAAATAATCCGAAGGTTTAGTCATGATTTTATTTCTTCCATTTAAGAAACTATACCCATAACCGTGATGGAAAATACATACAAGGCTGCCATCAGTACATACATCACTAAAATTATAATAACAGGCCAATGGGATACAATAGAAACCAAATCCCCTTTCACGCTTGAAATAGCCGGTTTCAGTCGTACAGACCCCGCTGTTATCCGATTGAAAACCTTCAACAATACAAAAAGCAGAATAAGTCCGGCAATTCCGTAAATAATAGTCCCTCCCAATTCCTGTGCCGATATCCTGACAATATCGGAGGTCGCATTCTCCTCTCTGAATAGATAGCTGAGAACTTCCGCAATTGCGTTATTCATAAAATGCGCCAGCATGGCTGCAAAAATAGAGTTTGTACGTATTGCGTAATATCCAATGAGCAAGCCAAGAAAAACAGGTCCCAAAAAGTTGGTAATATCAAAATGGAAAATACCAAAAAAGATGGCTGTTATCACAACGGCCTTCAAAGATCCCCTGTTTTCATAGGCTTTTAGCATAATTCCCCTATTTAGCATCTCTTCACACAAAGCCGGAGAAAACGCCACCACCACCAATCCGAGTATCAGCTCGCTGATGCTTTGGGGTACCGGTATGGCTTGGGCAGGTACGTCCCCTATAAACTGTAACAAATATACTACGAGAGTATTGAGCATACCTGCTGCAAAGTATGCAGGGAGTGACATCCCTATGATCAGCAAGGCCGGTAGTATGCCAAACCGGTTCAAACGAAACACATGCTTGAAATCCAGCTTTTTCACAAAAGCAAAAATGATAACTGGCAGTAGTATCAGCACATATTCATTTACAATCAACATCCCGTACATGTTGTTTTTGATCAAGGTCCCTCCGAGGATCGCGTCAATAAATGCAAGGATTACTTGAAATGATATAAACACAATTACGAATATAAAAAACAGTATGTTTGCCCCTGTTACAGTCACTTTTTTATTTCTCATGTTTTTTCCTTTCTATATAATTCTTCTCTCTGTAATTATTATATCCAAAGGGATATCATGTTCTTCAAAAGGAACTTCTTCGACCATCTGCTGTTCGAAAGCCACACCGACCTTCAGACATTTCCTGGAGCAATTCCTTAGGAACCCGTCGTAATATCCTGCGCCATAACCAATTCTGAATTTGTTTTCGCCAAAAACAACGCCCGGTACTATAATTAAGTCCAGCTCCATTTCATCCACTCTTCTGAGTCCCTCCTTTTTGGGTTCCATCACCCCAAAGGTACCCACTTCCAAATCATGTGCCAAATCACTGATTTCACAAGCCCACAAGCCTTTCTTCCCTTCACTTTTAGGAATAACCCGCGGAAGGGTAACCCTCTTGCCCTGTTTCAGACACTGGTGGATAAAATCCCGGGTAGCAACTTCATTCCTGAAATCAATATAAGCCATAATAACCCGGCTGGAATTGAATTGATCCAACTCTACCAGTCGACTAAATATTCTCCTGCTCTTTTCTTCTACTTCGGAGCCAGAGAGCGTATTTCGCTGTTGAAGCCCCTGGACTCGAAGCTCCTTCTTTAACTGTCCCGGATTATACTCCATCGATATTCACTCCTTTAAAAGCAGGTACTTTAATGGCTGCAGCAAATAGCTTGAAACAAAATACAGAATAATAAATACCGATACAGTCAGGACTGAAACTGCCCAAAACCGACTCTCCTTTTTCATCGGTACGCATCGGTAAATAACAGTAAATACCAACCGCGACACCAAAAAAACAACCCCCACAATAATAGCACCGGATAATATACTCCATGGAATCCATTGCACCTCCAGTACAGCCAGACAGATCAATCCCCCTACTCCATATAAAAACAAAAGCTCTCCGGTATTCTTCAAAACTCCCTTGCTATTTTTCCCATAAACTTTAAAATTGGCAGCAGGAATAAGAAAAAATGGAATAGCCAAACCAAAAGACATCCCTGTAAAAAGTCGAATAAAATTATTCGTCTCCCGAACCCCCAGGTAGGAGGAAACACCGTCAAAAGCCATGGGAAGCATCAATACGGATAGAAGGACCGCCTGAAAAGTACGGGGCGGCTTATCGGAATCAAACCGCCCCCGTACAAACAGGTAAACCGTGGAAAGAAAAATTCCCAGATAAATCCCTGTATCTCTGGCACATACCGGAAGTGGCATCCCGCCGATACTAAGGGTTCTTTCCGGCAACTGATGGCAAAACAATGCCCCGATTCGGTTATAAAGCCCAATAAGGTACTCCATCTGATCCTAGTAACCCCTTATGGAATTACCTGCCAATGCCAGTACAAAGCAGCCGAGACAGGTAAGGACAAAAATGACGATACAGGAAATTAAAAGTGCTAATCCGAAGGATCTTCGATCGGCATAATCATATACATTTTCCGGCGTATTCATAAAAACAATGGCTATGACCAGTCCGGCCAGCTGCCCCAACCCTGGAACCACCGTGGTAATCACTGTCAAAAGGACCTTCAACCCATTGCTTAAAGGATTCCTTCTTTGCATTGGCATAGTTCCATAGGCATTGGGATTCGGGCGGTAGGCAAACTGCTGACCTGGCATTTCTCTTTGATACCCTGCATTTCCATTTATCCCTCTTGGCCCTTGTACAGGCCCAAAGCCATTATTATCGGGCCTTTTTTCTTCCTTCACCTGATTTACTGTAGAATCCGGTGTTTCGGTGCTCTGCTGTTCTGAGGCTTCCCCGGAGCTCATTTCCTCTCCCTGCTCTTTCTCAGGATCAAGAGGTTCCACAGCCTCCTGGCTTTTCACTTCAAAGCTCTCTACATTCGCATCCAAAAGGCTCCCACAATGATGGCAACGGTTTGCGCCTGCCTCTACATCTTCTCCACAAAAATTACATTTCTTCGTATTTCTCTCCATATTATCCAGATGAACCACTCCCCAACTAAAAGCTGTTATGATATTTTGAATGAAAGATAAAACAAACAGAAGCCGTTTACGGCCTCTGTCCATATACCATTTGTTATTTATATTATTATTCTATAAAACTTAAAAAAATCCTTTTAAAGTCTGTTATTTTTATACATTATTCCAAGATTTAATTTTCAAAGCTCATAGATTTTATATACTCCTCCACAAACTCTTTACTTGCAGATAACTCGATGTACTGGAAAGTCTCCTTAATTCCGGATGCCTTCTTCATTGTTTTTGACGACATAAGCATCTCTACAGCACCCGCTCCTGCCGCATTCCCGATGGATTCAACTTTTCCTCTCAAGGCTTTCGGCAGTAAACCGATCTTTAGTGCACTCTCAATGTTTATATAGCTGCCGAACCCTCCAGCCAGATATACTTTTTTAATATCCTCCAGTTTGGTCCCCGATTCCTTTGCCAGAATTTTAATTCCAGCCGCTATCGCAGCCTTTGCATTCTGGATTTCACGAATATCTCTCTGGGTAATGACAATATCTGTTTCCGTATTACACTCATCACTTTTCGCAATAAGGAAGGAAGTAATTCCCTCCAACTCAAAAATTTTTGCACCGAATTCCTCTGCCGTAGCTTCATCCATCTCGTCTTCTTCCAAAATCCGCCCCATTTCATCCATAACTCCTCTGGAAAGCATGGCAGCTGCAGCGTCAACAATCCCTGAACCGCAAATTCCCACGGGCTTTTCGCCCCCGATGGTAGTAAACTTTAACCCTCTTTCGAGGCTGATCTTGTCAATAGCTCCCAGAATTCCACCCACTCCGTTACGGACATGGGCTCCTTCAAAAGCAGGTCCTGCTGCAACCGAGCAGGAATACATCCGCTCCTTATTCCCCAGTACGATTTCTCCATTGGTCCCTATGTCCACCAACAGTAAAACGTCCTCTTCCTCATTCATTCCGCTGGAAACCACAGCCCCCACCGTATCGGCACCAATATACGCTGCGACGCAGGGTGCAAAAACGGAAACTCCAAAAGGGCTGATATCGATTCCCAGCTCTCTTGCGGGATAACTATGCAACTGGGTTGTTACAGGAATAAAAGGAGAAACCGCTATATTTCCAGCCGGCAGATTCATCAGAAAATGCATCATCGTCGTATTCCCGACAAAAACAGCCGTGTAGACATCCTCTTTACGGATGTTGTTTGTTGCCTCAAAATGCCTTACAATATCATTCATGCAGGCAATGATGGTACTGTGCATTTCATCCTGTTTCTCCCGGGCTTCATTGGTGTACTGGATTCTGGATATTACATCTGCGCCAAACTTCCTCTGCGGGTTTAAACAGGAGTAAACTCCGATTTCCCTTCCCGTCAGCAGATCGATGAGATAGGCCGCTATGGTGGTGGTCCCAATGTCTACAGCCAGCCCTAACATGATATCCGTAGTATCCCCCGCTTCCACTCCAATCAATCGACGGTCAAAAAACACAAGCGTTACCGTATAATTCTGCGCTCTCAGTGTATACGGAATCTCACGCAGTACTTTCAAATCACAATCAAAGTCTTTTTCCTCCAGATATTCCAGCAGCCGTTCATAGTCAGAACGTTGGTCCTCCAGGTTCGGTGCCTTAAAGGCCACTACCTTTTTGCAAACAGCAGGATGAAGAGTAGTTTGCTTTTTTCTTCCCTCTGTAACAATCTTTGCTTTCTCCGGGAGGTCATCCAAATAAATCTCCAAATCGTTTTCCACCACATTGTAGCACGCCAACCTGTAACCTTTTGACAGTGCTTTCTCTCCCAGGAGTCTACTTTCCTTTTCCGAAGACCCGTTTGGAATACCTGCTGCTCTGACCCTGCACTTGCCGCAGGTTCCCTGCCCGCCACATGGCGCACTCGGGGCATAGGAATGATCTCTCAGGAACTTTAAAAGATTGGTTCCTTCCTCCACTTTATGCCCAGTCACACTTCCCTCTCTGAAAACTTTAATTGAGTATTCCATCCACATCCTCCTGTGAATTATATTTGCTCCTTACTTCAACGGCTTATACTGCTCGATTTCTGCATCTCCGAAAGTTCCCATGGAGGTATAGGCAGCAAAGGCCGCATCCAGTATATGAAAGGCCAGGGCAGCACCAGTTCCTTCCCCCAGGCGCATCCCAAGGTGAAGGAAGGGTTCAAGACCCATTGCTTCCATGATTTTTTTACTCCCCGGTTCTGCGGAACCGTGGGAAGGAAAGATAAAATTTGCGGTTTCCGGCTTTATCTTTATGGCAACCAACGCAGCCGCCGCCGAAATAAAGCCGTCGATAAATATGGGAATCCGATGACAGGCAGCCCCAAGGAAGCACCCCGTAAGACCTGCTATATCAAACCCTCCAACCTTCGCCAGGACATCAATAGGATCCTGCGGATTCGGATTGTTAACTTCTATCGCTCTTTTTATAACCTTTGTTTTATTCTCCAGTCCCTCCTGAGTCAGACCGGACCCTTTACCCACCATATGTTCCAGGGATACTCCGGTAAGTACAGCAGACACCGCGCTACTGGTTGCCGTATTGCCGATTCCCATCTCACCGGTTCCCAAAAGGTTTATTCCTTTTTCTTTCAGCTCGGAAACAACGGAAATCCCGGTTTCAATCGCTTGAATGGCCTCCGCCCGGGTCATAGCAGGCCCCTTCGCCATATTCCAGGTACCTTTCCTGATTTTCCGGTTAAGAATCCCTGGACAATCCAGGTCATCATCTACTCCGATGTCTACTACTACAATCTCAGCCCCGGCATGTTGAGCCAAAACATTAATTCCTGTGATTCCCCGGGTAAAATTACGTGTTACGGACGCAGTGACACTTTTTGGACAGGAGCTGACTCCCTCCTCTACGATTCCATTATCAGCACACATGATAACGACAGCCTTCTTATCTACTTTGGGAAACAACTCTCCGGTAATCCCCGTCATCTGCTTCACCATATCCTCCAGCCTTCCCAGGCTTCCCAACGGTTTCGTCAGGCTATCCAGTCTGGCTTGAGTCTTTGCCATAGCCTCTGTATGTAAATCTCCGATACTCCCTATCGCCTTCTCTAAAAGTACCATAATATCCCCCTAGTCTTTAACCATTATGTGTTTAAAGTACAGTACTTATATTATATACCATAACAAAGAATAGTTTAATGCAGATTTTTATTTATTTCCGCAGCAGATCCGCTAAAGTCAGCAAAAAAACATCTCCCGGCCCACAGACGGGAGATGTTTCCTTTTATTATTACTCCAACTTGTTTCCGCACTTGGAGCAGAATGCCACATCCAATCCAGCAGTGGCCCCGCAAGCTGTACAAGTCTTCTCATCAGGCACTTCAACCGGAGGCTGCGGTATTTCCTGCTTCGTTCCACACTTCGAACAGTAGGCGACTTCCATTTCCAGCTCAGCCTTGCAGTTGGGACAGGTTTTTACATTTTTCAGTTCCTGGATCTTTTGCTTTATTCCTTCAATATTTTTTAAGTAGCTCTTTATCCTTTCACAGCATTCCTTAACAGCTTCTTCTACATCGGTGCCATTTTCGAGGGATTGGTATACGATTTTTCCTATATTGGCATATTCCTTTTCTACTTTATCCTCTTCCGTGCTGATGGCTACACTCAATTTTGTCACTTCCACGATGTCACCAGATTTTTTGGCTGCTGCCTTGGCAGTTTCAGCAACCTTTTTAGTAAGATTTTCTAGTACAGACATTTAAAACGCCCCTTCCTAAACAGAATTAATATGTTTAACTACTATATTAATATTATTAATACTACAATTAAATACGTTTATTATGTTGATCAGTCTGAAAATATTTATAACTATTTTTACCCTCGGAAGGAAAAAGTTATATTACATTTAAAATTAATTGTAAAAACCGCTGCGTTCAATGTCCATTAAAACGAAAAAAGCCCCCCGATCATGCAGATCAGGCGGCTGCGATTACAAATTACCGAATTTCGCAGTATTGTTCCCCTAGGGTTGTTCCATCCTGGTTTTTAAAGATGAACAAAAGTTTTCCTTTTATAGGAAAGGAGTTTTTATTGATTCGAACAATGTCGGTAGCAGTATAGGTATTTTCTCCTGTCTCTGGCTTTTCATCCGGTTTTACAGGGCTATTCATGCTTACGAGAACCTCTACCACATCTCCTCGCTGGGCAATATCTGAAATCTTGATCCTGTATTCCGGAGATGACACTTTCCCCAGACTGCCATAGACGAGCAAATACTGTCCTAAACCTATGTTTGCCGTATGTTTACCATTGAACTCCCCAGGTTCCAATTCATTCTCAATGGTTTGAAGGTCTGGGAGTACAGCCAGCTTCACAGCAGCTTCTGGTTTGTCCAAAAGCCATTTATCTCTTGAAACATCTCTCTTCTCTGCTGAATAGGCACCGTTATACTCGGAAAACCACTCAAAAACTATTTTATATGTCTGATTTATGGCTGCTAGAGAATAGACGGATGTTATGGCCGTTACAGCCGCCGCTATCAATAACGCCAGATGAATTTTTTTCATTTGTATCACCTTAGTCCTATAGTACCCTGATAATGTTCTGCGTAAACTCTTGCCCTGCAGCTCTCGCAGTGCTTGAGCGGTATCCAAGCACATATAGATCTGTCGAAGCGGCTTCGATTTCAAGCATCCGGCGAAGCAAGGGGTTGCATGAGTTTTTATAGTCAGCCGTTTTAACTACCAGTGGGATGGATGCATTTTTAGATATTGCTCTCATTAATTCCTTCCCTCTTGCGTTAAATGCCAGAACCCTTGCATATTGGGGACCTCCGCAACGGTTAAAGGTACTGAACTCTTCCTCTGTAAGTCCTGTAATAACACTAAACAAACACCGCTGTATTCTTGTCCTAGTATATCGCCGGGTAGTGACATTGTCAATGAGCTCTTCCAAGCTTCCAGAATTTTCAGCAGCTTTTTTGATTCGGTTTTCCAGACCTTCACCGATGTAAGGAAGCTGCTTTATTGTTTCGACGGACATTCTTCTTAGCGCTGCAAGAATCAGGACTTCGAAATCCCGGGCTAAAACAGGCCCTCTTCCACTGGCAAATTCCTCTTCCAGAACCCGTACACTGCTCTCCGGCATCACAGCGTTCAAATTCGGTTTCCCTGGAGTCTCAAGGCTTGTCCCTATATACTTTCTTATGGCCGTTGCACTGGAGATGCTTCCGGATAGCTCCTGCTGGTTGTAACTGTTTGCGATCCGCGGGATGGTAAGAGGCCGGATCCTGCTTTTGAATCTCCTAAGTGCTTTCAGGTACTCAATACCGAGGATGTTGTTGGAAGAAGTCATGAGTTCTTCCATGGATTCTTTCACTCCGGCCGCAGTACTAAAATATTCCGCTAGGGCTTCCTGCCTGGCAGTCGGATAGGAGACTCCTTTCTCCAGTGCTTTCCTTAAAAACTCTTTATATGCTGCCGGTTCCTGGTACAACACGTCAGCTACCGCATTCAAGCCTTCCAGCCTTCCGCTTTCACTTCCGAAACAGAGGGAGTCAACAATCCCCAGCCGGTCCAATATCGAAACCGCACCAAAAGCAAAATACTCCGCACTGGCCATGGCATATACCACAGGCAGCTCAACCACAAGGTCTACGCCTGCTTCTACCGCCATTTTCGCCCTGGCCCACTTATTGACCATAGCGGGCTCGCCTCTTTGTATGAAGTTGCCACTCATAACGCAAATAACACCATCTGCACCAGACAACCGCCTGGATTGCTGCAGATGGTGTAAATGGCCGTTATGAAATGGATTATATTCTACAATCAATCCTAAAACATTCATAACTCGATCATCACCTGTATTCCTGAGCCTCAACCTCTCCTCTAAGCACGGATAAAGTTCCCTCCGCCAGTGCCAGCAGTTCATCCTCTCCGGGATAAACCCTCACAGGGGCTATAAACTCGACTCTTTCCTTAATCCAATCCACCAGCATTCCACTTCTTGCCACTCCTCCGGTAATGACAATATAGTCAACCTTTCCCTGCAGGACAGCGGAGCAGGCACCGATTTCCTTCGCCACCTGATACGCCATGGCTTCATAGACCCTTCCAGCATCCGAATCTCCCTTTCGTATCCGTTCCTCAATATCCCGGCAATCCGAAGTTCCCAGATAGGCGGTCAGTCCACCTTTTCCTACCAGTTTTTTCTCGATTTCTTCCCTTGTATATTCACCCGAAAAACACATTTCTACCAACTGCTGCAACGGAAGACTTCCGCTGCGCTCTGGGGAAAAAGGTCCTTCCTCTAACGCATTGTTCACGTCAATTACAGCACCCTTTTTGTGAGCAGCAACAGAGATTCCACCGCCCAAATGCGCAATGATCAGGTTCATATCCTGATATGCCGTACCTGCTTCTGCCGCCAAACGGGCGGCAACCGCCTTCTGATTCAAGGCATGGAATGCACTCTTTCTCTTAATCTCCGGCAAACCGGAGTATCGGGCTAGAGGCTCAAACTCATCCACTACTACCGGATTTACAATAAAGGATGGAATTCCCAGGGGAGCTGCAATTTCACTGGCAATCAATGCACCCAGATTGCTGGCATGCTTCCCGTACCGACAGCTTTTGAGATCCTCCCGCATTGCATCGTTTACCCTGTAGGTACCGCCTTTAAGCGGTTTCATCAAGCCGCCTCTCCCAACCACGGCATCCAGCTGGCTGCTTACAATATCCTGTTCCATCATATATTCCGTGACAGCTTGTTTTCTTAATTCATACTGATCCGTTATATTTTTATATTTTTCCAATTCTTCTGTTTTATGCGTTAAAGATTTTGAGGATATACACCGGTCATCTTCAAAATATGCCACTTTTGTCGATGTAGAACCGGGATTCAAAACCAGAAGCTTATATATCTTTTCCATCTTCGTTTCCCCCTATGCCTGCGGCTTTTTCTTGGTACTTGCAAGAGCCGCCAATGCGATTGAATTCAGTTTTGCCTGATAGTCATCCGATCTGGAGGTTGTTACAACGGGGGCTTTAGACCCTGCAATTATACCGCAAGGCTTTGCTCCACTTAAGAATACCAGTGTCTTGTACATGATATTTGCAGCTTCAATGTCCGGAGTTATGAGAATATCCGCATCTCCCGCGACTTCACTTATGATCCCCTTATGCTTTGCTGCTTCCTTGCTGATGGCATTGTCCATGGCAAGCGGGCCATCAATGATACAGTTTTTAATCTGGCCGCGGTCTGCCATCTTGCACAGAGCCGCTGCATCCAATGTACACTGCATGGCAGGATTTACAAGCTCCAAGGCCGCTAGAATTGCCACTTTTGGCTTTTCAATCCCCAGGCATCTCGCTACGTCGACAGCATTTTGAATAATATCCGCTTTTGCTTTAAGATCCGGAGCAATATTGATACCTCCGTCGGTTATAAACAAAAGCTTATGATAGGTAGGAACCTCCAAAACTCCCAAGTGACTTAGTATCCGGTTGGTACGAAGGCCAATATCCTTGTCAAGCACAACCCTTAAAAGGTCTGCCGTCTGCACCATTCCTTTCATCAGAAAGTCGGCTCTCCCGGAACTTACCATTTCTACAGCTATTTTTATTGCCTTTGGGTCCTCTGACTCCTTGATAATTTCATAGTTCGAAACATCAATTTTAATGTGATCTGCGATGTCAAAGATTTTCCTTTTATCCCCTATGAGGCTCACATCCACCAGCCCTAGATGATACGCCGCATCGACCGCTTTTAGGACATCTTCATCCTGTGCTACAGCAACAGCGATCCTTTTTCTTTCAATCCCCTTTACTGCTTCGATTAAACCGCTCATTGTTTTAATCATCAAAATTTGAACCTCCATACACTCCTTTACAAAGTAATTATATTATACCTCAATTCAAAGCAAACAAAAATATATTTTTATACAAATAGGAAATAGTAAAAGTAAGAATCAAATTGACCATCAAAATCATTTTTCAAGGAGAAATTATTATGGATAAGAATGTAACCAGTAAGGAACTGAATGCCGTTTTAAGGGGCGAACAGATGGCGGTGGAAGCCTATGAAAGGTTTATTAAAAACATGGAGGACCCCTATATAAAAAAGGAATTTGAACAAATCCAGCAGGATCATAAAATGCACGCCGATATTCTTTCAAGGAAGATCCAATCGCTGGGAGCAACTCCTGAAAGCAGTACAGGCTTCTCGGGCCTCATGGCTAACACTATGATTGCCCTCCAGACAAAAATCAGTAGAAATAATACCGAAAAAATCCTAAAGAGAGCGTATGACGGCGAAGATAAGGGAATCGGCATGGTAGAGGAGATCATCAAGGGTGACCTGGATGCAGATAGCCGCAGCCTTATGAGTCAGATTCTTTCAACGGACCACCATCATCTAAAAACTATGGCAGACCTTATTTCAAAATATGAGCAATAAGGTGCAGCGAAAAGTTATTAACAGGGTTATTTTTCATGAGTCTCGAGTAAATATTTTAATTAATAAGAGAGGAGCGCTTTCCGCCCCTCTCTTATGCTATTTTTTATTTGAAATTTCTTCTACAGCCTTTTCCAAGGATTCTATATTGGACATTACCACTCTGCCTTTGATGTCTGAAAGCTGCTGATTCTTTTCCTTGGTTACCTTTTCGTATTCATAGATTGCAAAATCCAGCTTATTCGCTGCTTCCTGCAGGTCTTTAGGAACTATATTCTTATACATGTTCCAGGATGCTTTTAAGTTATTCACATCTGCATCCGTTTGTGTCCAGTTCCCGTTCATGGCATTCAGCATGGAACTGCGGGTAAAGTGCCGGATTCTCTTTATCTCTGGAGAAGCTTTCGTTTTATAAAGGTAATAGAAATCAGGAATATACCCATATAAATTGCTTGTTGCCTGCATTGCACTGCTTTTATTCTTTGCATTTATCGTATTGGTCAAGGCATTCAAAGCGTTTCCAAAGTTATCCATAAGATTCTTATTTGCCCCATTTTTCGATGCCATTGGTGTATATGCATTCCACTGGTAATGTAATTCATTTACAATGGTGTTTATCTTTTGCCAGGGGTCCGGTGGTGCCGGAGATGGTGCAGGCTGCTTTTCCTGTGAAGCTTCTGGCTTTCCTCCGCCACCTTCCTTATTTTCTCCACCCTTGCCCTGTTCGCCACCACCCTCTTGCTTTTTTGTTTCCTGCTTTTGGTTACTTTGTCCAGCTTTATCTTTTTGTCCGCCTTTGGCTGCTTCTTCCTCTTTAGTAGCTATGGTAGGACCATTTAGTTCTTTAAAGATTTTTTCAATACTATCTTCCATCTTTGTAAGCTGCTCCGGTATCTTGTCCCCTTGCTGCTCCGTTTCTGCCGATTGCTGCTGGGGAGTCGGCTTTTTACCACTCTGTCCGCAGGAACATAGAGTTAACCCCAACACAAGTGCAGGAATAAGGCCTTTTATAATTTTTTTATTCAATTGTATTGTATACATAAAATAACTTCTCCCTCCTGCATAATTAAACTATTAACAATCTATTGTACTTCGACATGCAGCTATTTTCACAAGTTTAACCTTCTGCTCCGAAAACAAAAGAGATTTATCCTATTTTATATAAAGTACTTCTACCTCTTATTGTTTCTAATTGATATTAAAATTATGCTGATGAACAAGTCCAGGAACAGCGTGTTCCTCATAATAATTATAGTCACTAATTACAATTGTCAGAAATAGAAGAAAAATTTACATAAAGGATTTTTAATAGTTTTATAGAAATATATTATGTATACTTTGCCCTGACTATGCAGCTCGATATATTCGGGTGGAAAGTTAATGCAACTTTGGGAGGAAAACAAATGCCTATAACAGTAAACCTTTGGTCAAAAAAACCAGGAGATATTAAGAATTTTTTAAAATCGTACTACGAAAAGGACATAGATATGGATGAAGATGTGGACCAATGGATATATGTTTACAGAAAACCGCTAGATTCTATAGACATGATCAGCGCCGTAATGGATAACAACACTAAGCATAATATTTCCATGTGTATTCAAGTAGACGATTGTGATTTGCATCCCATTACCGTTGAAAATCATAATGACATAATTAAAGGCATACTTTATCTGTTTTATAAGGAACCACCGGAAACTCAGGAAAATTTCTGATTCCAGTACATAATTTACATAATGTATCCCTCCATAAATATCTAAAATAACTACAATTACATTATTTTTTGGCAATACAGTATGAACCTTCTACTAACATGTGAAGAATATAGAATGTTATTTTAATCAAAAGGAGTGGATATTTTTGGAAACTTTTACCATCAACGTGCAGAAGCGGACCCCGGCTGCAAAAAGTGAGATTCGGAAGATGAAAGGGCAGGGATTTGTACCTGGCATTCTCTATGATGCTCACCAGAATGTACCCCTATCCATCCAGGAAAGCGATGTTAAATATATTCTGGAGAAGCATGGAGAAAATGTATTCTTAACTGTAAATTATAACGGCAGTGCTGTAACTGCAAGAATACAGGAAATTCAGAGGCACCCCGTAAGCAAGGATATTACACACATCGATCTGATGCCTGTTCAATCCTCTTCTTACATGCATTAGGAACAAAATGCTACCGCACTTTGTTCTTCGCTATGGGACCCTAGGTCCCCTTTGACGGAGCTAACGCTCCTGAGCACCCCTCTGAAACGGCAAGGGGAATCCCCTTTGCAAACCCCATGCTAAGGAAATTGAAAACCATAATTTCCTTAGCATAAATAAAGGTTTGGCAGCGCGCTGCCAAACCTTTATTTTATTTGCAGTATAGCAATTGTTATGTCATCATGGGAAGCTTCGATACCTTCTTTGCCCATGAAATCGTCGATCTTTGAAGTAATATTCTGCAGGATTTCTTCCGGAGTACCGGGAGCTTCCGTAAGAATCTCAGCCAGCCGATCCTCACCAAATTGTTTGTTGGCCTCATTTCTTATCTCAACGACTCCATCAGTATAAAAGAAAATATTCTCCCCTTTTTTCAGTGCTCTGGTGGTGTCGCTGTAACAAGGTTCAGGAAGCCAGTTACTGATGGGGATACCGGCGGAATTCAGCAAATCGAAGGTTTTATGGTCAAAAACAACCGGGATCACATTATGGCCTGCATTGGAGTAGGTTATGGTATAATTCTTCAGATCAATAACAGCATAAAAAACCGTAATATACAGGTCCTCAAAGATACCACTCTTATTGAATTTCTCGTAAAGCTGTGAAAGGGCCTGTGCGGGCGACAAGAGCGAACGGTCCAAAGTAGAGTGTAAAAATACTGTCAGCATGGAAGAAGAAACTCCATGACCGGACACATCGGCGATATACATGCCGATATGATCGCTGTCGATGGAGAATATATCCAGAAAGTCACCGCCAAGAGCTTCGCAGGGCCTGTAAAAGTAGCGGAAATCGACTCTGTCATCTTTAAAACCTTTGGGCAGGAGACTACGCTGAAGATTTTTGGCTGCATCCAGGTCCTTCTGCAGTATTGCATTTTGCTGGTTTATTTTTTGTTGAAGCTGCCGGACCTGAGTAACATCCCGCAAAACTTCAACGGCCGCAATAATTTCTCCATTTTCGTTTTTTACGGGGGAGCTCATAACCGAGTAAATTCTGCTATGAATAATCTCTTCCTTTTCATGAACACGTCCATCAAATATCGCTCTTCTGGAGATGCAATTCTCACAGGGGGCTTTTTTGCCTGTTGCAATGTAACACTTCTGGCCTGTCTGGCAGGTTCCAAGACCCTCACACATGGCTTTATTCATATAAATTACATTGCTGTCTCTATCGATAACACGTACCCAATCGTACATGCCATTAATGACTTCATCAATAAAATTTTTGCTCATGAAATTATAATTGTCGTATTCCTGCAGCATATTCCATACAGCCTTTCTATTTTTATGGCTTTCTATACAATACCATTTACATTTACAGTTTGATGCCTGCAAACAGGCTTTGCACCTTTATCATAACAAAATAGATTGTTCATATCAATATAAAAAATCTGGGCAATAATAAAAAATATCATAAACAAAGTAATAAACCTGGGGGGAGGGGCAATACTATGTAATATAAGGCGCCGTAAAAGTATAAGTTGTCCTTTTACAAAGCCTATACAAATTCGGATGGAACTTAGGGATTGCTAAAACATAACTTCCGCTAAAACTTTGCAGGCTACTACAGCAGAGCCCCGTACCCCGAAAAAGTATCGGAAGTAATATTTCAGTCGACCCTTAGCTGATTCGTGCATCGTAAAGACCCGGAACCGTTGGCTGTACGATGTCCAAATCAGCAGTTGCCAATCCGATTGTATATAAAACGATATAAGGGTGATGGTCATGTTTTTGAAAACCCCGAACAAACAACAATACATTAACACGGAAAGTGCCATGTCCATGAAGAACTTCTGCGATGCCTTATATACCTTTCTGAGCCGCTGTATCGGGAACGGATACGGGAGTATCGTGTTTATCTGCATTGGAACTGACAGGTCCACAGGAGATAGTCTCGGCCCTCTGATCGGATATAAAATTCAGAATTTGAAATATAAAAATGTTTTTGTTCACGGAACCCTGGATCAGCCGGTCCATGCAAAAAATCTGGATGAGATCGTAAAAAAGGTATATGAGCAGTATGATCGACCCTTCGTAGTTGCTATCGATGCCTGTCTGGGAAAAATGGAACATGTAGGATATATAACTGTCGGAGAAGGCTCCATTAAGCCAGGATCAGGGGTTAAGAAAGACTTGACGCCGGTAGGGGATATGTACATAACAGGAATCGTAAATTTCGGAGGTTTTATGGATTTCCTTGTGCTGCAGAATACGCGGCTGAGTCTGGTTATGCGGATGGCAGATCTTATATCCACAGGAATCCGGCATGTGTTATGGAGGATGCAAGGCAATACGGATACCTACAGGGAACCTATGACCATGGAAAAATTATAGGAGGCTGTGAAAAACATAGGTATTCTTTTTTGCGGGACACTCGTGGATGCCATGCGTGGTGTAGCAAAATCTATAGAATACCTTTTTTTACAGCCGCCTATAGGAGGCTGTACGGAAAAATATAAAATTACCTTTTCCATCAGACATTTCTGCAGTATTTGCTTATAATACGATATGGAACATAAAACAATCGCTGCGGTTGCTTTTTTAATTAGGAGGATCAACCATGTTTAGAAAAGGTAATGTAATTTTGGGAGCCATTTTTATTGTGTTTGGCGGATTGTTTCTGTTAAACAACCTGAACCTGGTTTCTTTTGAATGGATGGATGTCGGGTACATTTTTGCGACCTTCTGGCCTTTATTTGTCATCGTACCGGGGATTATCATGCACCAATCCTATTTCTCGGGTAACACCAGAGATGCGGGAATCCTTGTGCCTGGAGGGATATTGCTTACCATTGGTGCAGTTTTTCAGTTATCCATGCTGTTTGATATATGGCATCTTCTATGGCCGGGTTTCATATTGGCTCCCGCGGTAGGACTGTTTGAACTGTATTATTTCGGAACAAGAGAGAAAGCGCTGCTGATCCCGGTAGGAATTCTCGGGGGGCTTTCCATTATTTTCTTTGGTACGTTTTCCTTAAGCCAGCTTTTTAAGTACAGCATATTCAAGCTGGTGGTTCCTCTGGTCCTTATTGGAATCGGTATTGTTATTTTAATTGGAAATAACGATCGTTATAAAAAATTTTAGATTTATGTTTTTACAAATGGTAATTTGGGTAGTATAATAATGGCATAGGATTAGCTAAAAAATAACATAATTTTGGATAGGAGTGGTTTTTTGATGGATAAGTATGTTTGTACAGCATGTGGGTGGATCTATGATCCCGAGGTGGGAGATCCTGATGGTGGAATAGCTCCGGGAACTGCTTTTGAAGATATTCCGGAAGATTGGGTATGTCCTCTTTGCGGTGTTGGCAAGGATATGTTTGAAAAGCAATAAAATTTGTAAATGTATGGGTGCAGGGCGTAAGCCCTGCATTTTCTATTTAACGGAAAGAAAAAACTATTGCTAAAACGATGCAGTATGCTATAATTGTACTATCAAATGAATATAAATAGGTAAGGGACGACGGCGTTCCCCTTTCGGGTTGATGGACCTGTACTGGGTGCGCTTTTTTGGTATACACAGAGTATAAAAAATCTAAAAATAATTTTCTAGAGGCCATATTTGAATTTTGTAATGATAATAAAAGAAGATAGAAGAGCATGAAACAAGGCGTATAAAAGTTTTTTGCCTTCTATAGCAAAAAGGAGTGTTTTTAATGCAAAACTACACAAGGGAAGATATATTGAGAATCGCAAAGGAACAAGATGTCAAATTTGTCCGATTGCAATTTACAGACATATTTGGCATATTAAAAAATGTTGCCATTACGGTGGAACAGTTGGAAAAGGCTTTGGATAACAAATGTATGTTTGATGGCTCTTCCATCGAAGGTTTCGTAAGAATCGAAGAATCCGACATGTATCTGCGTCCCGATCCGAATTCCTTTGCCATATTCCCCTGGAGGCCTCAGGCTGGAAAGGTTGCAAGGTTGATCTGTGATGTGTACAATCCGGATGGAACTCCTTTTGAGGGAGATCCTCGGTATGCTTTAAAGAAAGCACTAAAAAAAGCAGGAGATATGGGGTATGACTCCTTCAATGTCGGACCGGAATGCGAGTTCTTCCTTTTCCTTACGGACAGTGAAGGCAATCCGACCACAAAGACACACGACAATGCAGGGTATTTTGACCTTGGCCCTGTAGATCTGGGAGAAAATGCGAGAAGAGACATGTGCCTGGCACTGGAGGAAATGGGCTTTGAGATCGAAGCTTCCCATCACGAAGTTGCGCCGGGACAGCATGAAATAGATTTCAAATACCGCGATGCGCTGTCAAGTGCAGACAGCATCCTTACCTTCAAGCTGGTAGTGAAGACCATTGCACAGCGGCATGGACTCCATGCAACCTTTATGCCAAAGCCTGTATTTGGCATTGCCGGTTCCGGTATGCATATCAATGTCTCACTGTTCCGTGATGGAAAGAACACTTTCTATGATGAAAATGATCCTTTGCAGTTAAGCCAGGAAGCTTACTGGTTTATCGGCGGACTCATCAAGCACATACGTTCCATCGCAGCCATCACCAACCCGTTGGTCAACTCCTATAAGAGGCTTGTACCCGGGTATGAAGCACCTGTATATGTTGCCTGGTCCAACAGAAACAGAAGTCCGTTGATCCGAATTCCTGCTGCCAGAGGCGCTTCTACACGGGTTGAATTAAGAAATCCGGATCCCAGCTGCAATCCGTATCTGGCCCTTGCTGCCATATTGTCCGCCGGACTGGATGGCATCAAGAACAAGATTCAGCCGCCCCAGGCTACGGAAAAGAACATCTACGAGATGTCGGAAGAGGAAAGAAGCCGTGAGGGCATTGGTTCACTGCCCGCCAGTCTGGAAGAAGCAATTGTTGAAATGAAAAACAGTGAGTTTATAAAGGAAGTCTTGGGGGCTCATATCTTTGAGAAGTACATTGAGGCAAAGACGGAAGAGTGGAATGAATATAAAACGAAGGTAACACAATGGGAAGTGGATGAATATTTGACCAAGTATTAATTATAAGATCGATAGTGCGGCAATGGTGCGGCCGAACCCCCAGGGTTCGGCTGTGCTGTATTACGGTGTCGTTTAGGGATTGCTCTGGAGTGACCTGATTTGTACTTGGGGGAGTGCGGGGCACAGTGTCCTCCTGCTGGCCGCTTCAGCGGTCAGATGAATCTCTCTCTTCCTCGGGAAGGGGTGAGGGATGGGTCAAGTGGCGAAGGAAAGATAGGGCAATTAACCTGTGACAATATGTAGTGGTAATGATGAATCGTTTTTATTCTTATGAATTGGAGTGTTGTCATGGAGTTGTCAAGAATAGTGGTAGCCATGGGGAATGATGCGTCAAATGCCAAAGTGAAGGCGTTTTTGACGGAAAATGGATATATTGTTGCAGACCAGGCAGCAGATGGACATGAATGTTTACGGAAACTGAATGCTCTTCGGCCGGACCTGCTGATTGTTGACTACGGCCTGGCATCTATGAATGGGTACGATGTAGCAAGGGTGGCTGTAGAAGATAAACTCTGTGATGTAATCCTTGTTGCAAATACAGCCCAGCTTGGGTTTGTTAGCGGTATAAAAGCGGATTATGGCTTTGTATGCCTTGAAAAGCCTTTAAATAAACTGCTTCTTTTAAATTCTATCGAACTGATGTCCAAGAGCAAGAGAAGGATAAAACAATTGGAAAAGGAGATAGAGGAATTAAGAAACACCATTGATACGCGAAAGGAAGTGGAGAAAGCAAAGGGCCTTCTCATGCGGCACTTAAACCTTTCGGAAGCCGAAGCCTTCAAGCGGATTCAGAAGCAAAGCATGGACAGGGGAATCCCCATGAAAGAGATTGCAAAAGCCATCATATTGGCGTATGATATATGAGAGATGTTGTATATATGCAATATCTTTTTTTATTGTCTGGGAAAATTCTCTTTCCCAGACAATAAAAAAACATTAAATTTATGCGCGTGCCAGCTTTTCCTCATGCTTCGGAAAGGCACATGCGCAAACAAAAGTGGCAAAGCCACCTTTGTTCTAGCGAGAAAGCAGAATTTTGGAGGGGAATTTATGGGAAGGAAACCGGTGATAGGGATCAGCTGCAGTTTTGACTACGATAAGAATTTTTCCTTTTTAAAAGCGGGCTATTATAAAGCCATTATACAGGCAGGAGGATTGCCGGTGGTGATTCCGGCCATGGAGCAGCTGGAGGTAGTGGATGAATTGCTTCCCCGGTTTGATGGGATTCTTCTTCCGGGTGGGCCGGACCTGGATGCCAGGTTGTATGGAGAAACCAACCTGGCGTTTAATGGTGACATCTCTCCCGTAAGGGATGCCATGGAAATGCACCTTGCAAGAAAAGCGGCGGAGCTTGGAAAACCCATTCTTGGAATCTGCAGAGGCGCTCAATTGATCAATGTGGCTTTCGGTGGAACCCTTTATCAGGATATTTCATCGCAGTGTAAGGGTGAGCCGATAGAAAAGCATTCTCAGGATGCGCCTTCCTGGTATCCGATTCATAATATATACCTGGAAGAAGGTTCCGGATGCAGGTCCTGGTTTTCTGCCAATCCCGCCAGGGTAAACTCCTTTCATCATCAAGCGGTGAAGGTGGTTGCGCCGGGTTTCCGGATCGCGGCGAAGACGGCAGATGGCATCGTTGAAGCCATTGAGAGTTCTGATGACAGATACATCGTCGGTGTGCAGTGGCATCCTGAAACCATGTGGGAGCAGAACCCCGAGCTGCTTGCCATGTTTGTGGATTTTGTAGCACATTGCAGACAGGGAGAATAAGAGAAGCTGCCGGATTAAAACACGTACAAAAGGCATTTAGAGCACCCTTTGAGGGGTTGAGACTTCAGTGAGGATATGCTAAAATAAAAACAATTCAATGGTAAGGAGGCAGTGATGAATATAATGGAAACTATCAAAGCACTTCAAGACCGGCTGGATATCCTGTATGCGCCTGCTGTAGCGATTGTGCAGATTATACTTATTTTTATATTCGCAGTACTTATTGTCCGGTTTGGAAACTTTCTTATACGCAAGTTTTTCGAGAAACAGAAATCCTTCCGGTACAGGCTGGATGATAAAAGGATTGCTACCATGTCAACCTTGTCGGTAAGCATCTTTCGATATGCGATATATATCATGGCGGGTGTCGCCATTTTAACAAAGCTTACGAGTGTTTTCAACCTTCAGTCTGTGATGACGGCAGCCGGTATAGGGGGGATCGCTCTCGGATTTGGAGCTCAAAGTCTTATAAAGGATGTAATTTCGGGCTTTTTTATCATAATGGAAAATCAGTATGTGGTGGGTGATACCGTAACTATAGAAAATATGACGGGAACCGTAGAGGAAATGGAGCTGCGGGTTACAAAGGTCCGGAATTTCAACGGAGACCTGCACATTATACCCAACGGGGAGATTAAAAAGATTACAAACCATGTGCGGGGTAACAAGGCAGTCATTGTTGATGTTCCGGTAGCCTACAGTGCCAATGTGGACCATGCCATTGAGCTTGCGCAGAAGATTTGCGATGAGGTTGCGGAAGAATTCGAGACCCTTGTGGAAGCGCCTAAGGTCCTCGGTATCACAGAGCTTGGCAAGGAAAACCTGAACCTTAGAATTACTGCAAAAGCTTTACCGAATGAGCATTGGCCCGTTGAAAGAAGAATACGCAAACGCATCAAGGAAGAATTTGACGCAGCCGGTATCGAATTCTTTGAAAAACAGAAAATCATTGGTAATCGGCAATACGGGGAAGGAGGAGGTAGAATTGGCTGACAGATTTGCTCTGGGAGATATTGTGGAAATGAAAAAAGCCCATCCCTGTGGAAGCAAGCAATGGGAAGTAACACGAACCGGAGCGGACTTTCGAATTCGCTGCCTCGGTTGTGACCATCAGGTCATGCTTCCCAGACCCAAGTTCGAGAAAAATGTAAAAAAAATAATTAAGTCAAATTTGCCGCAAGAGCCTCAAAGCCCATGAGATCATGGGCTTTTTTGCTGCGAGTGGAAGCGTCTTTAAAAATATCGTTTGTTCCTTTGTCTGTGAATTCTTTACTTCATCGGTTGGCATAATAAAATTGAGATACATCGCAGGATGTACAGATAGTCAACTTTAAACCTAATAACTTCCAACAACAAAAATGTCCCAATTTTGAGGTAGTTTTGCTGGTGGATAAATTCAAGTCTAAAGTTGGATATCTATAGATCGTTTCGGTTGAACATAGTGATTTCCGGTTTGACAACGAGGTGAGAACAGACCGGCTTGCAAAACTGGATAAAATCACTTTCAACCTAAACGATCTATAACAGGAATTTAGGATTTATGAAGGGTAAAGGATGATACGATGTTTGAACAAAAAAGCAGGAGAAGATTTTTAAGAGGGATATTAGCTGCATTTCTGGGAGTTGCAGCCCTGGGCTTAATCGGATTAATGGTGTTGCCGGGCTATTTTACACGGACAGCTCCCAGAACGCCGCAGCAGCCCCAGCTCCAACCGCAGCAGCTTCAAGTGCAGCAGGAGGCGCCCAGAACCACACAAGTGGCGACTGAGACAGAAAATCAGGCACCGACTTCACCCATTGCGGCCGTAGCCAAATCGGCAACACCCGGCGTGGTGGGGATATCGGTACTTAAAGTGGATGGAGGCTCCATATTCGATAAAAACGCTGCGGAGAAGTGGGGTGTAGGGTCGGGTGCCATTGTTAGCTCCAAGGGTTATATTATAACCAACCACCATGTGGCAGGAGGTAAAAGTAAAAGAATTATTGTATCTCTCTCCGATGGCAGAAATGTAGATGGGGTGACCGTATGGTCTGAACCGGTATTGGATCTGGCGGTGGTGAAGATCAATCTGCCCAATCTTACGACAATACCCTTGGGAGACTCCAACAGCATTCAGGTGGGAGAGACAGCAATAGCTATCGGAAATCCTCTGGGACTCCAGTTCCAAAGAACCGTTACATCCGGTATTATCAGTGCTCTGAACAGAACCATCAAGATTGATACCGAATCAGGTCCCAACTTCATGGAAGACTTGATCCAGACGGATGCAAGTATAAATCCCGGAAATAGCGGCGGTCCCTTGCTGAATTTAAAAGGGCAGGTAGTAGGAATCAACACCATAAAAGTAACCAGCGCGGAGGCCATTGGTTTCGCAGTACCCATTAATGTGGCCATCCCCATTATACAACAATTGGACGCAAAAGGGGATTTCAACGAGCCGTACCTTGGAGTTTTTGCCTATGACCGGGAAGTAATTCCCTATATCGATGGCAACCTTAATTTTGATAAGGGCATCTATGTGTCCAATGTCGATGAAGGCGGACCCGCATATAACGCCGGCATCCGGGTCGGATGTGTCATTACCCAGGTGGATGGAAACGACATCCATACCATGATGCAGCTGCGAACCTATATGTACACAAAGAGTCCCGGTGATACCATTACCTTTACCCATGTCAGGGAAGGAAAAACGCTGACGACTCCCATTGCCCTCGCGGCAAAGGATCGGGATGGACTGTTGACACGATAAAGTTTATTTCCATAATTTCCGTGCATCCGCATATAATTCCACTAAATGGCAATAATCTTAAATAAGCTGTTTGAAACAGTTTTTATTTCAACCTCGAAGGAACTATAGGGAGGATGCAGGGATGAGCAGTATAAGTAAAATGTCCAAAAGTGAGGACTTTGAAATTACAATACGAGAGTACTTGAAGCAGGCGAGAGAAAAGCTGGAGACGGAATTGACAGGAACACGGGAAGCCATCAAGCTAATTGCAAGGGATAAAACCCGGGATTTCATGTTAGCTATGGATAAGGGATTGGATGAGAAGGAGCGCGAGTTTCTAAGTGCTCTTATTGTAGTAAGCATGCAACAGGCTTTCTGCTATGGCTATGGGATCGGGAAAATGGAAGGAAAGACCAACAATAAGATATTTCTTTAAGAGCAAAAAAGCGTAAAAAAAGAGGGTAAATTAGTCAAAAAGTTTCTTGACACCAAACGGAACGGCTGGTAAAATACTATCTAATATACACTTTTAACCTATTGCGGTTAAAGTAAAATCACATTCTCAGTACAAAGGCTATGATGGAAAAAAGATGCTTTTGGTGCTTTCAGAGAGTCGGTGGCAGGTGTGAACCGATACATCAGATCCATGTATATCTCATTCCGGAGCTGCGTCGTCGAAAATATGGGAGGATGCGAAAACATGACGGTTCTTTTTGGGTCTGCTTGTGGGAATCCACACGCAGTGCAGCAAAATCCGTAGAGCCACTTTTTCACAGCCGCCTGTAAGGTAGATGCCGACGGTGATACCGTTATCTTTTGAGTAATTTGAAAATTGCTTGCTGAGGGTACACTATGTCAGTGTACTGAAACAGGGTGGTACCACGTAGTATATATAACCCCTACGTCCCTGCAAATGTATGTTTGCATGGATGTAGGGGTTTTTTAATCTTAATAGGGGGGATGCTATGACGCTGACAGGTGCGCAAGCCATCGTAAAAGCGTTGGAGATGGAAAAAACAGAGATACTGTTCGGTTATCCCGGGGCTGCTATTTGTCCTTTCTATGATGCTCTTATTGATTCAAGCATTAAACATGTACTGACCCGGCATGAGCAGGGAGCCGTCCATGCTGCCAGCGGGTATGCGCGAGTAACGGGACGTACCGGAGTCTGTATAGCAACTTCGGGACCGGGGGCTACAAACCTTATTACCGGAATTGCTACGGCCTATATGGATTCCATACCCATTGTCGCTATAACAGGACAGGTCTCTTTGGAGGACATAGGGAAGGATGTTTTTCAGGAAGCGGATATAACAGGAGCGACTTCCCCGTTTTGCAAACATAGTTATCTGGTTAAAAAGGCTGAAGATCTTCCCCGGGTGATCAAGGAAGCTTTTCATATTGCGTCGACAGGAAGGCCCGGACCAGTTTTAATCGATATTCCCATCGATGTTCAGAATAGGAAGATCGACTTTAAATACCCGCAGAAGATTGATATAAAAGGGTATAAGCCGGTATATAAAGGGCATCCCATGCAGATACGAAAAATCGCAGAGGCACTGGAAACGGCCAAAGCGCCTATAATCTGTGCGGGCGGTGGGGTTATCAATGCCAATGCATCCTCCGCATTATTGAAGCTGGTAGAACAGTGCCGGATACCGGTAGTCACCACGCTGATGGGGATCGGCTCCCTTCCGTCTCAACATCCTTTGAACCTGGGAATGCTGGGTTCTCATGGAGTATATACAGCCAACTATGCCGTAAGCAATGCGGATTTATTAATCATCCTGGGTGCCAGGGTTGGAGACCGGGCCATGGGCCGGGCGGGACAGATTGCCAAAAAGGCAAGGATTGTGCATATTGACATCGATCCGGCCGAAATAGGCAAGAATATAGGAGCGGCAATTCCTGTAGTCGGGGATGTGAAGTTGATTCTGGAAGAATTGCTGGAAAATGTTCAGTGCGGGGATGTAGAGAATTGGGTGAATACTTTGTTGGAGACAAAGAGAAATCATCCACTATCCATCCTCGGAAGCGGGAATACTGTCAACCCTAAATACTTCCTTGCAACTCTTTCGGAGGTATTGGAAGACAACGCTGTTATAACCACCGAGGTGGGGCAGAACCAGATATGGTCTGCGAACTATTATAGAGTAGAAAAAACCAGAACCTTTATTACCTCGGGAGGAATGGGAACCATGGGTTATGGTCTTCCAGCCGCTGTCGGTGCCAAATTTGCAGCGGGTGACAGGGTAGTTGTGGCCATCGCAGGAGACGGAAGCTTTCAAATGTCCATGCAGGAGCTGGGTACCATTAAACAAAACCGGCTGGGAGTAAAAATCGTCATATTCAATAATTCCCGCCTGGGAATGGTAAGAGAACTGCAGAAAAACAAATACGGGGGCAGGTACTCGCAAGTATTTCTGGAGGAGAACCCGGACTTTGTAAAACTGGCGGAAGCCTATGGTATACGGGGAGAAAGAATTACCTCCGATGAGGAAGTTCCGCAGGCCATTGAAAAAATGTTAGCTACAAAGGAAGCATTTTTGTTGGAATGTATCGTGGACCCGGAAGAGGGAACGCTTTAATAGTTGACAGTTGACAATTGATAATTGACAGTTGTTAATTACTAGAGGTAAGTCAGTGCATCGTTGATTTAAATATAGGCGGTGTGGGTAGGGGTTGATTAAAGAAGTTCCGAGTTGTAAAGTTCAATTGGATGATAAATAAAATAACATATTTATTATGTCATGGTGGAATAAAAAATTTATAACTGTCAATTGTCAACTATCAACTGTCAATTGACTTAAGGGGGGTATTTACATGCCGAAGCATACTTTGTCCGTATTGGTAGAGAACCATCCGGGAGTGCTTTCCAGGGTGGCAGGATTGTTTAGCCGCAGAGGATTTAATATTGACAGCCTGGCGGTAGGAATAACGGAGAATCCTGAGGTTTCACGGATTACCATTGTGGTCGACGGGGATGAGTATACCGTCGAGCAGGTGAGCAAACAGTTGAATAAGCTCATCGATGTGATTAAGATCAAGCAGTTGGAGAAAGCGGACTCTGTCAGCAGGGAGCTGGCTTTGATAAAGGTCGCTGCCAATGCAACCACCCGGTCCGAAATTGTACAGATTGTAGAAATCTTCCGGGCTAAAATTGTGGATGTTTCAAAGAGTACGTTAACCATTGAAATTTCCGGAGGGACAGATAAGGTGGCCGCTCTGGAGGATATGTTGAAGCAGTTTGGCATCAAGGAAATTGTAAGAACCGGAACCATTGCCATAGAGCGGGGAAACAAGGTGATAAGCAATACAGGAAACGTGCTTTAAATCCTGTAACAATCAGGAGGGGAAAGACGTCGGTTTTCGGTACGGTTTGCTTGCCGGAGGATTCAGATCTAAAATAATATCAAAACGAACAAGGATAAAGACGCTGCTGAAAACGGCATATGCGTTTATATAATAAAAATAAGAATATGGGGGCGACACACAAATGGCTAGAATGTATTATGATAGCGATTGTAATTTGGGATTGTTAAAAGGAAAGACGGTAGCGATTATCGGTTATGGAAGTCAGGGTCATGCCCATGCCCAGAACCTGAATGACAGTGGGGTGCGCGTTGTCGTAGGATTGACACCGAACTCGGAAAAGAGACAACAGGTTATTAATGACGGGCTTACTGTTATGGACACTGCAGAAGCTGCGAAAATGGCAGATATCATAATGATACTGGTACCCGATCAGATCCAGCAGGAGGTTTACGATCAGAGTATAAAGCCAAACCTGGAAGAAGGCAATGTGCTCATGTTTGCTCATGGCTTTAATATTATTTTCAACCAAATCGTACCACCGAAGAATGTGGATGTTATCATGGTAGCACCCAAAGGTCCGGGTCATACCGTACGAAGCCAGTATAATGAAGGTAAAGGTGTACCATCGCTGATTGCCATTCATCAGGATGCTTCCGGCAAGGCAAAGGAGTATGCTCTGGCTTATGCGGCAGGAATTGGTGCAGGTAGAGCCGGAATCCTGGAAACTACCTTCAGGGAAGAAACGGAAACGGATCTTTTCGGTGAGCAGGCAGTCCTTTGCGGCGGTGTAACCGAGTTGATGAAGGCGGGCTTCGAAACTCTCGTCCAAGCAGGTTACCAGCCTGAAATCGCATATTTTGAGTGTGTGCATGAAATGAAACTCATCGTTGACCTCATCAACCAGGGAGGTTTCTCCTACATGAGATACTCCATCAGCGATACGGCTGAGTATGGTGATTACGTGACAGGAAAGAGAATTGTTACGGATGAAACAAGGAAAGAAATGAAAAAAGTACTTCAGGAAATTCAAGATGGGAAGTTTGCGTCCAACTGGATCACAGAGAACAAATCCGGCGGCAGGGCTAATTTCCTTGCTATGCGGAGAAATGAATCCGAGCACCAGGTAGAAAAAGTTGGCGCAGAACTCAGAAAAATGATGAGCTGGTTAAAGAAGTAATTACTTGTTTATAATCTGGATGGTACGAATTGGTGGCTTACGTCGCCAATTTGTACCTGGCCAGGAGTTGCAGATACAGTAGAATAGACAGATAGGTCTGCAGCCAATTGTAAACTACTTTTGATTTTTAATTGTCAATTGTCAACTGTCAATTGTCAATTAATTCACGTAGGTATTTAGGAATATGAGATTGAAATGGAGGCTGTATTATGTCGGGAAGAATTAAAATTTTTGATACAACATTGCGGGATGGAGAGCAAACCCCTGGAGTTAACCTGAACATCCAGGAGAAGGTTGAAATTGCACGACAACTGGAAAGACTAGGGGTTGATGTTATTGAAGCCGGCTTTGCCATTGCATCGCCGGGAGATTTTGAGGCGGTTCGCGCTGTATCCCGGGCGGTAAAGGGAATCACGGTAGCCAGCCTCAGCAGAGCTGTAGAAAAGGACATCGACAGAGCCTGGGAGGCAGTGCAGTACGCGGAGAATCCAAGGATTCATACTTTTATCGCTACATCCGACATACACATGAAATACAAGCTCAAAATGACAGAGGATGAAGTTTATGAGAGAGCCGTAGCCATGGTTCGATACGCTAAAAAATATTGCAGCGATATCGAATTCTCTCCGGAAGATGGCAGCCGGTCAAGAATAGAATTTCTTTATAGAATACTGGCTGGAGTCATTGATGCCGGAGCTACAGTAATCAATATACCGGATACGGTAGGATATTCTACGCCGGAAGAATTCGGAAGGCTGATCCGGGGAATCAGAGAGAATGTCAAAAATGCGGATAAGGTGGATATCAGTGTCCACTGCCATAACGACCTGGGCCTGGCAGTAGCCAATACCATGGCAGCATTGGAAAATGGAGCTACGCAGTTGGAGTGTACGGTAAATGGCTTGGGTGAAAGAGCCGGAAACGCAGCGCTTGAAGAGATCATTATGGGAATTAATACACGCAAAGACTACTATGGGATTTCCCATAAAATAGATACAACACAAATTTACAGAACCAGCAAGCTGGTCAGCAGTCTGACAGGCGTCAATGTACAGCCCAACAAGGCCATTGTGGGAGCCAACGCTTTCGCTCATGAATCGGGAATTCACCAGCATGGAGTTCTTGCAGCAAAGAATACCTATGAGATCATGACGCCGGAATCCGTCGGATTGAATCAAAATAAGATGGTGCTGGGCAAACTGTCCGGGCGTCATGCCTTTGAAGACCGGTTAAAGGAATTGGGCTACAGTTTAAAACCGGAAGAAGTGCAGAGTGCTTTTGAAAAGTTCAAGGATTTGGCGGATAAGAAAAAGGTAGTACTGGATAAGGATATAGAAGCGCTTGTTTCGGAAAATGTCGCAGAGGTTCCGGAAGTTTATGAATTGGAAAGCTTCCAGATCAGCAGCGGAAACAAGGTGATTGCCACAGCAACCGTTAGTTTGCGGAAAGAGGAAGAAGTGCTGACGGAAGCTGCTACAGGAGATGGTCCTGTAGATGCGGCCTTCAATGCCATGGAACGTGCGGTTGGAATCAATCTTGAACTGCAATCCTATGGCCTGAGGGCGGTAACGGAAGGGAAGGATGCCCTGGGTGAGGTTACGGTGAGAGTATCAAAGGATGGAGAGTTCTTTACCGGAAGAGGCGTAAGTACCGATATCATCGAAGCCAGTGTAAAAGCTTACTTAAACGCTATAAACCGAGCGATCAGTGAAGCAAGCTTCACAAATTGAAAATGGAGAATTGAAAATTTGTTAGAAACTACCACAGACATCACAAATCCATTTTCCATTCTCAATTTTCAATTCTCAATTCTTAAACGGGGTGAGTGGATGAAAAAAATTATTATATATGATTCAACATTACGGGATGGAGCCCAGGCCCAGGGCATATCCTTTACGGTGGAAGACAAGCTCAAAGTCATTGAGAAACTGGATAAACTGGGTGTCACGTACATTGAGGCAGGAAACCCCGGCTCCAATCCCAAGGATCTGGAGTTTTTCGACCGGGTTAAAATGCTTGATTTGAAATATTCAAAGATCATAGCTTTTGGCAGCACCCGGAAAGTGAACTGCGCCGTGGAAGACGACGCCAATGTACGGTCCCTGCTGAAAGCGGATACCTCAGCCATCGCTATTTTCGGAAAGTCCTGGGACTTCCAGGTGGTGGATATTTTAAAAGCTACTCTGGAAGAGAACCTGAATATGATTTATGATACCGTTAAGTTCTTTAAGGATCACGGTAAGGAAGTCGTCTATGATGCGGAACACTTTTTTGACGGATATATGGCAAATCCGGAATACGCCATGCGTACACTGAAGGCAGCTGCGGAAGCGGGCGCCGACAGTTTGTGCCTCTGTGATACCAAGGGCGGCTCCTTTCCTCTGGATATCTATGAAATAACAGCAAAGGTAGTGAATACTTTTGATATACCCATAGGTATACACTGCCACAATGATAATGGAATGGGTGTTGCCGGGTCCATATCAGCGGTCCAGGCAGGCGCCGTACAGGTCCAAGGAACCATAAACGGTTTTGGTGAAAGATGTGGAAATGCAAATCTCTGCACCATCATACCCAACCTTCAACTTAAAATGGGCTACAGCTGTATACCGGAGGAAAGCATGAACAAGCTGACATCGGTGGCAAGGTTTGTGAGTGAGATTGCCAATGTTGTCCATGATGAAAGAGCTCCCTATGTGGGAAGCTGTGCCTTTGCACATAAAGCCGGTATGCATGCCGATGCCGTGAACAAGAATACCACGGCCTATGAGATGATCAATCCGGAAGTTGTGGGGAACCAGAGGATATTTCTCATGTCCGAGGTAGCGGGACGAGGCGCTGTGGTCAATTTGATCAACGAAATCGATAATACCATCACCAAGGATTCACCGGAGACCAAGTTGATTCTGGAGAAATTGAAGGAATTGGAATATCAAGGGTATCAGTACGAAGGTGCGGAAAGCTCCTTTGAATTGGAAATACGGAAAATTCTGGGGAGATACAGGCATTTCTTCGAACTGGGAGAGTTCAAGGTGATTATAAATGAGCCCACCATCAATACCTATAATTCCTCTGCCATGATAAAAATCAAGGTGGATGAGCAGGAGGAAATAACAGCAGCAGAGGGAGACGGTCCGGTCAATGCACTGGATAAAGCGCTTAGAAAGGCTTTGGAGAGATTCTATCCGCAAATCCGTGAGATGAAATTGACGGACTATAAGGTTAGGGTGCTGGATTCTACTTCTGCAACGGCTGCCAAGGTAAGAGTTCTTATCGAATCTACCGACTCAAAGGAAGTATGGACTACCATCGGAGTATCCGCTGACATTATTGAGGCCAGTTGGAAGGCCCTGGTGGATTCCATCGAGTATAAACTTACAAAGGACCTGGGGATATAAGGTGCTGTAAAATGATTGCCTGATTTTATAAGTCCTGAAAAATTGACAATAAAAATGCCAGCATGTACAATTAAATAAAAATTGGGTTATAATGAGGTTAGAGAAAACAAAGCTTTAACCTCAATTTTATTATGAAAAATAGAGACATACGCAAGGTCTCTTAATCTGATTAAAAGGAGAATGCGCAATTGAAATTACATGGAAAGCTTATTCGAGAGAGAAAAATAATGCGGGATATCATGGTGGAGAATAATCAGCCGGATATCAGTTACCGGGACCGGTTGGAAAAATGTCTGGTAGAGGTATGTGCCGGACTGGAGATACCGGTGCCGCTGTGGCTGGACAAAAATACAAAGGAATTTATCGCATACCATAAAACCATTTTCACCAATGAACAGTTTATGGACAGAGTCTGGTTTGACAAATTTGAAATACGGGTTGAGGGATAGGGCCAGTTCGTTTACAGGGGGATCATAATGAGGAAGGAATATAGAATAAAAAAAGTAGATCTAAACGGGATGAGTGAGGGGGGCATTTGGGAATCAGTTCCTGCTATGGATATCGAGTGCTATCCGTGGAAGCAGAATAGCTATACGCCCAAGGTTTCAGTAAAGGTTTTTTATACTCCTACTCATTTTCATGTTAAGTTTTATGCTGTAGAGAACGAAATAAAAGTTGAATATAAAAATATGAATGACCCTGTTTGCCAGGATAGTTGTGTAGAGTTCTTTATAAACCCCAATCCTGAAAAGGATGACCGGTATTTGAATTTTGAAGTAAACCCTATTGGTACGATGCTTCTTGGACTGGGCAAGGGACGGCATGGGAGGGCACTCATCACGGATAGGAGTGACTTCGATTCCTTCGCTATAAAAACATCAGTGAAGCCGGAAGAGGCTGCAGATTTCAGTGGAGATTGCTGGAGTGTGGAGTATGCGATACCTTTTCGCTTTATTGAAAAGATCTATGGCAGGGTTGCATTTGACTCCGGTAAGAGAATAAGTGCGAATTTTTATAAATGCGGTGACTATACGAGATATCCGCATTATGGATGTTGGAATGAAATTGTAAGTGAAAAACCTGATTTTCACAGGCCTGAATGCTTCGGTGAACTCGTACTTGAGTAGACGTATGTATTTGTCCGTTTAAAACGGATAAGGCGATCTTGGAAAGCTTAACAGCTTTTGAATTAGGGATAATTCGTATGTTTTTATAGATATATAACAATAATTTTTTGTCGAAATCGTCGAATTTTGGAAATAATGTTGTTTAATATATTGAACTTTTATGTTATACTAATATTTACCTGCATATCGGAAAGGACAGCTTAGGGAATTTCTTGAAACAATCAATCAAAAGAAAAAGGAGTTCATATAATGCGATTTGTCCCTGTGAACTGTTTAAAAGAAGGAATGATTTCTGCCAGGCAAATAGTAGGAAGACAGGGAGAACTGCTGGTAAACAGCGGAGCCGTTATTTACGATTCCTATGCCAAAAGGATAAGGGAACTGGGATATAGCGGTATTTACATTGAAGATAAACTCTCTGAAGATATTGAAGTTGTTGAAATTATCAGCCAGGATTTGCGGTTTAAAACAGTAAAGGCTGTTAAAAATACCTTCGCTATGATGGAGTCCGGTAAGTTCGCTACGGAGCGTCAGATGAAGGATTTGAGCAGTCTGATTGATGGGATTGTTGACGAGGCTTTGTCCAATAAAGGGCTTATGATCAATATGATGGACCTGAAAATTTTTGACGATTATACCTTTTATCACTCGGTGAATGCTACCGTGTTATCCGTTGTGCTGGGAATTAGCCTGAATATGAACCGTGATCAGTTGTACAAGCTGGCAGTTTCGGCTATGCTGCATGATATCGGCAAGGTTTTTATTCCCAAGGAGATACTGAATAAACCCGGGAAGCTGGATGAGAACGAATTCGAGATCATGAAATCCCACTCGTTCAGGGGTTACCAGTATCTGAAGGATCACTGCGACATACCTGTTCTTTCCTACATAGGAATTCTTCACCACCATGAGAAATATGACGGGACAGGCTACCCCTCCAACACGAAGGGGGAGCAGATTTCATTGTTCGGAAGAGTCATTGCCGTTGCGGATATTTATGATGCCTTAACCTCGGACCGGCCTTATAGAAAGGCGATGATGCCGTCAGAAGCAGCAGAATATGTCATGGGGGCTGGAGGAACGGTAATCGATCCGAATCTGGCAAAGACATTTATGCAGAACATCGCACCCTATCCCATTGGTGTGTGCGTCCTTTTGAGCAATAATTACGAGGGACTTGTTGTAGAGAATTATAGAGATTGCTGCATGAGACCGAAAATAAAGGTGATTCGGCAGGATGACAGGGAAGTTACACCTTACATTATGGATTTAAAAAATGATGCTGCTACAAGGGGTATTACAATCATTGGAGTAGTTTCATAATAGGAGAAAGAGACAGCTTTTGATACGGAGTAAGAGGTATCAAGAACTGTCTCTTTTATTATTTTACAAGCCCTTAGGGAATAAACTCAATTTCCCTGAACCAGTTTTCACAGAGCTTCGTCCAAAAGGCAACATTGGATGCTTCCAGAGCTAACCCAAGACCGTGGCGCCCTTTTGGGAAAATATGTACTTCAAAGGGAACCTTGTGCCGGCTGAGGGCATTGCTGAATAATAGAGCGTTTTCTACCGGTACGGATGCGTCGTCGGCAGTATGCCATAAAAAGGTAGGCGGTGTATCCGAAGAGACACTGTTTTCAGTGGACAGGGAATGCCGTAGATGCTCATCCGGAGTTTCACCCAGGAGATTTACCATGGAGCCGTTATGGCGGAATTCTCCAAATGTGATGACCGGATAACAGAGGACCATGGCATTGGGCCTGGAGCTAACGGTTTCTACGGGGTCTTGTGCAGATGGATTTCCTTCACAGAAATGAGTTCCTGCTGTGGATGCCAGATGTCCTCCGGCTGAAAAACCCAGAATACCGATTCTTTGCGGGTCGATATTCCATTTTGCGGCAGTATACCGTACATATTGAATGGCTCTTTGAGCATCCTTTAAAGGATAGGGGTGTTGGTAGGGAGCTACGCGGTAGTCGAGGACAAAGGCTGAGATACCGATACTGTTCAACCAAAGAGCAATGGGTTTACCTTCATGCTCCGCTTTTCTGGCGTATCCGCCGCCCGGGCACACAATTATCGCACTGTGGGGTGTCGTAGAGTCAACAATATAGGGTGTTATGGAGGGGACTTCCTGTTGAAACTCAGGATTGAATCCCGGCACTTCATTTTCCCAGAGCTTTATCATTGCAAACATTCCTTTCTCTTGCTGTTCTGTAAAAGCATTCATTTCTGATTTATTATAGCACATTATGGTAACCAGTATAATAGTAATAGTGAAAAAATCCGAAAATACCTGAATTTCGCCACTTTTAGCACGAAACTATATTAAGATAGGGTGATTTGTAGTTACGAATATTTACTGGTATAATTGTAAAAGTACATGTATTTATGTTTTAAAAAAACCTATGATTAGGATCTGGCACGCTTGAAAGGCAGTTGAATTCAGTTTTAGGTTAAACAAGTATTTTGGAGGCTTCGAATGTATTCTATTTCCATTAATGATAGAGTGGATCGCATAAAAGGAAATGATGAAGAAATAAACAAGCTCCTGGAAGAATACAAACCTTTCATAGCATCCTGTGTAGAGAAAGCAACCGGCAGATATGTAAGGTACGGGGAGGATGACGAACTAAGCATAGGCTTAATGGCTTTTGTTGAAGCTATCAAGTCCTATGAGAAATCCAAGGGCAGCTTTTTATCCTTTGCTCAAAACGTAATAAAGCGGAGGATCATCGATTACTACCGTAAGGAACGAAAACACAGTAATGTAATCTCTATGACCGAGGTCATGGGTGAATATGACGAAGACAGCACTGTTGATCTGAGCCTGCAGCAGTCGCTGCAGGAGTACTCGGATAAGGAGATCAGCGAGTATAGACGACTGGAGATTGAGGAACTGAAAAAGGAACTGGCGAGCTGGGACATATCCTTTTTTGAGCTTGCAGAAGCATCGCCTAAAGCGGAAAAAACCCGAAAGGCTTATAAAGATATTGTGAGATTTATCCTTTCACAAGAAGAACTGGTGGATTTTATAAAAATTAAGAAATATTTGCCTATTGCTGAAATTCAGAAAGGCACAGGCATACCCCGAAAAAAGATTGAAAGAGCACGAAAGTATGTATTGGCAGTAGTGATTATAAATACTGGAGATTATCAGTATTTAAGAGATTATGTAGATATGCTGTAGAATTAATTACATGTAATCTGGATTGCATGGGGGAGTCTATATGAAAGCAGTTATAGTGGATATTAAAGGAAGAGACGCTATTGTTTTAAGTAAAGACGGACAATTTATCAAAGTCAGAAATAAAGGTCCGTTACAAGTGGGTATTGAGATTGATCTGAACGAAAAAAAAAGAACCATTCCCTATAAGTTTATGGTGAGAACGGTTGCGGCAGCGGCTGTTTTTGTATTTTCCATCGGGATTGGGTACGGTGCCTATAGTTATTATACCCCTTACAGCTATATCGACGTAGATATAAATCCGAGTGTGGAGATTGTGGCAAACCGGTATGACAGAATCCTAAAAGTGGAAGCCATTAATGATGATGGGGCTAAAGTGCTGGAAGATCAGAGTTTTAAAAACAAGCCTGTAAATTTCGCAGTGGAAGAAATTATTAAGCAGGCCTCTGAAAAAGGATATATGAAGGAAGAAGTGACGAATGCCGTGATGCTGACTGTATCCAGCAAGGATGAGAGCAAAGCACAAGAAGTGGAAAAGAAGGTGCAGGAAGCAGCGAAGGATAAAATTGAAACTTCCGGTGTTAAAAGTGATGTATTGGTAGAAAAAGTGACACTTGAGAGACGCGATGAAGCCAGACAGATGGATATCTCACCCGGAAAGCTGGTACTGATCGAGCGGTTGCAGGAAGTCAAGCCTGAAGCACAGGTGAATGAATACAAGGATACACCAGTCCGGGACATAATAAAAGCCATTGGCACTGAGAAGAAGGAAGAGCAGAAGGACGAAAAGGGAAATAAAGACGATAAGAAGGAACAGAAGAGTGAAGATAAGGAAACTGTGAAAGCGAATGAGGGAGTCAATAAGGAACCCGGTACTTCAAGCAAGAGTCAGCCAGAGACGGATAAAAAGGGGAATGGTGGAGCAAAAGTAGATAAAAAGGACGAAGAACAGAAAGATGTTCCCCAGAAAAACGGAAATTCCAGTAATGAAAAAAATAATTCAAAGAATAATCAGGCCAATACAGGCAAGGAGAAAAAGAGTAAATCAGAAGAGAATAATAATGGCAAAGGAGGCAGGAACAAGTAATTGTTCCTGCTTTTTTATACCATTAGAGTAAAATAAAATGAAAAAATTTCTAAAAAGCGATAAAATTTTTCCATAAATACCTCAAAAAATTTTCGAAAATACCGAATGTTATATTATAGAAACGCAAGAAAACTTTTCATTGGATATCCATGGATAAGAACGGTGAAAATACAATGCGTTTTAAAACTATAAAATACATATCATGAGAGGGAGGGACCCCAGTGAAGAAAAAGATTTTAGGCGTTGCGCTGACAGTTGCTCTTTTAGTTACTTCCAGTGTATCAGCTGTGTACGCAGAAAAGTACGGTAATGGCAAAGTCAGTGGTTCAACGGCGGAAAAGAGTACTACTGCTCAGGAAAAAGTGGAAAATAAAGGGCAGGAAAAGAAGAAAGACCTTGAAGAGTTGAGGGGAAAACTTGAAGAGGTACATAAGGACAAAGAGGCTCGAAAAGAGTTAATCAGGGAAATCGTTGCACAAAGAAAGCAAAATAACGATGATACCATTCCAGTATTTATTAACGGAAAAGAACTGAAGAGTGATGTTCCTCCGGTAATAAAATACGGAAGAATTCTGATTCCTGTAAGGGCAGTGACCAATGCCCTGGGTGCTGATGTACAATGGAACCCGGATACAGCGACTGCAACCATCACAAAGACAGTATACGGGTCCGTATATGGTTCCACGTATGAGGCAAGTACAATAACAATTGAGTTGAAGCTGGATGAGAAAATTGCATTGGTTAATGGGAAGCAAGTTGAACTGGATGTTAAAGCGGAAACAATGAATAACAGGATGTTGGTTCCAATACGGTTTATTGCTGAAACCTTCAAGAACTATGTAGAATGGGATGATGAAACAGGCAGTGCAATTATTGAGGACACGGACGAGGCAACTGAAACGCCGGCACCGCAAACTCAGACGCCGACCCCAACCCCAACCCCGACTCCAACTCCTTCAACCAGCCCGCAGTAGGCAGAGTGATAAAGCAAATATTATATTTTAACCCCAAAAGTAAAAGAACCCTTATTTTCAGGGTTCTTTTACTTTGTACGTACATTGTACCGAAAAATCCCGGGAGGATAGCCTTCTTCTCTTTTAAAAAACTGATGGAAATAATATTCACTGGAAAAACCAAGAAGATCGGAAACCTGTTTTATAGATAAGTCTGTTTCCTTGAGAAGGCTTTTTGCTTTCTGAAACTTGATACTGGAAATAAGAGATTTGGTGGAAACACCCTTCTTATCAAGGACAATACGGCATACCTGCTTTTCGCTCAAGTATAAATGCCGTGCGATATCCTTGGTGGAGATCGGATTCGCCAGATTGTCGTTGATATACTTTTCAATCAGGTCACAACGATAATCTTCCTTGCTGCTTTTTAGCGGAATACTATAGGGGGAGGGAGAGTGTGTCTCCATCGCCCGGGCAGCACAGGAGAGAATTTGGATAACAAGGCTTTTGATAACGGTAAAAAAGCCCAAAGGTCTGTCTGCCGCCTCCCGCAGCGCATGAGCAAAATGGGGAATGGCACCGGATGTATCCCTATAGGGCTTACAAGGGGAATGCTTCAGAGTATAATATATGCTGCCTGCCTCTGAAGAGACTTCATTAAGGAGCGTAAGGTCACAATTAAGGCTGAACTCAATCAACGGTTCCGACCCTGCACCGATTTGCTCATGGTATACGCCGGGAGCAGTCAGATAGAATTCTCCTGCGGATACTGTAAACGCATCTTCATCCAACTGTACTTTGCAGGAACCGGAGTATATGAAATGAAACTCAAAGGAAGAGTGGGTATGCCGGGTGATCCTCCAATTGCCGCTGTTGGACATGGTCCGGAACCATAATACATCAATTTGTACATTATCCATTATAATGCCGTGCAAATCCAATTCAGATAGCATCTTTGAAGCTTTTACCAGATCAATATCCACTGTCTCTTCCTCCTTTCGGTTGTCATTCATGGAGTTTACTTCTTACATCCATTACCGAAGACCTGCGACCTTTTCAGTTATTTCTTCCTTGCTATAGCCTGCTTCCTTTAAAGGAAGGACTACATTTTGCTCAATATCCGGTACATAGGATTTTATAGCGGTAAAATCACCATTGATTTCGTATGCACCCAGAGAGGCCGGGACCATCACGGTTTCACCTGCTTTTACTCGGAGAGTATCATCACCGTACATAAATTCGCCTTCACCCTTTGTAAAGATATAGATATGGAACCTGCTTCCATCTGCATTCTCCTTGACAGAACCCTTCACCTCATAAAGCTCTACAGCAAAATACCGATTGGCGATTTTATAGGTTTTGGAACAACCCTCTCCAAGATTCACCCTCAGTCCTTCTGCCTTTTCGATTCTGCCTTCTGTATTAAAGTCAATAACTTCCAGAGCTTTTTCGATATGAAGAGGTCTTTTATTACCCTCTTTATCTGTTCTATCATAATCATAAACCCGGTACGTAGTATTGGAGTTTTGTTGTACTTCTGCCAGAACGATTCCTTCACCGATGGCATGGACAAGGCCGGCAGGGATGTTCAATGTGTCACCGGGCTGAACTTCAACGGATTTCAGACAGCCTTCAATCTTTCCGTCTTTTACGGCCTGGGCAAAGGATTCTCTTGTGGTGCCCGGAACTACGTCATATACCAGCTTCGCTCCAGGCTTTGCATCGATGATATACCACATTTCGTTTTTTCCCAGTTCCCCATTTTCATGAACCTTGGCATAGTCATCTTCCGGGTGAACCTGAACCGATAGTTTATCGTTGGCATCAATTAATTTGATAAGAAGCGGAAATTTCTCGATATCCTTTTCAGGCAGAGCGGTTCCCACCACCTGTTTTCCATACCGGGCAACCAGATCGGCCAGTACCAGCCCCTCAAATTCTCCATTGGCAATGATGCTTTTGCCGTCCGGATGACAGGACAATTCCCAGCTCTCCGCTACCTTGCCTTCCGGCAGGTTCTTGCCCAGCTTTTCGAGATTTCTTCCGCCCCATATGTAATCCTTATAAACGGGTTTAAACTTTAATGGATAAAACATAACATACCCCCTAAATTTGTGTTCCCACCCCCACCTCTTCCCTTGAAGGGCAACTTTATTTAACCGCTAAAGCGGCCAATAGGAAGGATGCAGTCTCCCTGTACCCCCAGGGTAGATTTTATATTCAATGCCTGGGGGGCAGGGGACGATAGCCCCTCTGCTCGCGGCTACAGCCGCGAAACATGGGTCCCCTTCCCTTCGAGGGAAGGGGTAAGAGGATGGGTGTCAAAAAGTTTCTTTACATCTATTATCAACGGTAAATAAAATACTGTCAACGTGAAAAATGCGGAAAAACGATAAAAAAGCCTTGCACTCCTTATACATGTGTGTTAAAATATCTATTTGTAATCCTTGCTCTGCACAGAGGTGGCAGGGCCAAAGACCAGGAGGAGGTGAAGTCGAAATGGCAAATAAATATGAAAGCATTTTCATCATTAACAACGAACTCGGAGAAGAAAACGTAAAAGCTCTTGTAGAAAAATTCAAGAATGTGTTGGAAACTTCGGCTCAGTTGGAGAGCATTGAAGAATGGGGTAAGAGGAGACTCGCATACCCGATCGACGATTTGAATGAGGGCTACTACGTTCTGGCTAACTTTAGCGCAGAATCCAGCTTCCCAGCAGAACTCGAAAGACTTTATAAAATAACCGAGGGAATTATCAAGTATATCGTTATTAGGAAAGACCAGTAGGTGATTTTATGAACAAAGTGATTTTAATGGGAAGATTAACAAAGGAACCCGAGCTTCGGTATGCTACCAACGCCAACAATACTGCAGTTTGCAGATTTACTGTTGCCGTTGATAGAAGGTTTCAAAGGCAGGGAGAAGAAAAACAGGCAGACTTTATTCCTGTAGTTGCATTCGGAAAAACCGGCGAATTCGTCAGTAAATTCTTTACAAAGGGAAGCAGAATCGCATTGGTTGGGTCCATCCAAACAAGGACCTGGGATGACGCGGAAGGAAAAAGACATTATGTGACGGAAGTTCTCGCGGACGAAGCTTACTTTACGGAAAGCAAACGTGGCGAAGGCATGCCGGCAAGGCCTGGAAACGAAGGCGGAATGAATGAAGCCGAAGGTTTCTATCCGCTGGAGGATGACGACGAACTGCCATTTTAGTGAAATTGTAAATGATGAAAGGAGGCTTATAACATGCCAGGACCAAAAAGAGAAAGAAACAATAGAGACTCTTATGATAAGGGCGAAGGCAAAGGCGGCATGAAAATGAGAAGAGCAAAAAAGAAGATCTGCTCATTTTGTGTTGATAAAGTAACTGATATAGATTACAAGGAAACTGCAAAGCTCAGAAAGTACGTTTCTGAAAAGGGTAAAATTCTTCCAAGAAGAATTTCCGGCTGCTGCGCAAAACATCAACGTCAGTTGACCATAGCCATCAAGAGAGCAAGACATGTTGCTCTGTTGCCTTATACTACAGACTGATAATAAAAGTAAACTCCTGCTCTTTAACGAGGGCAGGAGTTCTTGATTTTTTAGCCATAATAAACAGTGTAAAGGGTACCCTTTACACTGTTTTATTTTTTTTAGAAAAAAGTCATTGACAAATACTGTATTATCCCTTAAAATAAATCCAACAAAACAAGTATAAATACTAGGAATTTAAAATTGTAAGTTAATAAAAGGTGCTGACCAGACAACTGGAGGCTGAGCAAATTCCTCAACAAAGAGGAGGGTTATTTGCTTGGCCTTTTTTATTGCACTAGCTATACAAATTCGGATGGAACTTAGCTGATTTGTGCCTCGTAAAGCCCCAAAACCGTTGGCTGTACAATGCTCAAATCAGCAGTTGCCAATCCGATTGTATATAGAAAGTGAGGGGGAGAATGTAGTATGAAAAATAATGGGCTAAAAAGAGTGATCTCTACGCTGCTGACGGCGTCGTTTTTGGTGACCGTATCTGCGTGTGGTTCAAAGCCGGTAGACAAAAATGTAACCGTAAGGGTTGCGCATTTTCCGAATATTACCCATTCCCAGGCTCTGATCGGCAGGGCGGAAGGGCAGTTTCAGAAAGCGCTGGGCGATACCAACAAAATTGAATGGAAGGAATTTAATGCCGGGCCTTCCGAGATTGAAGCCCTGTTCGCAGGAGAAATCGATATCGGTTACATAGGACCAGGGCCTGCAATCAATGGCTATGCAAAATCAAAGGGAGATCTTCAGATTATTGCAGGAGCCACCGATGCGGGAGCGATTCTGGTTACGAGGAAAGATCTTGTATTAAAAAGCGTTAAGGAATTAAGCGGTAAAAAAGTGGCTGTTCCCCAGTTTGGAAATACCCAGGACCTATCCTTGCGAAATCTGATGCAGCAAAACGGGTTAAAGGATACCACCAAGGGAGGGACCGTGGAGGTGCGGCAAGCGGAAAACCCCGACATTAAAACACTGCTGGATAAAGGCGAGATCGATGCAGCGCTGGTACCCGAACCCTGGGGTTCCCGCCTGGTCAAGGAAGTTAAAGCCAATGTGCTGCTGGATTACAAGGATGTATGGAAAGAGGGCAAGTATACCACGGCTGTAATTATTGCCAGAACTCAATTCATCAAAGACCATCCGGACATCGTAGAGAAATTCCTCCGGACGCATGTAGAGCTGACGGACTATATCAATAAGGAGCCCGAAAAGGCAAAAGAGAGCGTAAATACCCAAATCAAGGAATTAACAAAGAGTGCACTGGCGAAAGATGTCCTTGATGATGCCTTTAAAAGGCTGGTAATAACCAATAATCCCGAAAAAGAATCAGTACAGGGCTTTATCAAACTCTTAGTAGAAACGGGATTCCTGAAGGAAGAGCCGGATGCAAAGAATTTGTTCAATCTAAAGATTTTAAATAAGATTCTAAAGGAAAAAGGCCAGGCAGAAATTCAATAAGAAATAAAAAGCAAAACCATCTATACTTAAAAACAAATTTGGTTTTGCTTTTCTTGGCAAACTTGTTGCAAAAGCGGTAAAAAGCTTATATGGGATATAACCATGGAGCTGCATAGGGGGAGTAAAGAATGGAAAGCATCTATGCTTACTTGCAGGGGTTGGAAAGGGAAACAGCAGAGATTCTCAGCCTGATTCAAAAGGAGGGACCTTTAACAAAAAATGATATCGCTCAAAGGACGGATACCCGACTGACTACATTGAATCGAATCATGCAGCCCTTAGAGAAAAAAGGAATCATTGTACAGTCACGTATCGGTGAATCAACGGGTGGAAGGAAACCTGTCCTGTACGATGCTAACCCGGAGCGGTATTACATTGTAGGAATTGACATATCAAGAACTTACACCCGGGCTGTGATTACAAACCTGAAAATGAAGGTGCTGGAAGGATACCAGTTTCCTATGGATCATACCTGTTCTCCTGAAAAGACCACTGATTTGATCGCAGAATGGGTTCTAAAGGCAGGAAATAAACTGGGCAGGGATTCCTCGGGACTGATCGGTATCGGGGTAGGAACCGTAGGGCCTCTGGACAGGGAAAGCGGGGTTATGCTGAATCCGGTGAATTTTGGAACTTCCGGTTGGGAAAATGTGTCGCTAAAGGAAATGATTCGAGAGAGGCTCCACTGTCCTGTTATGATCGATAACGGAGCCAATGCGGCAGTACTGGGGGAAAGGCTTTTTGGAAAAGCCAGGGGCTTTATGAATTCAGCCTATATTCACTGCGGAATCGGTATACGTACCGGCGTAATTTCCGCAGGAACCATTGTGAGAACCCTCAATGATGCAGAAGATGCTTTTGGGCATATGGTAGTGGATGCAGACGGAGAAGTATGCAGCTGCGGCAACTATGGCTGTATTGAATGTTACGCTTCCGCTCATTCCGTAACGAAGAATTTTGTTTCAGAAGTGAAAAAAGGCCGGGTTACGCTCATTGAAAAGGACATAGAGGACATTACCTATATAGACATTTGCACTTCGGTACAGAAAGATCCGCTGGCAAGAGAAGTGGTTACCCGGGCCGCCGTGGTGTTGGGCATCGGATTGGCTAATTTCATTAACCTCCTAAACCCGGGTATCGTTATCCTGAGTGGACCGTTAGTAAAATGCTCCTCTCTTTTCTATGATATTTGCACCGGTACGGCACTAAAGAAGTGTTACATAAAAAAGGAGGGAACGATCGTTTTCAGCAGAGGGGGGGCTCTGGGAGAGGACGCCATTGCTGTTGGATCGGCAGCCTTGCTGCTGGAAAACCTGTTGCGGAGCGAAGCCTCGGGAAATCGTTTTAATTTTGAAGGGGGTGCGGTCATTTGAGCTTAGTCGTAGAGAATGTAAGCAAAAGTTTTATCACCCGGCACAATAAAACTCATACCCTTGACAGAGTCCGTCTGGAATTCAAAGAAGGGGAGTTTGTCTGTGTGCTGGGGCCTTCAGGCTGTGGTAAGTCTACACTGCTGAACATTGTTGCAGGGCTTGAGGACGCGTCGGAGGGGCGAGTCCTGTTGAATGGGAAGGAAATCAAGGGAGCAGGTCCCGAACGGGCGGTAATGTTCCAGGAATCGGCGCTGTTTCCGTGGCTCCGAGTCATCGATAATGTCGAATTCCCCATGAAGATGGCGGGGATTCCAAAGGACAAGAGAAGAGAGAAGGCGCTGAAATACCTCAAAATGGTACACCTGACGCGATTTCAGAATTCACTGATCCATGAGCTGTCAGGAGGCATGCGGCAGCGGGTGGCTCTTGCCAGGGCGCTTACTATGGATTCGGAAATCTTGCTGATGGATGAACCCTTTGCTGCTCTGGATAGCCAGACCAAGAGCATCCTTCAAATGGAATTGCAGCAAATCTGGCTGGAAACCAAAAAGACGATTTTGTTCATTACCCATAACGTGGAGGAGGCTGTATCCCTTGCGGACCGAGTGTTGGTGATGTCAGCCAACCCCGGAAGAATCAAACGGGAATTCAGAGTACAGCTGGCCCGGCCGCGGCAGCCGGAAAGTCTGGATGTCGCTTACATGGTGGCGGAAATCATGAAAGAGTTAAAAGAGGAGGTGGAGAAAGTTGCAAAGGCTGAGTTCGATACTGATTGGAAGCTGCAAAAAGATTCTGTTCTACTTGATACTGGTGACTCTATGGGAATTGGTTTATAAAGTAGGCGTAGAGTGGTTGGGGATATGGAAGCCTTACATCTTTCCCTCTCCCATTGAAGTAATAAAGACCCTATGGAATCTCATCAAGGATAATACCCTTGGTATTGCGGTTCTGGCCAGTACAAAGCGAATTGTCACCGGCTACCTGGTTTCACTCACCATCGGAATTGCTCTTGGACTTATCATCGTACGCTTCAAATACCTGGATGAAAATATCAGTGCACTGATTCTGGGGCTGCAGACACTGCCCAGCATTTGCTGGCTGCCCTTTGCCGTACTGTGGTACGGGTTGAATGAAAATGCAATTATATTCGTGATCGCCGTAGGATCTACCTTTGCTGTCACCATTGCGGTGGAGTCCGGGATAAAAAATGTGAACCCCTTATATATCCGTGCGGCAAAGACCATGGGTGCCGGAGGACTGAAAATATACTGGAATGTCATCATTCCAGCCAGTCTCCCCAGTGTTGTTTCCGGTATGAAGCAGGGATGGTCCTTTGCCTGGAGGGCTTTGATGGCGGGAGAAATGCTATCGGCCACCAAAGGGTTGGGGCAGGTGCTGATGGTTGGCAGAGATCTTGCAGATATCAGCCAGGTGATGGCTGTCATGGTAGTCATCATCGTACTGGGGCTGGTTGTCGACAAGCTGGTATTTGGAAGGGTTGAAGCCAACATTCGCTACCGTTGGGGGTTGGACAGGACGTAAGGTTGCAGGAAGGAAGTGTGGGGATGAAGTTCAGCGTGAACGGTAAAAGTGTAAAACTGAACGGAACGGTTTCGGTCTTGGATCTGCTGGCCCTGCAAAAGGTAAGAATTCCGGAGCAGGTCTGTGTAAGTATCAACGACAAACTGCTGCTGCGGAGTGATTATGAGACAACCTGTTTGAAAGAGAATGACCGGGTGGAACTCAGAGATCCGGTTTGGGGAATGTAAAGTTATAGGTAATGAACTTTAAACCTAAATAAATCGGAGCAGAAAAACATCCGGCAGTTGGGATGGTTTTCTGCGGAGTAAATACAATTTTAAAGTTTGTTATCCATAAAAGAAAGATAGAAGGATGAAGGTTGAAAAGAGGAGGATAAACGTGCAAAAGGCAAACTACAAGGAATTAAAAAGCAACGGCTTTATGCCGCAAGTGCAGAAGGATTGCTTTTCCATGCGGCTGCGGATCGCGGGGGGGCAAATTACGGCAGAGCAACTGAAAAAAGTATATGAAATTGCTACGGAATTTGGCCAAGGTCACATCCACGTGACTGCCAGGCAAAGTATGGAAATTCCTTTTATAAAGCTGGAGGATATTGAGACTGTACGGGCACGGTTGGCGGAAGCCGGGCTGGAGCCGGCAGCAGGGGGGAACCGTGTCAGGACCATCACGGCATGCCAGGGCTGCACCATATGCCCCCGGGGATTGATTGACGCCGCAGGCCTGGCAAGGGATATGGATGAAAGGTATTATGGGGAGCCGGTACCGCATAAATTCAAAATCGGCATCACCGGATGCAGGAACAATTGCTTAAAGGCCGAAGAAAATGATCTGGGCATTAAGGGAGCTATGAAACCGCAGTGGAGAGAAACCGACTGCACCTACTGTGGTGCCTGTGCGGCAGTTTGTCCCACAAAAGCCATCACCGTCAGTCGCCAGGACAAAACCCTGGTATATACCGAAACAGAGTGCATCCAGTGCGGACGCTGCGTAAAAGCCTGTCCCGTAAAGGCATGGGAGGGTAGGCCCGGATTTACGGTGTACTTTGGCGGTACCTTCGGAAACAGCATACGGATTGGGAAACGGGTACTTCCCACTCTCTTTGAAATCACAGATTTACACCGGGTTATCGAAGCAACGATGGAATTTTTCAGAGAACACGGGAAGCCAAAGGAAAGACTGGCTTATACGCTGGAGAGAGTAGGCTGGGATGTTTTTGAAGAAAAGCTCAATAGCAGCCTTCAGACGGAAACTAGGATATAATTTGTTTTCAATTGCACGCAGGTCATGACAATAAGAAAGCATTGCAATAGGAGAAGGAGGTGAAAGGGATGCAACAAACATCATCCAATGTAGTATGGCAGCAGGGAGATATTGAGCGGAAGGACAGGGAAAAGCTATTGGGGCAGAAGGGCGCCCTCCTGTGGTTTACCGGGCTGTCCGGTTCAGGAAAATCTACGATAGCCAATGCAGTGGAGAAAAAACTGCATGGACTGGGCAGGCTTACGGTTATTCTTGATGGTGATAATATCCGGCATGGAATTAATGGGGATTTAGGTTTTTCCGCAGAAGACCGGAAGGAAAACATTCGAAGAATCGGAGAGGTTTCCCGATTATTTGTAGATACAGGTGTTATCACACTGGCCTGTTTTATATCTCCTTTCAGAGAAGACCGGGAAAGAGTCAGAAGCCGGATGCCGGAAGACTTTATCGAAGTTTATATTGATTGCCCGCTTACGGTATGTGAAGGCAGGGACCCCAAAAGCTTGTACCGGAAAGCCCGGTCAGGTCAAATTAAGGAATTTACCGGTATTAGTTCCCCTTATGAAGCTCCGGAAAATCCGGAGATTATTTTACGAACGGACAAACAGAGTTTGGAAGAATGCGTGGATGCAGTATTGAAAGTTTTGGCAAATCGAGGCATCCTTCAGAAATGATCTCTATGCTGGTGCAAACTTATAACCAAAGTGGAAAAATGAGAAGAGAAAGCGGCTTGACCTACTTTACCAAAGTTATTTTGTGAAAATCTTAGGCGATTACAAAATGAATGAGTTAACCCTTATTCCTAGCCCCTCTCCCCAAATTGGTCTATGCATTACCCATAATGATGGAATACAATTACAGTTATGCAAGACGGCTAAGACACTGATTTAGTAACACTTTGCGGGCCTAACCCTCATCCCCTGGCCCCTTCTCCCAAGATTGGTAGAAGGGGAAACCCGGATCACTTTCCATTCTCTCCCTCTACCAATTTTGGGAGAGGGAGTTGGAGGGTGAGGGTTAAAGCTGAAAAAGTTACTTAAAAGTATGCTTTCCATTCTTTTTCCAGCGATGTGGGTAATACATAGCCAAATTGGTAGAGGGATGAGGGTTGAAAAGTGGCAAGAGGAGCGGAAAGGAGGTCATCATGGAGCTTCGGTCCATGACTTTGGAAACAGATATTCTAATCATTGGAGGAGGAACAGCAGGGTGCTTCAGTGCCATTACCATCGCTGAAAACGCCAGTGCTAAAGTGATTGTGGCGGACAAGGCCAATATCCGGCGAAGCGGCTGCCTGGCCTCAGGAGTGAATGCTATTAATGCGTACATCAATCCGGGGGAAACACCGGAATCCTATACAGCCTATGTAAAAAGAGATTCCGGGGAGATCATCCGGGAGGACCTGGTCTACTCCATTGCGAAAGGCTTGAATGGTGCAACCCGAAAGCTGGAAAGCCTCGGTCTTCCCCTGTTAAAGGATGAAGCCGGTAACTACGTATCCCGGGGGAAAAGAAGCATTAAAATCAATGGCGAAAACATAAAGCCCATTCTTGCAAAAGCTGTAGAGGAGAAGGCGAATGTAACAGTCCTCAACAGAGTGAATATCATCGATTACATTCTAAAGGACGGTAAAGTCATTGGTGCCTACGGCATTTCCGTAGAAGAAGAGATTTTATATATTCTTTATGCAAAAGCTGTAATTTGCAGTACCGGAGGAGCGGCAGGGATTTACAGGCCAAACAATCTGGGATTTTCCCGCCACAAGATGTGGTACAGTCCCTTCAATACAGGAGCCGGTTACGCTATGGGAATCCGGGCCGGGGCTGAAATGACCACCTTTGAAATGCGATTTATTGCTCTCCGGTGCAAGGATACCATCGCTCCCACCGGTACCACGGCACAAGGCGTGGGTTCCGAGCAGGTAAATAGTAAGGGTGATCCCTATGTAAAGAAGTATGGAAGGTCCTCCACACCCATGCGGCTATACGCGACAGTGATGGAAAACAGAGAGGGAAGAGGCCCCTGTTACTTAAAGACAGAGGGGATCGATAAAGAGACGGAAGAGGAACTCTACAAAGCCTATCTGAATATGGCCCCGGCTCAAACCCTTCGGTGGGTGGAAAGGGGAAAGGGACCTGCTGCCGAAAATATTGAGATTGAAGGGACAGAACCCTATATCGTAGGAGGGCATACTGCCAGCGGCTATTGGGTAGACATCCGAAGGGCCACAACGCTGGAGGGATTGTTTGCCGCCGGAGATGTAGCGGGGGGCAGTCCTAAGAAATATGTGACGGGCTGCCTGGTGGAAGGAGAAATCGCTGCCCGATCGGCTCTGGAATACCTTCAGGGAAAATCCCCGGAGGCGCTGAAGGTAGAAGATGTAGACAAAAAGCGGAAGGCTGTTGAGAAGTTCTTAAGGAATAGCACAAGTACCTACACTGTCGAGGAAGTAGAGGAAGCCATGCAGAAAGTGATGGATGAGTACGCAGGCGGACTGGCTGTAGGCTATGTATTTAATGCGAAAGGACTGAAAATCGCCGAGGAGCGCATCCGAGACCTTACAGAAATAGCGAAGGGACTTCCGGCCCGGGATATGCATGAACTGATGCTCATCCATGAAATCCTCGACCGTCTGGAGATTTGCCGGGTACTGATCCGGCATCTGGAGGCCAGGAAGGAGACCCGTTGGCATTGCTACAACCAGAACGCTGACTACCCGGAGAAGGATGACGAACACTGGAAGCAATACATAAACTCCCGGGTGGAGGATGGTGAGGTGAAAATCATTTACCGCAGACTAGTCGAAAGGGATGAATTCTATGAGCATTCGCATTAACAAAGAGGTCTGTATTGCCTGCGGCAAATGCCGGAAGGTCTGTCCCGGAAATCTTATTTATACGGATGAAAAGGGCAAAGCCTTTAACAAATACCCAAAGGATTGCTGGGGCTGCGCCGCTTGTTTGAAGGAATGCAGCCAGGGAGCCATACAATACTATTTGGGTGCTGATATTGGTGGAAAGGGAGCCCATATGCATACCCGGCAGCGGGGGGACTTACTGGAATGGGTAATTGAAAAATCTGACGGAGATGTGCGTACCATCGCCATTAACCGGAAGGAATCAAATAAATATTAATGAACCGGGAGGTATGACAATGGATCATTTAGACAGGTTAGAAGCACAAAGCATTTTTATTTTACGGGAAGCGTACAAAAAGTTTGGAAAGCTGGGAATGCTCTGGTCCATCGGAAAGGACTCCACAGTACTGCTGTGGTTGGCAAAAAAAGCATTTTTCGGACACTGCCCCTTTCCTTTCATTCATGTGGATACTACCTATAAAATCCCCGAGATGATCGAATACCGGGACCGCATCGCAAAGGAATACAATTTGGACCTCATTGTACATAAGAATGAAGAGGCCCTGACAGAAGGAATGGGGCCCCACAACGGCAGATTGGTTTGCTGCAAGGCACTGAAAACCGATGGACTCCAGCAGGTGGTTACCAGGTATGAGTTTGAAGGACTGATTTTGGGAATACGACGGGATGAAGAAGGTTCCCGGTCCAAGGAAAGGGTTTTCAGCGAAAGAAACAAGGACTCGGAATGGGATTACACTAATCAGCCGCCGGAGTTATGGGACCAGTTTAAGACCGACTTCCCAAAAGGCAATCATATTCGAGTGCACCCAATTCTTCACTGGAATGAGATCGACATCTGGAACTATATCGGCAGGGAGAAAATACCTTTGGTAGACCTGTATTATGCCAAGGATGGAAAAAGATACAGAAGCCTTGGGTGCGCACCCTGTACCGGGAAAATCGACTCTACGGCGACCACCATTGAAGAAATCGTGGAAGAGCTGAAAAACACCAAGGTAAGTGAACGGGCCGGCAGGGCGCAGGACCAGGAAGATGCCTATGCCATGCAGAAGCTGAGAAAAGACGGGTATATGTAGAATGGGGAGGTCTTATCGATGGAAAATGTGAGGGAAGTTCTAAAAATCGTAGTTGCAGGCCATGTAGACCATGGGAAGTCAACTGTAATCGGAAGATTGCTGTATGATACCAAGTCCCTGCCGGAAGGGGCTATTGAAAGAGTGAAACGAATTTCAAAGGAAAAGGGAAAGCCCTTCGAATATGCCTACCTCCTGGATGCCTTCGAAGAAGAGCAGAAGCAGGGAATTACCATTGACACAACACAGCTGCAGTTTCATACCGCCAAGAGGGATTATGTCATTATCGATGCTCCAGGGCACAAGGAGTTTCTGAAAAATATGATTTCGGGTGCCGCCAATGCAGAGGCCGCGCTGCTCATTATTGATGCCGGCGAGGGTATACAGGAGCAGTCCAAAAGGCATGGATATATTCTCTCTCTGCTGGGAATACAGAAGATCTATGTTATCGTCAATAAAATGGATTTGATTGACTATTCAGAGGAGAAATTCAAAGCAATCCGGAAGGAAATGAATCAATTTCTTAACAATTTGAATGTTTACCCACTGAAGTATATCCCCATCTCGGCATTTCTGGGAGAGAACCTTACCCATCGGTCCGGAAAGATGCCATGGTATGACGGAGAACCTGTCCTGGAAGCCATTGACCTCTTCGAGAAGGATAAGGGACTGGCAGATAAGCCGCTGCGTTTTCCGATTCAGGATGTATATAAATTTGACAACCGGAGAATTATTTCCGGGCGTATCGAGTCGGGAAGACTCAAGGTCGGGGACGAAATCCTACTGTCCCCCGGCAACAAGGTAACCCGGGTCAAATCCATCGAATACTGGGCTGACAGGGATCGAAGGGATTCCGTCGAAGCTGGAATGTCGGTGGGAATTACGGTGGAAGATGAATTCTTTAACAAGAGGGGCGAATTTATCTCCCACCGGGAGGATGCACCGGCGACTTCCAACCTCTTTAAAGCCAATATTTTCTGGATGGGAAAAAAGGAACTGGTCAAGAACAGGAAATATAAACTGAAGCTGGTGACCCAGGAAGTGGAATGTGAAATCCATTCGGTCAATAAGGTGATTGATGCCACGACCCTGGAGACTCTGGAAAATGCCGAGGCGGTGAAGACCAACGATGTGGCGGAGGTTACCATTAAAACCAGAGAAAAAGTCAGTTTTGACGAGTTCAAGTATAACCAGAATACCGGAAGGTTTGTTATTGTAGACGGCTATGATGTAAGCGGCGGAGGCATCATTTCGGGAACTGCCGAACAGGAGCCGGAGGGTGTAAAGTTTGTAAAAGGCGATACGGTTTTGGATGTGTATTGTTTTGATGAGTACTATTTCCTGATTCCCAGCGGGAAGTTCCAGCGAGTGGAAGCCGGTGCGAAAGTCTACAGGATTGGCAGCGATATTCCTACAGCCGGTGAAACCTACAACTTCCCTGATAACTTTGATATTGTAGACCTGGCTCGTAGGATTGCGGCAAAAATCAGGGGCAGGAAACTGGAGGATCTGGTAGAGCTGGATGATTATCAGTATGAAGGCCAACCGATAGTGGATAGCTTGGGTGCATACATAAAGATTGAGACTTCCCAGAATTTTGAAATCTTTAGAAGTGACATCGAGAGCTCAGGTTCCAGCAATATTCAGGAAAAAGTTTTCTTTGCAAACAAATGGCAGGACCTGCTAAAGTTCAGGAGGATTCAATACAAGGAAGATCCCGAAGCTGTGGGTGTAGAGTATAACATATAGTTGCAGGTGACAGGGGAATATATCTATTTATTTG
>ENA-OFCE01000033-OFCE01000033.1-metagenomes-genome-assembly--contig:-NODE-33-length-104536-cov-6.739359_pt1 | contig 104536 bp, 79 predicted proteins | sample MGYA00153388_OFCE01 | MGnify analysis MGYA00153388
GTTCCCCCATCCAGATTGCCAGCAACTATGCCTTCCGGTCGGACGCTCCTGCTACTGATGACCTGGGCCAGGTCTGTGTAAGAACGCAAGCCGCCGACAACCAAATGACGGTGGCAAACCATATCGTCTACTAAGTACAAAAAAGTTGGAAGAAAAGCTATGGCCCTTACAAACAAAGGGCCATAGCTTTTCAAGCCGATTATATGCTGCATCTGTAGGGCTTTAGCTTTCAAGCAGCTATGACGGTAGCAGGTATAACCGATAGGTTAGCTCCACAAAGGAGGAGAAAATATTTGAAGAGATTTATTATAATAGTATGTATGTGTTGCATTCTGTCGGCAGCTATTGCAGGTATGCCCGGAGTCAAGGTGAATGCCGGAGAGTTTGCCTGGGTGACTGCATCCGGTGGGGAAGAGCCAAAAGGGAAGGATTTAAACGGCGTTTTTCATTATGATAACTTTTTTATTGCAGTAGGTGAAAAGGGTGCAATAAAAATGTCTCATGACGGCATAGTTTGGGAAAACAGGGAATCGGGAACGGACATGTCCCTTTATGGGGCTTCGTGGAATGGCAGTCTTTTTATCGCTGTGGGCGATCATGGGACAATCCTGACGTCCTATGACGGCAAGGAGTGGAAAAAGTCCATACCTGTAACAGATGCAAACCTCACATCAGCCTTGTGGGACAAAGATAAATTTGTTGTCGTCGGTGAGAAGGGGACTATATTGAACTCGCCTGACGGGATAACATGGTCTCAAGTGGAATGTCCCTCAAAAGCACACCTTAAAGGGATAGCCACCAATAGCAGCGTCCTTGTTGCTGTCGGTGATCATTCGACAATAATAACTTCCACCGACGGTATTGCCTGGAAGAGATCAAAATGTAAGGAAGATGAAGAAGAAAGCAAGAAGTATATGCTGGAGAAGATTATATGGACCGGGGAAAGCTTCTTCATCGGCGGATATAAGTCCTCCGGTGAAATATTTCCAGTCCTGTTTGAATCAACGGATACCCAGGTTTGGATAGAAAATGTAATTGATAATCTGGATCGAGAAAATATTACCGATGTCCATCTGAAAGCCTTGGCCTGGGATGGCACACAGGTTATAGCAGTAGGCGACAAGGGGAAGGTCTTTATGCTGCCCAGCTGTCACCGGTGCAGAAAAGTGGAAACACTATCATCGGAGGATCTTACAGGTATTGTAAAATACGAAGATAAATTTGTGGTTGTGGGAAGTGCCGGGACTGTACTTACTGCGTCACTGAAAAATATTCGGATTACGGTGGATGGTAATGAATTGCAGTCCAATATTCCGGTTGTTGTTACGAAAAATAACAGAATCCTTATTCCATACAACGATATATCCAATGTTTGTGAAGTGAGTTTTGATGAAACAAGCAGGTCCATCACGGTACACAGAGAGAAGCTGGACATTACTATGAAAATAGATGACGATACAGCCTATGTTAACGGAGAGAAAAAATTCCTGGATGCAATGCCGGCATATATTAACGGAAAAGCCTATATACCTGTTCGTTTTGTCTTTGAAAGCCTCCGGTATAATGTGAGCTGGGATGAAAATTCGAATACGGTTGCTGTTAGTTCCTATGCTGCTGTCAACTCCATCCTCCCCGAAGATGCCTTGCATCGGATATTCTCCGGCGCTTTTCTTATCGATGTCAGAACCCCGGAAGAATATGGGGCGAAGCATATAAAAGGCAGTATCAATATTCCCTTGGATGAACTGGAGAGTAGGATAGCAACGATAGTTAAGAATGAAAATGAGGAGATAATCGTCTACTGTGCCGCTGGCAAACGAAGCCGAAAAGCAGCGGAATTGTTGGTGAAGTCAGGGTATACGAAGGTTTTTGATCTGGGAGGTATTTCTGCTTGGCCTTATGAAACGGAAGCGGTTCCCCGCGCTTCCTAACGGAAACCTTTCCTGGCACTGGCCCAATCAAATTTATTCAGGATGCACTACTGCATTGACGATATGCTTGCCATCCCATAGAAAAAAATATGCTATGAGCTTAGACCGAGCATCAGATTGCCGTAAGATAAAGAAGGCATTCTGGTGCTATTGTTATGATAGAAAAGCTCTTGCTCTCCGATCTGAAGAATCGTATTTTTGATATAGGGGTAACCCATGATTCTACTTCAGGTAGAAATTTGACTTTATATGCTTTATTTCTTATAAACTCCGGAACAATGCGGTTCCGGAGTTTTATATTTACAGCCGGGCATCAAGTTTTAACCGCTCAAAAACTCGGAAGACCAGGATTTTTTTTGAGAGATTTATCGTAAAATCCATCCATTGCCATAAAAACGGATGATTGAAGCAAAATGCAGGATTACTTAAACTAGAATCAGGCGAGTGCTATCATGCTTAATCTGAAGGGAGGATGAGTGGTTTACCGTTGAAAAAATACCATCAAAATAGCATTTCTTACAGAAAACATATCATATCAAAGGAGGAGTTTCATTGAAAGTGCAAAAAATAATTGCTATTATCGTAACAATTCTCTATATGCTATCAACGGCTGTTAGTATTCCACAGACGGTTAAAGCAGCTCCGAACAATCCGGTTGAAGCAATTCAACTTTCAACATTGCCGGGTAAAGCGTATGTAGAACCTATCACCAGCGCCTATACTCTGGGAGATGGCCCAGAGGCCATTCATAAAAATTGGTATCAGGCAAGCTATGCAGGTACTGACCGGCTTTACTCCATGTCTACCGGTACCAGTAATACCGTTGGAGACGGTATTGCCGTAAAGATTCAAAAGGATAATAACCTGGCTGAATTAACCATTAACGCGTCGGGTTGTACCAATATTGTTGCAAAATATTGGCTAAAGGACGCAACAAACCCGAATGATATTTCAGAGGTTATAGAATTTTCCAACAACGGGGGAATAAGCTATCAGCCTTTGCCGGACAGGAGCTATCCATCCGCAACCACGAGGGCTCACCGTTTGGAGGGAGCTGACAACAATCCCAATGTAAAGATTAAGATTAACGGTTCACTTCCTGTACGCAGGTCTCATGTTGTTTGGCTGGATAATATCGCCATTTTCTCAGACACTACGGTGCCAACCTGGAATAATTCCAGTCTCACTGCGTCCAATATCACCGATACAGGAATGAAGCTCTCCTGGAATGGAGCTGCTGACAATATAAACAGCGTGGAAAGCGGTGTTCGGGATTATAGGATCTATAAAGGGAGCGAACTTCTGGCAACGGTTACAAACGATGTTTACTATGAAGTTACAGGCCTTGCACCCAATCAATCTTATTTGTTTTCCGTTCAAGCCGGAGATGTGGCGGGAAACTGGTCAACAGACGGTCCAACGGCAACATTTTCTACTGCTGCGATAGCAGATACAACTCCGCCACAATGGGGATCCAAAGATCTGATTCTTTCAAATCTGGGACAGAAGAGCTTGACTTTATCCTGGAGCGCAGCGCAGGACGAAACGGCAATAGAGGGATACAGAATCTATAGGGATGCTGTGCTGATGGCCACAGTTTCTTCTAATGTGTACAGTTATGATATGAACGATCTGGTTCCAGGTACCGGTTATACATTTAAGATAGAGGCTGGAGATATTATGGGAAACTGGACAAATGACGGTCCCATGAGGCAGGTTGTTTCTCTTGCTTCAGGTACACCGATGCTGAAGGAAAATTTTGAAGGAGGGACCCTACCTGCCGGCTGGGAGTTGTCGACCAGTGGAGGAACCATTCAGCTTGTGAATGATCCTCTTAACATCCAAGGGAAATGCCTGGAGCTTTCCGACACTTCCGCATCTACCAGTGTATCTGCAAAATACGGCCTCGGTCAAAAAAACGGTGTGGTTTCGGTGGAATACCGTTTTATGCATAAGGAAAGAGTCGGGACTATGTACTTACCCGTTTACGGAAAAATTGCAGAAAACGGGACAGATAGAGAGCTCTTGCGGTTATCCACGGGCACCGGAAATATGTTGACCTATGGGAATGACGCAAATGGGTACACGAATATTGGAATTATTCAAACGGACCGATGGTATACAGCGAAGGTTATCGTTGACATAAACAACCGGGTTTCTTATTTTAGTATAAATGGAGAGGATGGTACTCGCTACGTATCCGGGAGAAACAAACTGTACGGCATAACTTCATCTCCGTATACACCTGTTACCATCAATAAAATTGGTTTTTATACAAAAAGTACGGATACCGCACTTTTGTATATCGATGATATAAAAGTGTACGATACGGATCTATCGGTTGATATTCCGGTTTGGCCTTCAGATAAAAGCCTTACGGCTTCCGAAGTCAGTAAAAAGGAAATAACCCTTCAGTGGTCGGAAGCTGCGGACTATCTGGGAATTAAAAACTATATCATATTTAAGAATAATGAGCAAATTGCTGTCGTTCCGGAAAATACACGGAGCTATACAATCAGTGGGCTGGATCCAGGTACCTCCTACGATTTTAAAGTCGAAGCAGAGGATGCAGCAGGGAATCGGTCAACGGTCGGACCTGTTCTGCAGAAATCCACCCTGCCAAAGGACGAAACCGAGCCACCCAAATGGATCGATGGCAGCTTAACAGCACCTGTGGAGGATATTGATGCGAATGCACTGAAACTGGTTTGGACACCGGCATTTGATAACACTGGGGTTACAGCCTATCGGCTCTATCAGGACGGTGTATTGATTGCAACTCTATCTGGAGATGTTCTCAGCCATGTGGTGACTGGCTTAACACAAAATACCCTGTATGTGTTTAAAGTATATGCGGGTGATGCTTCGGATAACTGGAGTGAAGGACTTGAGGCGAAAGTGTCAACCATAGGAGATATAAAACCTCCGGTCTGGATTTCACCTTATTTTGGGATGGAAGGTACGAGCAGTACCTCCGGAGTACTTTCTATTTCCTGGAGAGGAGCAACGGATAATGTAGGAGTAACCCGGTACCGTATATATGAAGGAGATACGCTGTTGGGGACAGTGGAGCAACCGCTGTTTACCCTTAGCGGACTTACCCCGGGAGAGAAGCACACCTTTACCGTGATGGCTGGGGATGCTGCCGGGAATTGGTCAACGGATAATCCGAAGGCAACTTTCCAGTCTCATGACCCCATACTTCCTACATGGCAGTCCGGAGTACTTACAGGAACAAATGTGAATGCGTCCAGCCTGGTCCTTCAGTGGAGTGGGGCGGTCGATAACGGAAAAGTTGCAAAATACCGGATCTACCGTGAGGGTGTATTGGAGAACACTGTAGAAGGAAACGTCTCTAGCTGTACGGTCACAGGTCTGCTGCACGATACCCGGTATGAATTCAAAGTACAGGCAGTTGACGCAATGAATAACGAATCCGCGGATGGTCCTGCCATAACTTTGTCAACGGCTCATTCGGATGATACTGTTGCACCTTTCTGGCCAGTTGAAGCGGTGGAAGCTGCCGAAATAACAACCAACAGCCTCACTTTACACTGGAGTGGAGCCAATGATAATGTAGGTGTTACAGGCTACCGCATCTATAATGGTAACAGACTTATAGAAACTTTGTATGGAGACATAAAGGCCTATGAAGTGAGAGATCTGGCACCGGGGATGCGATACACCTTTACGGTGCAGGCCTGTGATGCAGCGGGAAACTGGTCAGTCAACGGGCCTTTGGCGGAGGTGACCACTCTGCCTGTATTTGGCACTACCCGATATGTAGCCAGCCTGGATGAGCTGAATGTCGCAGTTGCCGGGGCAAACCCGGGAGACATCATCATCTTGAAGGATGGAGTGTATGAGACCGGGGTCATCGAACCTACCATTGACAAGCATGGATTACCTAATGCCAGGATAATCATCCGTGCGGCGAATGCCGGTATGGCAGAAATTAAAGCAGTAACAGGATTTTCCTTTACAAACTGTTCCTATATCACTGTAGAAGGTATTAAATTTACCGGAAAGCAGACAAACGCTACAAGCCAAGCTGCCATTAATATGTTTGGATGCAACAATATGCGGATTACCCGATGCCACATCATGCTGGATGAAAGCCAGGCGCAGAACGAATCCGGGTACAGTCTGGCATGGGTAACCATCAAAAGCCAAAATAATGTAGTGAGTCGTCATAATCATATTGACCGGAACGTATTTGAAAAGAAACTGGCGCCTGGAGTCATGCTCTCCCTGGATGGTGATTGGGAGGCCAAACAGGTGAGCCAGTACGATATCATCGAATATAACCACTTTAAAGATTCCAAACCCCGTGTGGATAACGGAAAAGAAGCGATCCGGTACGGAACCAGCTATAATTCACAATCCAGTGCTTTTGGTATTATACAGTACAATCTTTTCGAAGAGTGTGACGGAGATCCGGAATTCCTGTCAATAAAGTCTTCGGATGTCACCATCCGCTATAATACTTTTTTGAACAGCATGGGACAATTTACATTCCGGCATGGAGACCGTAATACTGCATACGGCAACTTTTTCTTAGGTGATGGCATAAAGACCGGAGTGGGAGGAATGAGAATCTATGGAACAGACCACAAAATATTTGGAAACTACTTTCAAGGATTAACGGCGCAAACGCTCCAGATTGATGGTGGTGACTCTTATTATAATGGAAAGCTGACGGATAAATGGACCATCCGACGAACGGAAGTCGGCTTTAATACCATCATCAATTGTGCTTTTGGTATTACAATATGGGGAGGACGCGAGTATGCACCGCAGGATATCACCGTTGCCAATAATCTAGTAGTGAACTCCGGAGGCATCTCCTACACAACCAGCAAATCAGCGGTGGCTGGAATACCGACGCCTCGGCCTACCTATGCAGGAAATATTGTATTCCCGACACTTTATCCCACGGGAAAAACAAAGGCAGAGGCAAATGATCCTTTGACTGAGCAGGAAGTACGGCTGTTAGATCCTAAGATCCAGCTTTCCGGTATGATTTTCAGGCCGGCATCTTCCAGTCCTGTAATCGATGCAGCAGTAGGAAGCTACCCCCAGGTAGTGGAAGACATGGACGGTCAAAGAAGAGTGGGGTTGAAGGATGTGGGCGCGGATGAAGTGACGCATTCTCCAGTGACAAACTGGCCCATGTCTGTGTCTGAAGTGGGTATTAATGCTTCCGGGGATGTGCCGAGCTGGAGCAATGGAAAGGTAACAGCGTCTGAAGTGAAAACTTCCAGTCTGAGGTTAACGTGGGAAGGAGCTGGAGATAGCAGGGCAGTAACCCAGTATAGAATCTTTAGTGAGAACCGCCAGATTGCTTCTGTAACAGGTGATGTATACAGCAGCGTAATAAGCGGTCTTCAGGCGAATACACAGTACACCTTTGTCGTACAGGCCATGGATGAGGATGGGAATATGACAATAGAGGGTCCATCCATTACCATAAAAACTTTCCAGACAACAGTCCCAAATGGAGACGATGAGGATACAGGTTCGAGTCCGGTTGTTGTTACACCGAAACCGGAGGAGGATATACCGGTGGTGTGGGTTAAGGCCGTCCTGACGGGCCAGGGTCAAACAGAAGCCAAAGCTGTAATCGAAAAAGGCATTCTGGAGAAAGCCTTCGAAAAGAGCGCTCCGAATACAAAAGGAGATCAAGTCGTAACAGTAGAGGTTTCCGATATACCGGGGGCAAATGCGTATACGGTAATACTGCCTGTAGAAATGGTCACTTCCGAAGGGACAACAAAAAAGGTTGAGATTAAAACAGCCCTTGCATCAGTGACCATACCGGAAAATATGATGCACAACAGGAACGTTACAAGTGTAAGGGAAGTGGGTATACGGATCGCTGGCGGTAAGGTATCCGGACTTCCTGCGGAAATAACGGAAAAAGTAGGAAACCACCCGGTTATTGACCTGAGCATAAGTATGGATAATAGCACGACGGAGTTCAGCAATGAGGATGCTCCTGTACGGGTAAGCATTCCCTACAAACCTATAGCGGAAGAACAGGAAAGCCCTGAGTTTATTACAGTCTGGCATATAGACAGCCTGGGCAGGCAGACTCCTGTATTTAGCGGTAAATACGATGCGAAAATCGGAGCCGTTACTTTTACAACAACACAGTTGGGCCAGTTTGCCGTAGTTTATGTAAAGAAGTCCTTTGAGGATCTTTCCGGCTTCGAATGGGCTCAAAAACAGGTTGAGGTCCTAGCCTCCAAAGGTATCATTAAGGGTAAGACTGACATTTCCTATGATCCGGGTGCCAATGTCACAAGAGCAGATTTTACTCTGATGCTGGTGAAATCCTTGGGATTGAAAGCAAAAATCAAAGGTAATTTTGAGGATGTACAGCAGGACGATTATTATTATGAAGCAGTAGGAATTGCAAAGGCGCTCGGAATTGTAAAAGGAGAAGGAGATGAGCGGTTTAATCCGAAAGAAGAAATAACGAGACAGGATATGATGACGATTGCTGCAAGAGCTATGAGGTATGCAAACAAACTGGAGGAAAAAGGCAATCAACCGGATTTGAACCGGTTTACCGATAGTGGAGCCGTTTCAGATTATGCAGTACAAAGTGTGGCTTCACTGGTTAAGGCGGGGCTTATTCAAGGAAGTAATAACGAAATTTCTCCTTTGGGCTATACAACGAGGGCCGAATTAGCTGTTCTTATGTACGGAATTTATAATCGATAGAGACTTGTAGATGAAGGAAGAAAGCAGGTTGCCTAAAAGTAAGGAAGGCAATCTGCTTTTTGTATACATCCGGGAGGCAAGTTGCATGGTATAGACGAAAATATGCCGGTGTACATGCATTAGTATACATTTTGGGTGTTAATTTTAGATATTGACGCTATCGTTTTTATATTTTGGGGCAGAATTATGAATCTGCCTGTTTCTATTTTACGGGTTTTATTTATAATGAGAATTAGAAGGAATGCAGTTGAGAAATAAACGATAATGTTAAGTAGAGGAAGTATTGCTACTTTTGAACAGCTCGATCCATGCAGAACGAATAGAAGAGAATAGGAAGAGATTCTGATGGAAAATTTTCTGAATCGGCTCCTTGCGGGTGATATAGCAGAGGGGAATAAAATTTTAGAAAAATATGTTGATGGAGAACAGTATATTGTCCTTACTTGCATCATGGAGAAGGAGGACGGCTCCCAGGCTCTTGGAGAAATCAACCATTTTGAAAAGGTACTTGAAGGGTACTATCCTGTCAAAAAAGTTTTTAAATATGCGAAGGAAACAACGTACCTTATCAAGGTAAAGCACACGGAAGCGTACACGCAAACTCTTTCACTGCTTTCCCGAAAATTACCGGATCATGGGTTGTTTTACCTGATTGGAGTGAGTTCGCCCTATTCCGACAGCAGGCAGTTTAAAATTGCTTATGAGGAAAGCTGGGGTGCTTTGAACTCTTGCAATATCAATTTTTTTGAGAATAATGGGGGTATCTGTTTTTACGGAGAGAAGAGTGTTGAGGGCTGCAGCCATATGGAAGTGTGTGTAAAGGATATTGAACTCATTGCCAATACTCTCTGTACATACAACATAGAAGGCGTGCAAGACCATTTGGACAGAATTATATGTAAAAATAAGGAAAAATCTTATATTGTCCAAAAGGAACTGTATAATTATCTTATGAGTATATTTTATGCGGTTGTAAACAGCCAGAAAATGAATCCGGAAGAGATACTGTCCATGAGCTTTAACCAGTATGTATCCGGCTTTAAAGAAGTATATGGTATAAAACTCCTTTATAAAAAGGTCATGGAGAACTATGTTCGATTGACCATAGAAACATCCAAAGGAAAAGAAGAACGGATTGATAGGATCATAGAATATATAAAGGATAATTACGGCAAGCAGATTTCGTTACAGCAGATTGCAGACGAGTTTGATATGTCATTTACTTATTTTTCTCAATACTTTAAAAAATGTACAGGAACTAACTTTATAGATTTTGTTCGTGACATTCGGATCAAAAAAGCAAAGGAAATATTAAAAAACGAAAATATCAGTATCAATGAAGTTGCGCAAAGAACGGGGTTTGATACTGTAAATACTTTTATCCGGATATTTAAAAAGCTTACCGGAATTACACCGGGAGAGTATAAAAACAGCGCGAGGGCTTCTGCGTAAGGAAGGCGTATTCATAGCAAAAGGCTGCCATCAGTTGGACAGCTTTTTGTATGTAAAATTATGTGGATATGTTTGGATATAATGAATAATGGGCATCCTTAGGTTCTATTATTATTTACTTTGGCGGAATAATACTTTCTATGAATTTGCTGCGGACCTTTTTTCTGCCATTTCGTATTTCTCGGCTATATGGTATAATTCCAAGTGTAAAGCACGTCTGTACAATAAGTTGAAAATGGGGGAATAGGAATTGTTCATAAAGAGAAAAGTATTGAAAGTACTTTTGTTTAATAAAAGACATAGCATCGTTTTTACCTGGCTTATATCCTACCTATTTATTCTATTAATCCCTATTGCCATAAGCAGCATAATATATATTAGAACCATAAGTACCCTTGAAGCGGAAATAAACCGTGCAAACGAGTCTATACTGATGCAGGTCCAACAGGAAGTTGACAGCAAGTTAAGAGACCTCAAGAGGATATGTTATGAACTCAGTATAGAGAAGAAGGTTATTGAGGCAGCGAGCTTACCTGAACCTGTAAAAGATGAGGAAATCTACAGGTTTGTTAGCTTTGCTCGCGAGTTGAGAATTTTTAAAGCCGGAAACGAGTTTATAGACGGATTATATCTCTACTACAGAAAAACCGATACGATCTGGGGGCCTAATTCCAGAATAAGAATGAAGGAACAGGACAACATAGTCAAAGAGTATCTGGGCATGGAATATCAGGATGCAAAGGAGTTTGTGGAAAATGTTACGTCAACTTCTATTAGGGCTGTAAAACGCAATAACGATAGAAATGAGCCATACAGGTCCATTGTTTATGCAAGTCCGATTTCGGATAACAGCCTGGAGCAACCGGATATAATCGCTATTATTGTTATAAACGAGTCCGAGCTGTTGAATAATATTCAGAAAAATCCCTCGGTTGCAAATGGGAAGATGGTGATCCTAAATAGCAAGGAAAACATAATGGCCTCCAGTAGCTCGGGTAAATTGCCTAGCGGGCTGCAATACAAGGAGTTTCCTAATGAACGGGGTATGATTCACCATCGCTATGAGGGTGAAAAAAACGTGATGTCCTACGTCGCATCCCAGGTTGTCGATTGGAAATATGTCATGATTACACCGGAAAAAATTTTCTGGGAAAAAGCAGTGTATATTAGAAATTTTACATTTATAAGCTTTTTATTATGTATGCTTCTTGCAGGAATTGCAACCTTCCTTCTGCTGCGGAGTAATTACAGTTCTGTAAATTCGTTGATGAAAACAATTGCTGAAAAGCTGAGTATCACGGTTGACAATAAATATAATGAGTATGCGTTTATAGAGAATGTGCTGACAAACACCATTAATGAAAATAAAGAGATATCAGGAAAGTTAAGGCAACAGAATTCCATAATGAGGGATAACCTGATAAATAAACTCCTAAAGGGAAGATTGAATGAGAGCATGGCAATTTACGAATCGCTATCAGCACTGGATATCAATTTTGAAACTGAGAATTTTGCTGTTATGGTTTTTTATATAGACAATTATGATGAATTCACAAAGCTTCCGGCAGGGAACGGCGAGGATGAATTAAGGCTGGTAGAGTTTATTATACGTAATGTAGTAGAAGAACTTATCAATAGAAATAACCACTGCTACATGGTAGATATCGATGATATTATGGCTTGTCTGATAAACTTTAAGACACAGCAGGGAGAAGCAGGCCTGGAGGAGCTTTTGTCAGCAGCAAGTGAAGCGCAGAAATTCATAAGTGAGAAGTTTAATATCTATTTTACCGTAGCTGTCAGCAATGTCCATGATGCCATACACAAAATACCAAGGGCATACGGTGAGTGTATGGAAGCCCTGGAGCACAGAATGGTTATGGGTAGCGGCAAGATTATCTGTTATAAAAATGTAGTCGGAAGATATAATGAAAACCCGGGCTACAGTTATTATTATCCTATGCTGGTAGAACAACAGCTTGTAAATTTCATCAAGGTTGGAGACTTTAAAGGTGCTATAAGCATTGTTGATGAAGTCTTAAAAAGCAATTTTGAGGAGGGAGCTCGCTCGATACAATTGGCTAAGTGTGTAATGTTCAATCTTACAGGGACAATCCTGAAAACCATGAATGACTTGTCCGCCCACTACCGAAGTGATATTTTAAAGGAATCAAATCCGGCTGAACGCTTGCTCGGTTGTGAAACAGTAAATGAGATGGAAAACGAAATAGCAAGGATCCTGCAAATTATTTGCCGGTATGTTCAGGATGAGAGAAGGAAAGAAAGCAGCAATTTTTACGAAAAAGTCAGGGCGTTTATAGAAAAAAGTTATAAGGATATTAATTTGAGCGTAGGTGCAATAGGCGAATATTTTGATATGACCCCGGCCTATGTATCAAAGCTTTTTAAAGAGCAGACAGGAGAATCTTTACTGGATTATATGAATAAGATCCGAATCGAGAAGGCAAAAGAATTATTAGGGCAGGAACGGTATACGATTCAGGAAGTAGCGGATTTGGTGGGCTATAATGACAGTAAAACCTTTACCCGGTATTTTAAAAAATTTGAAGGGGTTACTCCAGGAAAGTTTAAGGGTATCAGTTAGTTGAGACTGTGATAAACAGGGCGCAAATACGTTGGAATTTTAGGTTTTGGGTGTTGATTTTATATTTTGACCTTTAACCATTTTATTTTTTGGAGTCAGATTTATCAGATCTGACCATTTTATTTTTGTATAGCAGGTTTATAATTAAATTACCGGAGAGCGCACTCGAGGAAAAATTAGGAGGGAAAAAAATGAACAAGTATGTGCAGAAAGGCATTTGTATAGTACTTTCTTCAGTTATTAGTTTAGGTTTTGCAGCAGGCTGTACTCAAAATAAGAACCAGGCTTCCAGCTCAGGTCCTACCAACACTCCGTCCACTTCAAAGGATACATCCAGTGTTTATCCATTAAAAACCAATTACACACTGAAGTTTTGGAGTTCTCTGAATACAAATCTTGCAGGGATTGTTTCGAATCTGGGAGAAACACCCCTAGGTAAGGAGTTAGAGAAAAAGACAGGTATCAAAGTAACCTATCTTCATCCCAGTCAGGGACAGGAAAGAGATCAATTCAATATTATGGTTGCATCCGGTGATATCCCGGACATAATTGAATACAATTGGGCTGTCGAATATCCTGGAGGTCCTGAAAAAGCAATCAAGGATGGACTGATTCTTCCATTAAATGATGCATTTGAAAAATATTCACCCAATCTTAAGAAACTCTTAACGGAAGATAAGGACCTGGAAAAGCAGATTAAAACGGATAATGGAAACTATTATAATTACCCTATGATAAGAGTATCCGACACGGCAAGGGTATTCAGAGGTCCTATAATAAGAAAGGATTGGCTGGATGACCTGGGATTGCCTTTACCTGAGACAATCGATGATTGGTACACCACTTTAAAAGCGTTCAAAGAGAAAAAAGGTGCTGATTCACCCTTTGTAGCAACTTATAACCAGAATAGCGGTAGTGCCTCTTTTATCAACAACTCAGGAATGGCATTATATGATGCTTTTATAGGCGCCTACAAGACGTCCGATGGTTTCTATGTAGATGATGAGGGAAAAGTAAAATACGGTCCGATAGAAAAACAATACAAGGAATTCCTGACCACTTTTAGAAAATGGCATGCTGAGGGCTTGATTGATAAGGAATTTGCTCTTGCGGATGCTAAGGCTGTAGACTCTAAAATGCTGGGAGATAAAGCAGGTGCAACCGTGGGCCTTTTATCGGGAGCCATTGGCAGATACTTGGATAATATGAAGACGAAGAACCCGAAGTTTAATCTGGTAGGTACGACCTATCCTACTCTGAAAAAGGGTGAAACTCCTTTTTCCGGACAATGCGATGATAAATACAATCCAAAGGCAAGTACAGCGATAACAAAGAGCTGTAAAAACGTGGAAGTGGCTGCGAGATGGCTGGATTACGCGTACTCAGAAGAAGGTAATTTGGTTTACAACTTCGGTATTGAAGGGCAAAGCTATAACCTTGAAAAAGGGTATCCGAAATTTTCAGATTATATTATGAAAAATCCCGAAGGCAAGACTTATGCGGTGATGCAGCCACAGTTCATGAAATTAAACGGTGCCTTCGCGGTGGACCCACGTGCTTCCGAACAATCCTATGCTTACCCGCAAATGAAAGAGGCACAAGCACAATGGACCAAAACAGAAGCGAAAAAGCACAATATACCGCAAAGTATTACTCCAACACCGGAGGAAAGCAAGGAACTGGCGGCTATTACCGGAAAGACCAACGCCTACTTTGCGCAAATGTATGTGAAGTTTGTTATGGGCGTAGAACCTTTGGAGAACTTTGATAAATATGTAGATGAAATGAAAAAATTAGGTATTGAAAAGGCAATTAAGATCAGACAGGATTGTGTTGACAGATATAAAAACAGGTAGGAATCCATTGTATGTATGGAGTGGGCCTACGTCCACTCCATGCATGCAGCTAAAATAAGATAACCAATTATTAGGAATGCAAGGTGAAATTTATGACTAAAACAAGAGAGGCAGCAGCAATATCTCTGAAAAAGCATCCCAACACAGGCTTGTTTCAGGCAGTGTTAAAGGATTTGAAGTCCAATAAAAATATTTATATCATGCTGGTACCGGTATTATTATTTTATCTTATATTTCATTATAAACCTATGTATGGGGCAATCATAGCTTTTAAGGATTTTAGCCCCATGCTGGGTATATGGAAAAGTCCGTGGATTGGATTTGAGCATTTCACTGAATTTCTGGGAAGCTACAATTTCTGGAGTGTATTAAGGAATACAGTGCTGCTAAGCCTATACGACTTGATTTTCGGATTTCCTGCGCCTATCATACTGGCGCTGTTATTGAATGAAATTAGAAATGCACTTTTTAAGAGAGCTGTTCAGACTATAACCTATATGCCGCACTTCATTTCATTGGTAGTTATCTGCGGTATGGTAAAAGAATTTACTGCCGCTGACGGTATCATCAACGATGTTTTGGCTTACTTTGGCGGTGAGCGGATCAGCCTATTGCTCAAACCGGAATATTTCAGGACCATTTTTGTTTCTTCCGGTATCTGGCAGCATGTAGGTTGGGCAAGCATAATATATCTAGCGTCTCTTACATCTATTGACAATGAACAATATGAAGCTGCAATGATAGATGGAGCGGGGCGCTGGAAGCAGTTAATCCACATCACTATACCCGGCATAATGCCCACGATTGTTATCATGTTGATACTACGTCTCGGGCAAGTTATGAACGTGGGATTTGAAAAGGTCATACTGCTATATAATCCTATGACCTATGATACTGCGGATGTAATCTCTTCCTATGTATATAGAAAAGGGTTGCAGGAGTTCAGTTATAGCTTCAGTTCGGCAGTGGGATTGTTCAATTCGGTCATCAACTTCTGTCTGGTTTTATCATCAAACTGGATTAGCAGGAAGTTAAATGAAACCAGTTTGTGGTAAAGGGGGAATAAGGCATGGTTGCAAATAAATCAGTAGCTGGAAAAGTTTTTGACATATTCAACGCCATTTTTTTGATAATGCTGATGATACTTTCATTATATCCGATTCTTCATGTTGCGATGGCTTCCTTCAGTGACGGTACAGAGCTGTTAAGGCATAAGGGAATTATGCTCAAACCCCTTGGCTTTACATTGGATGGGTATAAGGCTGTATTTAAAAATTCGATGATCGTGAAAGGTTATTTGAACACTATTTTTATTGTTTTGGCAGGATTGGCAGATAACCTGCTTTTGACCGCTCTGGGTGCATATGCTTTATCCAGGAAAAGCCTCCGCTTTAAAAAGCCCATTATGCTTTTTATTGTATTTACTATGTATTTCAGTGGAGGATTGATTCCCTATTACTTTACGGTAAAAGACTTAGGCTTAATCAACAGCTTATGGGCTTTAATCATTCCCTCCTCCATCAGTACTTTCAATTTGATTATTATGAGAACTTCATTTGAGGCAATTCCGGACAGTCTGGAGGAGTCCGCCAAATTGGACGGAGCCAATGACTTTACTATTCTATTCCGTATTATAATTCCACTGGCGAAGCCGGTTATTGCAGTTATGGTCCTCTACTATGGCGTAAGTCATTGGAATGCCTGGTTTAATGCCATGCTTTTCCTTAGGGATAGAGCTTTGTATCCGTTGCAGCTGATCTTAAGGGAAATTCTGATACAGAATGATACCGCCAGTATGACCGGAGGGGCTAATGCAGCCGATGTTGCACAGATGTCTGAAACCCTGAAGTATGCAACTATCATGGTAGCTACAGTACCCATTCTTTGCCTGTATCCGTTTTTACAGAAATATTTTGTAAAAGGGGTTATGGTAGGAGCCATTAAAGGGTAAGGCGATGGGGTTAAGTACTATGTAGGGCATACGAATAATACCAGTAGAAGGAATTACCTTACTTACGTATGCTTTCTTAGTAAAGCGGGAGTTAAATTATGAAAAATGTTAAAAATGAAGAAATAAAGAACATGGGAAGATATTCTACGTTTCCTGATTTCAGCAAGAAATGTGCTGAAAATGCAGTAGACTTTATTCTAAGGAAAATTGATGAAAACCTTGAAACCTTCACATATAGTTTCCCGGACTATGGGCGGCAGCAGCGATATGCCCCCATTGACAATGTGCTGTGGACTTCTTCCTTCTGGACCGGAATGTTGTGGCTTGCGTATGAAATGACAGGAGCTGGGAAATACCGTAGAGTTGCGGAAGTTCATCTGGACAGTTTTAAACGCAGAATCGAAGAGCGGATCCGGGTGGACCATCATGACCTTGGGTTTCTTTATTCATTATCCTGTGTAGCTGCCTATAAGCTGACTGGAAATGAAGAAGCGAAAAGCACGGCTCTGAAGGCTGCAGAACACCTCAGTACCCGATATTTTGAAAAAGCAGGGATTATTCAGGCTTGGGGCGATTTGAACGATCCGAACCAGCGTGGCAGGATGATCATTGACTGTAATATGAATTTACCGCTGTTATACTGGGCATCCCAGGTAACGGGTGATACCCGGTACTTTAATATTGCCTATAATCATGTGAAGCAGGCGGCAAACCATATCGTACGGGAAGACGCCTCCACGTACCATACTTTTTATATGGATGTGGAAACGGGACTCGCGAAATACGGAAAAACCGGGCAGGGGTATGCCGATGACTCCTGCTGGGCCAGAGGACAGGCGTGGGCCATTTATGGCTTTATGTTGAGTTATGACTATACAGGGGACAGTGAGTTTTTACAGGTGGCGAAAAAAGTAGGGAATTACTTCCTGAACCGGCTTCCGGAAGACGAAATATGCTATTGGGACTTGATATTTACCGAAGGACAAGAGGAACGGGACAGTTCTGCTGCTGCCATTGCAGCCTGTGGTTTCCTGGAGGCTGCCAAGTATTTGCCCTTGACCGATAACTGCAAACAGTCCTATGAAAATGCAGCACTTTTGATATTGAAATCACTGACAGCACAGTACACGAGCAGGGAACTGCCGGAATCCAATGCGGTACTTCTCCATGCGGTAGGATCAAAGCCCTCCAACAGCAATGTGGATGAACCTTTGATATTCGGTGACTATTATTATTTTGAAGCCCTTGTCAGAGTGTTGAAAGACTGGAAAAAGTATTGGTGATGCATTCCTCTGATCTTTTCTTTATAGAAACTGTTTTTCTAAATTCTACCTAATTTATATCTCAGAAACATTGAAGATTTCAGCCAGGCAAGGGATGTATTCTATAAATACTTTAAGAATGGATTTCCAGCCAGAATGACAACTACAACTGATTTTGTAACTCCCTCATGCCTTTGCATGCTTGACGCAATCGCCTATAAACAAAGCAAGGCCTGATGGCTGAATCAAGAGAATTAGAGACATTAATTTAATAATTGTTCGTGAAAAATAAAATACTATATACAATAGGAACGTCAAATTAGCTAAGTTCCATCCTAAATTGTATAGTAAGGATTTGTTACCGGGTGGTCGAATTAAAGGATTGCCCGGTTTTTATTATATAGGAATTTAAGCTTCGCTTGACAAAATACAAACAAAAGTGTAATATGTTTATATAATTTAAAACATAATTATAAAATGTTTGCAATGAATATAATCAATAAAGAGGTGATCATAAATGAACGATATGGAAAAGTTTTGGAATGCTTCTCTTGTAGAGATGAAGCAGGGGTATGTAGAAGAACCGGAGCACTATGTATGCCTGCTCTGTGGCACAAAAACCGAAAAAGGGGTTATCTATCAGCAGGATGAAGCTTTCTATGATGCGGAAAAATATATGAAAGTCCATATTGAAAAGGCTCATGAGTCTGTTTTTGATTTCTTGATCGGATTGGATAAAAAAATAACAGGGCTTTCAGACCATCAAAACAGCTTATTACGGCTTTTTTATCAGGGTAAAAGTGATGCCGAGATACAAAAGGAAATGGGAATTGGGAGCAGTTCCACCATAAGGAATCACCGTTTTGTCCTAAAGGAAAAGGAGCATCAGGCAAAGGTATTTCTGGTATTGATGGAACTCTTGAGAGGAATTGATAAAAAATCGACGAGGATGGTCCCGCCTCATAAGACAGCGAAGATGGTAGATGACCGGTATAGTGTTACCGAGGATGAAAATAGCAAGGTACTGGAAAGATACTTTCCCCATGGACTGAGTGGACCATTAAAGACCTTTGCTATGAAGGAAAAGAATAAACTGGTTGTTTTGCGGCAGATTATCAAGCGATTTGAAATGAACCGCACGTACAGCGAAAAGGAAGTTAACGAAATACTTAAAGACGTGTATGAGGATTTTGCAACAATAAGAAGATACTTTATCGAGTATGGCTTTATGGATCGGAAGCCTGACGGCAGTCAGTACTGGGTGAAGGAAAATCCGGAAGCGAGGGAGGAGGAAAAGGATATGGATCGTAAAAAGGAATTGATTCAACAATATAAAGAGATGAGAACGGAAGCCGGCGTTTATCTAATAAGGAATGTAAAAAATCAAAAGATACTGGTAGAGGCTACACCTAATCTGAAAACCATCAATGGAAAGCGTTTTCAGCTTAAAATGGGTGGAGGACACCACAACAAACAGCTCGCGGAAGAGTGGAAGCAGTATGGAGAAGATGCCTTTGAGTTTGAGGTGCTGGAAGTTTTAGAAGAAAAGACCGATGGCTTTTTTGACAGGAAAGAGGAACTCAAAAAACTTGAAGCAAAGTGGCGTGAAAAGCTCCAGCCATACGGAGACAGAGGATACAATAAAAAAGATGAATAAAGAGGAGTAAGAAGGCAGTGTATGACTGCCTTCTTGCTCGCTGCATAAGGAGAATGAAATGAGTAATAAATTCGGAAAAGATCTAACTGTAGGAAGTATTCCCAAACACTTGTTGGCTTTTTCAGTTCCCATGTTGATAGGGAACCTGCTGCAGGTGAGCTACAGTGTTGTAAATACCATATGGATCGGTAATAAAATTGGTGAAGATGCCGTTGGTGCAGCAGCAGTAAGCTTTCCTATAATTTTTTTGCTGATTGCTCTGGCTTCGGGAGTCACCATGGCAACGACGATTTTAGTTTCACAGTATTACGGTGCGAAGGATTATGCCATGGTTGAGAAAACGGTAAATAATTCTTTCAGCGTAACATTGATCTTGGGAGTAATTTTAACCATAGCAGGCATTTTCTCCAGTGACTTCTTATTGAAACTGATGAGAACGCCTCCTGAAATATTTCAAATGGCATCGAGTTATCTGAAAATAACTCTGGCAGGTTTTATACTGATGTATTTCGGTTTTTTGATACCTGCAATACTGCGGGGGATCGGTGACACTGTTACACCTTTAGCCTTTATGGCAATCGGAATTGCAATCAATGCCGTATTAGACCCTCTTATGATAATAGGAATCGGGCCATTTCCGCGATTGGGCTTAAATGGTGCAGCCTATGCCTCCTTGATCGCCCAGAGTATCGCAGTGGTGCTGACCCTGGTTTACCTCAACCGTAAAAGCCATATTGTAGCTGTGAATCCTAAGAAATTTATCCTGGAGAAGAACCTCACCCTATTGCTATTTAAAATTGGAATTCCATCGGTTATACAACAGTCGCTCGTATCGCTGGGAGCTTTTTTCATCACTTCCTTTGTGAACGATTTTGGCAAATCGGCGGCTTCTGCCTTCGGGGCGGCAGGAAGGGTAGATCAGATCGCCTTTATGCCAGCCATGTCCATCAGTATGGCTGTATCTGCACTTACAGGTCAGAATATGGGTGCGAACAAGCCGGAAAGAGTCAGGGAAATCTTTACGTGGGGAGTGGTCATGACGTCCGTCATTACTCTGCTGGTTTCTTTGGTGGCTGTAATTCTTCCGGGGTTCATACTTTCCGTATTCGGCTTTGGCCATGGATCTCCAGGTTTTGATATAGGGGTAACGTATTTGAGGATCGAGGGAGCCTCCTATATCCTCTTCGCCATCATGTTCGTGTCTAATGGGGTTATTAACGGAGCCGGACATACAATGACAACCATGGTATTTTCCCTGCTGTCTCTTTGGATTATCAGAGTTCCACTGGCAGCCCTGCTATCGCGCACAAGCCTTGGTATTACCGGTATCTGGATTGCCATTGTTATTAGCTACGCTGTGGTAATGATCGTAAGCCTCCTCTACTATTTCTCCGGTAGATGGAAAAATACAGCAGTGAAAATTAAGATGTCCCCTGTGCCGGAATTGGAACCTTAAGAGCTTCTGTTGTACTATGAATTGGATTTTGCGAAAATGATGTAGGAAATTTATTATCCATATACGCAAAAAATGTGTTGATATTTTTTTAACAAGTTGTATAATATTAGTATACCTATATAAAAACTCTAAAATATTCAGGGGGAAAAACAATGAACAGAAAGAGAATTGCAAGTTTAGCTCTAAGTACAGTTTTAGCTTTAGGAATTCTGAGTGGTTGCGGAGCAAAGGGAACTACCGGCAGTACTCCTGCACCTACAGCAAAAGCTACAGCTACACCTGCGGCAACACCAGCACCAACTACAGCAGCAAAGGAAACACCGAAGGCAGATGCAGTGACAACAGCTTCCATAGTGAATGATCAGGCTGCTTTTATAAAAGCTATCAGCAAAGATGGAACTTGGATCATTTGTACATTAAAGGATATGACCATTGATAAGGAACTCGTATTGGATGGCGAATTCAAAAATGGTAAGAAGGATGCTAACGGCAAGGATGTTATTCAACGTAAGATCGGTCTTTACACACAGGATGCTAATAAAAAAGTAACTGCCAGATTTACATTAACAGCACCGAAGTTAACCGTTAACAGTCCAAACGCCAGAATCCAAAGCGGTACTTTCAAGGGTGACGTTTATGTTGCAGCTAAGAACTTTGAGTTAGTGGATGCTACAGTGGATGGAAACGTATACTTTACTAACGATGAGGCTAAGGCTACCTTCAAAACGGATCCTACAAGTAAGGTAACTGGAAAGCAGGAAGTAAAGAAGTAAGAAAATACCGATAACAAAGCAAATAAAACCAATAATACATTAGATATATGAAGCAAAGGGTTGTAGCCGGATGGCCAGCCCTTTGCTTTTTTGTTAGTGAAAATTAAAACTATTGTTTGTAATAGGATAAAAAAGTGATATAATTTGTATATTCGAGTCGAATGCAGCAAAAAATCAACTATTCTATGAATTTGGCTGCTGCTATACAACATTAGGTTGTTTAGGATTAGCGGCGCTTTTAATTTTTCAAAACGGGAGTGTTACGAATGTATTCAGTACTTCTAGTAGATGATGAGCCATTGGTAGTAAAAGGTATACGAATAACTCTTGAGAGGTCGGGATTACGGATCGATGATATCAGGGAAGCAGACGACGGAGAGGAAGCGATATCTCTTATTGCAGAAAAGATTCCCGATATCCTTATTACGGACATTCGTATGCCCAAAATCGATGGATTGGAACTTTGTAGGAAAATTTATAAAAAATGTCCCAATACAAGGATTCTGATTATTTCCGGCTATGATGATTTTAAGTATGCACAAGAAGCCATGAAATATGGAGTTAGGGAGTACCTGCTAAAGCCTGTACAGAAAACGGAACTGATCAACGCAGTTGCCAGTATCATTGAGGAGAAGGAAAATACAGAGAAGCCTCAATATATAGCCCATAAGGAAATGGATATGGTGATAAGCAAACTTGAGAACGGCATTTGGAATTGTGCAGATGCAGAAACGCAAGAGGGGATTCATAAATTACAGGAGCTTCTGATAAAGGCGCCTCCGGACCATTATACAGAAATCGTAAATGACGTGGTTGAATTGTTGGTCAATAAGCTTTCCTTAAAAATAGGATATACCTTAAAGATTCAATTTCCTGATCCTTCAGGTCAAAACAAGGAGGATGCCGAAAGCTGGTTGAATACCATAATGAACAAATTAAGCAGCGAATTAAAAGAGCGCAGAAACAACGCAAACTATAATTTGTTTGAAATGGCAAAACAGTATATACAGGACAACTTCAGCAGTGATATCACATTGGAAGAACTTGCACGCAAGACAGGCTTCAGCCCGAATTATTTCAGTCAATTATTTAAGATGAAAACAGGGAAAACCTTTGTTCAGTTTCGCAGTGAAATCCGCATTACCAAGGCTATGGAGCTTTTGGCCCGGCCGGATAAAACCATTACAGAGGTTGCCATGGATGTAGGGTATAATGACTTAACCTATTTTATACGGGCATTTAAGGATTATACCGGCCAAACGCCGAATGAATATAGGAGAAAAAGGGGGTTATAAGGTGATGAAATCCTTTTTCAGGGACAAAAGCTTGTTTCAGCAGTTTGCCATATCCTTTATCATAACCATCTTTTTGCCCATCAGCGTTATTGGCGGTATAAGTTATCTTAAGGGGACTTATCAAATAAAGAATATGGTGAGTGAGCTCCTGGAGCAACTTGTTGCCAATATTAACTCACAATTCGACACCATTATGAATGATAACAACTGGTTGTCCCTTCAAATAGCCAATAAGGCCGAGGTGCGCCAGTTTATAGAGTTTATGCCGGATGAATACTATAACAAGTATCAATTCAAGCAGTGGAGTGATAAGGAAATATTAATCGATGAAATGTTTTCACGATTTCCCATCATCAGCAGAGTCAGTATCGTTGGCGATGGTGGAATGATGTACTCGTCCCTTAACAATCGGCTGGGGGATGACAACCCGTTTTTATATGAGAAGGATAAATTGGTTAAGCGGTCAGAAAACTATAAGCAGATATTACCCCAGGATGGTTCGATGAAAGTGGTTATGAACCGGTTTGAAGATGAGAATAGCAACACCGTAAATTACTATCTGACTTTTGCCAGGAGAATATTTTCTACGACTCCCTTTGTGACAAAAGGTACGGTGCTTATTGATATACGGGCAAGTTCCTTAGATCGGGTTTTTGGGAAAATGGACTTGAAGAATTGCCTTATTTGGATCATTGATAATAAAGGTCAGATCATTTATTACCCGGATAGTAGTAAAATAGGGGCCATGTCCGGTGAAATATTCAATACGGAACCAATGGATCAGGATAAAGGCAGTTTCACCAAAATGTGGAATGATGAAAATCGTTTCTTCGTCTATCATACCTCCTCCAGTACCGGATGGAAGATAGTGGCGGAAATGCCTGTTCAGAACTTGAATATGCCGGTGAATGACCTGGGAAGAGTAATCCTTTTCACCTTTTTGGTTGCGCTGCCTATTGCTTTATTAGTGGGTTACCTGTTTATACGTTCCATTTTGCGCCCGATTCGTGTTTTGGAACGAGGAATGAAGAAGATTGGAGACGAGGAATGGAAGAAGATCGAAGGAGAAATACCAAAAAATGAGATCGGAAACCTGATGGATGTATATAACAAAATGACACAGAAGATTTCCGATTTAATTGAGAAAGTATATAAAACCGAACTTGAACAACGGGAGTATCAGCTTGCCAGACAAAAAGCCGAATTTCAGGCATTACAAACACAGATCAACCCGCATTTTCTATACAATACATTAAGTGCCATTAACACCTATGCTCTTATGGCGGAAGAAGCGGATATACAAGAGATGGTGGAAGCGCTGAGCCGAATGCTTCGATATGCGGTTCAAAACCCTTTGGAACCTGTGAGAATAGGGGATGAAGTGGAGCATGTACGTAATTTTATTACTATTCAGAGTCATCGGAATAAACATATGCCGACGATTGAATGGAGAGTTTCGGAGCATGTAGATTTTCCGGTTATTCGCCTGACGCTGCAGCCACTGGTGGAAAACGTATTTCAGCATGCATTTTCCGATGGGATAAGACCGGAACATAAAATCTCAATATCAGCAGGGGAGGAAGATGGTTTTCTTATTGTGGAAGTAGCGGATAATGGCTGTGGGATTGATGGAATTGATTATGATGATTTTTACACACCGGAAAGTGAAAAAATCAAGGTAGGGATCGGTCTTAAAAACGTGCACAGGAGAATACAAATTGCCTATGGACCCAAATATGGTTTGATCATTCGTAAAAACAAGGGGAGAGGTATTACTGTAAGAATGCTGCTGCCGCTGAATGAGAGAATGATTAGTTTATAAATAGACTAGGACTATTTTTAGTACTGCAGCACAGTTTCTGAAAATAGTCCTATAAAATATGAAAAAACTTAAGGTATTCGTTACGTTATCCTTTTATAATAAAACCATGAAAGAGTTTAATCGGTAGGTTTTATTGAAACGCGCTTAACGCAAAGAGGGTTATCAAGGAAGAATTAATCTTTGCTGCGCGTTATAATAAAATCATGAAAGATTTTAATGCGCTAAAATTTACAAACATTCAGAGTAGGAGGAATTTATGGAAAACGTAATGAATACCAGCAACCGCCATCCACAAACTAGCAGCGTTAAAAGCAAAAAGAGTAAAAAAGCCGCAATCCTATCGAATTTACGAAAATATCAAGCTTTATATATTATGTCGCTGCCGGGCATACTTTATTTTATAATTTTCAAGTATCTGCCCATGATCGGTATTGTCATCGCATTCCAGGAGTACAATATCTTTAAGGGGGTCCTTGGCAGCAAGTTTGTAGGGTTGAAATACTTTAACGTCATGTTTGGGTATGGAGACTTTTGGAAGATACTGGTGAATACGATTATGATCAGCTTGTATGATCTTATTTTTGGCTTTACAGCTCCGCTGATTCTTGCATTAATGATTAATGAAATAACCAATAACTCCTTCAAGCGAATTGTGCAGCAGACGGTATATTTGCCTCATTTCTTATCCTGGGCGGTTCTTGGAGGTATAATTACAACGCAGCTCTTATCTCCGGCAGATGGATTGATAAATATGATCCTGCGGTATTTCGGACATGACTCTATTTATTTTATGATAAAACCGGAATTGGCACGGGGAATTGTAGTCGCAGCAGATGTTTGGAGAAATGCAGGATATGGTACAATTGTATATCTCGCTGCTATGACGGCTATCAGTCCAAGCTTGTATGAATCGGCGAGTATGGATGGAGCTGGAAAGCTGAGGCAGTTATTTTCCATCACCTTACCGTCATTAATCCCTATTATTACTGTGCTGTTTTTACTTAGAATAGGACATTTCATGGATTCAGGCTTTGACAGGATATGGGTATTCCTGACCCCTACCAACCGTACGACGATTGAGATTTTTGATACCTATATGTACCAAGCGGGTCTTCAGCAGGGCCGGTATAGTTTGGCTACGGCAGTAGGTATCTTCAAATCTGTTGTAGGCTTCATCCTGCTGTTCGGTGGAAATAAACTAAGTAAAAAATTTACTGGGGAAAGCTTGTACTAGAGGAGGTGTAAGAATGGTAAAGGTTAGTTTTTCAAGAAAGTTATATGTAGTTTTAAGCACTATATTTTTTATATTACTATGTTTTCTTATGATTTTGCCCATTCTCAAGGTTGTAGCACAGTCATTGAGTGCAAACCGGTTTATAGAGGCGAATCAGGTTCTTTTTCTACCCAAGGGCTTGAATTTCAATGCATATGCTAAAGTGCTGGCAGACCAGGGGATATTAAATGCTTTAAAGAATTCTGTCATCGTTACCTTGGGCGGGACCTTTTTCAACCTCTTTTTGACTGCGTTGCTTGCTTATCCGCTTTCAAGAAATGAGTATCTTTTTAAAAAGCAAGTACTCTTGATGGTAACCATCACTATGATTTTTTCAGTACCGCTGATACCTTCCTATCTATTGGTTAAGCAGTTAGGAATGGACAATACGCTCCTGGCAGTTATTATCCCAAATGCCATCAGCGGGTTTAACTTTTTCGTAATGCGTTCGTTTTTCATGGGACTTCCCGGAGAGTTGATCGATTCAGCCCGTATGGATGGCTGCTCTGAAATGCGGACACTCTGGAGCATCATTCTTCCGTTGTCCAAGGCTTCCATGGCTACATTGGGGTTGTTCTATGGGGTCGGGCACTGGAATGCGCTGCAAGGACCCCTGATTTTCCTGCGCAGTGCAAAGTATCATACGCTTCAGGTTAAGCTTTTTCAAATTTTGCAGTACGACAGTGGTAATAGTATTGATATCGGCGAGATTATGATTTCACCGATATCCATAAGAATGACGACCATTGTTGTGGCCATGATACCGATCCTTATGGTATATCCTTTTCTGCAAAAATATTTTGTAAAGGGTGCTACACTGGGTTCCGTTAAGGAATAGGCACATTTAGAGTTTTATTATTAATCCAGGTTTTAGGGCAAATGCTTTAAAATATTAGAAAAAATGGAGGAGGAATCGTATGAAATCAAAGAAACTGCTTAAATTGTCGTCACTGCTGATTGCTTTTTCAATCCTCTCAACTGCAGTTGCGGGTTGTAGCTCCCAGAAAAACGAAGGCGGACAAAAGAGCGAAACTACAAATACTGCTGCCCCGGCAGCAGAGGAAAAACCCTTGAAGTTTACCATGTCGGTATCCAACGGATTGAACGAATATGTCATGAAATCACCGGATATCAACAAGGATAAGTGGCTGCAGGAAATCAACAAGAGATTTAACTGCGAAATAACTCTGAAGCTTATCGAACATGGAAGGTATAATGAAAACATGCAGATGTTGTTTGCATCAGGCGATATACCGGACGTTGTAAAGGGCTACGAAAGTTATCTCAGGCCTGATATGGCTAATTCAGTGCAAAACGGCGTATTCATGCCTCTGGATGAACTGCTCACAAAAAATAAGGCAGACCTTCCGAATCTCATGAAACAAGTACCGGAAAATGCATGGAATGAAATGAAATACGAAGGAAAAATATATGGGATACCTTCTACTTACCTATCCGTGCCAAACAGAAGGGCAACCTATATTCGTAAGGATTTGCTGGATAAAGTGGGCATGAAGGCACCTACAAATCTGGAAGAGACTGTTGCTGTTTTGAAGGCATTTAAAAAAGCCGGCGTACAGTATCCTTTTGCAGGACGTGAAGCCTGGCTCTTCTCTGGTACCTTCTTCGGTGCCTTTGGAGTTGATTATACCGTATGGAGCCTTGATAAGGATGGAAAACTGACACCGGATATGATTAAGCCTGAAATGAAAGAAGCTCTGGCTTTCCATGCTATGCTTTATAAAGAAGGTTTGATGGACCCGGAATCACTTACAACCAACCCGAACGACTGGTTGAATAAAATCTATACTGGTAAAGTGGGTATGTTTGAGCACCAGCCGGGACAGCTGAACAGCTTTAAAACCAACCTTAAAAAGAATGTACCGGATGCGGATCTCATCTTGATTCCGTCACCGACAGGACCGAATGGACGCAAGGGATATAGGAATTTCCCACAGGTTGGCCAATCACTGTACATTAATAAAAATTTCAAAGAACCTCTTCGATTGTTGAAACTCATCGATAAGATGGGTACAAATGAGGCACAGGAATTCTTTACTTTTGGTATCCTCGGAGAAGATTATCAAAAGAAGGATGGAAAAATAGAGTACACTATGCCTACTGATCCAATGAAGCAGTTTGAGGCTTCCTTTAGAGAAAAAACACTGAACTTGTTGAGGAACGACTCCTTTAATACGCTTGTTGAACCTTTCAAGCCTACAGCGAAGGAAGAAAAAGAGTTCAGAGACACAATTGCACTAAAAGAAGGACTGGTATGGTATGATCCCGTTAATTTGAAATCTGTGGATGCACATCCTGATTTGAAGCCGGGTGAGAAGAACTGTAACCTGTTCCTTGAATATGCTGCAAAGATATTCTATGGACAACTTCCCGCTTCTGCGCATGACGACTTTGTAAAGGAATACTTGAAGCGCGGTGGAGACGAAATGGTCAAGGAAGCTACCGAAGCATATAAGGCAGGAAAGGCTTTCAAACGCTAATCAATCTTAATTCATAATTTGCTCAAATCCTCTAAATCACAGATTTGGAGGATTTGGCTTATTATGAGGTGTTTTGATTATGGAAAGAGGGAGTGGTTGTATACTCCAATGAAGGGTGTACGTTTTTCAAAGAGTAAGAATTTTATAAATGGGAGGTAAAAGTAATGATGGTATCAAAACACGCGAAGAAACTAACGGCAGTATTATTGGCAGCATTAATTGCAGGTAATGCCGGTATGGCGAACGTCACAGCGCTTGCAGCAGAGGGAACCCCAATAAATACAGCATCAAGCAGTTCATCCTCTGTTGATTTGTTGGATCCGAATTTTATCAGCAGCCATGGCGGTAATATTATCTTGGCAAAACCTGATGCAGGCAAATCCCCTTTTCAAGTATTGAGTGAAGCTTTTGGCACGGATAATCCTGTGGAAGGTGTTACAAAACTCGTAAGAGAAAAGAGACCGACTGCAGCAAGACACGTTGAAAATTTTGCGGACCCGGTTTTAGGTAACGTTTTTAAGGTGGAAGTTCACGGTAATGATTGTACGGATGGATGTTACATGCATAACACTACATACGATAGCGCCACTGACACTTTCAGCGGTGGTAATACTGACAGACAGAGAATTGAGATAAGACCCAGCGATGAAAACCAGGCCTTGGTGGGTAGCTCGGTAGGTTTGGAAAATGATATTACGGCCTACGATTGGAAGCTTAAGATCGATAAGGATCTTCCAAAGCCGGACGGATTTTTCCATATATTCCAGTACAAGGCAGTGAATTCCTTAGGAGAGGGTATAAAGGATTCGGATAAGTATCCACTGCATGATAAGACTAACTTTCCGAATTTCAATAGTGATGAGGATGGGAATCCGATTCTTACACTGACAGTTTCATCTTCAACCCTTGATTTCCGTTGGGCTGGAATCGGTTCTGATGCGGGCATGGAGACCCTTGCCAGTGTTCCGCTCAGTGAGGTCAAGGATCGATGGGTGGATGTAACAGTTAAGATTCTTAACTCGGAGTGTGGCTGGGTTACCATGACCATGAAAGACCACCTGACCGGTAAAATTCTCATGGAATACAACGATCCTAACAGAGTACTGGATATGTGGAGGCGCCCTGAGGTTAAGTATAACGGGGCAACCTTTGAAGGTCCGTATCCTGCTGTCAGTAATATGTTTAACCGTCCGAAGTGGGGAATCTACCGTAAGGCGGATAAAAGCAACGTGAACCTCCAGGGAGCAAAAATTTATCTTTCCGATATAACTCTTTATAAGTCTGTAGTAGGTGCTTCACCGGTGAACCTTGCCTATGGCAAAAGAGCATACAATGCAGGCCCTGTAACAGGTACTGGCATTCAAACAGCGAATGCAAAGCCGGAGAGATTAACCGATGGAGTACAAATAGACCCTATTACTTATCCGACTACAGGTTTGACAGTAACGGATGCTGTTTACTCCACTCTTTTTGGCAGATTGTGCTGGATGGGTACGGAAAGTTCCAAAAAGGGTAGTGTTGTTATTGATTTAGGAAAGGTAATGGACTTTAACCAAGTTAAGCTTTATGCTGAATCCGCGAGGTTAAAAGGGGTTAACATCTACACCTCAGTTACCTGGGCTGCCTATGCAGAAGCAGATATAGGTACCATTGAGTTTACGAAGGTACCTGATTTGGTAACTGGTACTGGATATACATATTTCAATCCCAACAATACCGGGGATGACACAAAAGATTCACAATACCTCGTTGACCTTGGTAAAACATATTCATCCAGATATATAAAATTCTTCTTCGAAAATGGCTCCGGTTCGGCAAATGCTACTACCCTGTCCGGGCCACCGCGTATATCTGAGCTTGAGATCTATAATGCACCCGAGGCGCCCGGGAATGTGAAAGTGAATTACTCTGGCGGATCGGAAGCGACGATTTCCTGGGATAATGCTCCGCATGACTATTTCATCATTTATGATGAAGGGAATATACTTGTAGATCATGTTACTTCCAATACATATAAAATAACGAATTTAGATCCTGGAGCAATTTACAATCTTTCTATTAAGACAGTATACACCGACCCGTACTCCTTCAAATCCATGGTTTCAGGAGAAGGTAAAGCAGCTTCATTTACGACGGCTGGAAACCCGATTATTCCGAATCCCCCAGCGTCTGTGACAGCTACAGCATCATCGGACAAATCCATCGACGTAACCTGGGATGCAGTAACCGACGCCCAGACTTATAGAGTCGCACTGGTTACCGATGCTTGCGAAAGAACGATTGCAGATGGACTTACGGCTACATCCTATACGATTAAGGATCTTTCCCCTGGCACACCCTACACAGTACGTGTTTATGCAGTAAGAAGAGGCGCACCGTCAGCTCCTGCAGCAGGAACAGTAACAACCACAGGAATAAGGAACACTTCCGATAACCTTTTATTTAATAAGGAAGTACAGTATACCAGGGTCTGGAGTGATAACACTGCCAGCTTCGGCGGAGCAAAGGCTCTGGACAATGATGTGGATGGCTCAAGATGGGTTGCACTAAAGGGTTCTACAACGGCCTGGCTGATGGTTGATATTGGAGAAGTAACGCCTATCAATGTGCTTGAATATTACAGCTTCCAGAATAAGCTGAAGAAGGTTTCCTTCTATTATTCCACAGAGGGTGAGGCATTCACAAACCCTAACAGTGATAAGTGGATAAAAATTCTTACCGATGACCGTGTAGCCGACGGTAGATACGGGAACCCCAGCATTGCAAAAATCGCAGAGAGCAAATACCTCAGTATTCCTGTGAATGCAAGGTTTATCAAATTTGTAGTGGATTCGGTAGATGGCGATATTAACGTAAACGAGGTTAAGGCTTTCTATCGTAAGGCGGCAACACCGGAAGCGAATCCTAAAGGTGGCACAGTTGCAGCAGGCACAAAAGTTTCTCTTGCAACGAGTACCGTCTCTGGAAGCGTATATTATACGACGGATGGAAGTGTACCAACAGTAGCAAATGCTGTATACTATACAGCACCCATAACTATCGATAAAGCCATGACAATAAAAGCAATAACAGTTATGGAGAGGATGGACAACAGTGACATCATGAGTGAGAGCTATACTTTGACACAGTCCTCTTCCGGAGGATATGTACCACCGGTAGTAGCGCCTCCAAGCGATGTCATCAAAGCTCCGACGCCGGTTGCAGATACTGAAAAAGGTGTATACAAGGCAACCATAGATAAAAAGTCACTGGAGGATGCTTTTGCAAGCATTAAAGATGCTACAGGTGAGAAGAAGGTATCCGTTGAAGTTCCAAAAGTAGATGGAGCTAAAGCTTATACTTCAGTAATTCCCGGAGAGTTTGTTACAGCAAAGGATGCGACAAGGAAAATTGAAATCAAAACTGAATTTGCAACAGTTACAGTACCTGACAATATGTTAAGCTCAACAAGCCTCGCAGCAACAACTCAGGTAGGAGTGAAGATTGCAGCAGTAGATACAACTGCGCTTCCGGCGGATATACAGAAGAAAGTGGCAAACAGGCCTGTAGTTAACCTGAGTGTGACAGTGGATGGAAAGATCCTGGAATTTAACAATCCCAACGCGCCGGTCACCGTGAAGATACCTTACAAGGCAACTGCAGCGGAGTTGGCAAATTCCGAACACATTGTAGTATGGTATATCGACGGTGCGGGTAAAATAGTGCCTGTATCCAATGGTAGATACGATGTAGCAACAGGTACCGTTACCTTTACCACCACCCATTTCAGCCAGTATGCAGTAGCTTATGTGGAAAAGACATTTGATGACATTGCAAACTATGATTGGGCGAAGAAATCCATTGAAGTATTGGCTTCAAAGGGAATTATCAACGGAAAGTCCGAAAAGGCATTTGACCCTGGCGCTGAGATTACTCGTGCTGACTATACAGTACTTTTAATTAAAACGCTTGGACTTACTGCAAAGGTAGAGGCAAACTTTGCCGACGTAAATCCGGCAGACTACTATTATCAGGAGCTTGGAATAGCAAAAGCACTGGGAATAGCAGTAGGGCAGGGAGACAACAGGTTCAACCCGAGTGGAGAAATATCCAGACAGGATATGATGGTTCTGACTGCAAAAGCAATGGCTTACGTAAATAAGCTTAAAGCAACAGGAAGTTTGTCCGATTTGAATGGATATACAGATAATGGAAGCGTTTCGGCATATGCAGTAGAAAGTGTAGCAAAACTGGTTAAAGAAGGACTTATCCAGGGAAGCGGCAACACGATCAACCCACTTGGAAATGCAACAAGAGCAGAAATCGCTGTTCTGATGTATAGAATTTATAACAAGTGATACACTTTCCTGATTTCATAAATGGATATGGAAAGCTAAAGCAGTAACATAATTGTCATTAGGTTAGAATAAGAAGGCCGTCGGTAGTACTACCGACGGCCTTCTTATGCAGATGCAAAAGAGAACGGACTGGTTCTATTGCAAAATATATGAGAAAAAGCCGATAAAATAGGAAAAAAGTTAAAGTATTATGGCTCATTAAAATATAACATAAAGGTAAACTGTACCTTATGTGAAATTGCTTTCGTACTGCACATGCCAATGCATATGGATATCACACTGTGAATTAACTAGTTTTCATCGTACATGAAATTCAGAAAACTATTGCAGAAGATTATTTTGATAAGGTTATTGCTGTTTTTACTTCCGACTACTAGATCTCCAATGGTTAGCTAAAGGATATAAACCTATTGCCTACAGCCAGGTTTATATAATTAAATTTCATTGGAAAGCGGGTGATAGCACCAGGGATATATGGCGAGGGGCATGATTTAATACGCCCAAAATGGTGTAAACTTTGCAAAAGTGTACAAATTTTAAAACAGGAGGTAAAGGTAATGATTGTATCAAAAGGATTAAGGAAACTATCCACTGTGTTATTGGCATTATTAATTGCCGGTAATGCCGGTATGGCAGATGTTGCAGCGTTGGCAGCGCAGGGCCCGCCAAAGGGGGCAGGGAGTTCATCGATTATGTACTCGCCAGTTCCATCAGCGACATCACTGCGTGAAGTAAGGGTAAAGGGTGATGTAGAGCTTCAAAATGCCATAGCCGACATACGGCCCGGAGATACTATTATCCTGGCTGATGGAAACTATAAAGGCTTCAGTATTATAGGTGTAAAAGCAACAGAAGAGAATCCTATCCATATTAAGGCGCAAAACTATGGCAAAGCTGTATTTACCACAGGCTTAATACTTATAAGGAACTGCGAATATATCACATTGGATAGCTTTAAAATTACCTTCCCGGGTGAAACAATAACAACTAGTGATGGAAAAGTAAGAACGGTAGGTGTATTTATTGATCAGTCAAATTACTGTCGAGTAACAACATGTTCATTTAAAATGGAAACCAACAAGGACGGTACTGAATGGGTATTCATCTTTGGCAGGAGTGAGTACAATAGAGTTGATTATTGTGAGTTTGGCCCCTTCACAAATAACAAAGGTGGACACTATGTGTTCCCATGCAGCAACCAGTATATCGAAGGGTATGACATTAGTGCAATTAATAATGACAGGACCGAATGGGTCAATGGAAACGGACCTTACAATCCAAATGTACCAAGGTATACGAGGATAGACCATAACTACTTCTATGACAATACGAAATCGGAAACCATCTGTCTGGGCGGTGCCGGTATAGCGGGTGATTATCAGAATATGGGCAATGTCGTAGAATATAACCTTCTTGTAAACTGCAGCGGTGATGCAGAAATGATAGCTATAAAAGGCTCAAATAATATTGTGAGATATAATACCGTTATAGAATCCAATGGTATGATATCCTCCAGGGCAGGTAATAATAATGAAATTTACGGTAACTACATGCTGCAAGGCGGAAAGAAGGGCACAGGCGGTATCAAGATTTATGAGAAAGGTCATAAGGTATACAACAACTATGTAGAAGGAACTGTTGATTTGGCATTTTTGTTCGGCTCAGGAAACGGATATGCTGACAAGTACCCGGATGGAAGACTTGCGTTCACTCATGCGCAAGTTGTAGGAGCCCAGGTTGTGAGCAATACCTTTGTAGGTGTAAATGAATGGCAGGTCCGCAGTGGGTGGACCAACAGCGCATCCAAAAAATCGGGTAATAAACCTTTGACACCTGTGGATTCCATATTTGCCAACAATCTTATTATCGGAGATACCTACAGTCTTCTGTTTGAAGAAGGGCAGCTCCAAACCGTGCTATATGCAAACAATATCATTGATGGTCAGATTAAGGACACAATTTCCCATGCGGAAAACGATCCGGGCAAGTTCCGAGTTGTTCAAGATGCAGCTATGACAAGAGTTGACGGGGTAGCGAGACTCTGGTTTACAAATCCTGCTATTGACGCGGGTAATGCGCAATATAGCTCTTTTGTAAAAGAGGACATAAACGGTAAGCCAAGGACGGGAACCCTGGATGTAGGTGCCGAGGAGTTTTCTACTGAAAATGCAGCTGGAAGGATTTTGAAATGGACGGATGTAGGGCCCTACGCACTTGTTCAGGGATTGACTGAACCAACCCTGCTGCCAAAGGAAGAGGAGCCTGGTCCAGCCGCGGATTTGATAGTTCTAGATGAGCAAAGTCCGGTGTTTGACAAAAACGTCAAAAATCAGAAGGATGTTCCTGTAAAAGTTCTGTACAAAGGGAATACTCTAACTGCAATCAGTAATGCGGGAGTAATGACGGATGGCAACACAGGCAAACCAATTGAAAAGAGATATGCAATAACAGAAAATGATTACTTCATCACGGATGTAGTGACAGATACCGTAACGGGTGCTGTATATAGTAATGTTTATAACATAAAAAAGGAATTTCTGGCAAATATGCGTGTTGGAGAAGCGATTCCGTTCACTTTCAAATTTAGCGATGGAAAGTCAGCTTCCTTTAAAGTCAAGATTGTGGATACAAGTATTCCAACCATGGTTGCACCCGCAAATGTCAAGGTTAAGACTTCCGATGTGCCTGTAAAAGTAGATATAGGCAGGGCTGTAGCAGCTAGCGATGTTATGCTTACAAATAATGCGCCGGAAGTATTCCCTGTAGGCGAGACCGTGGTAACCTGGACAGCCACAAACAGGTACGGATATACAAGTACAGCCACACAGATTGTTAAGGTGCAGTTGAAAAAGAAGCACCAACATGGACACCATAAGCAACATTAACGGATATGAACTTAGCCACAGCTAAGAAAACACAATGTATAAAACAGATAATAAATCAAGGTTAATAAGAAATATAACCAAATTAAAATCGGTAATATGGCGCCCCTGGTGGCAAAGTGTTGATATGTAAACCATTTATCCAATAGAAATATCATTGAGCTGCTTATACAGGAAATAAAATGTGGAAAAGGTGCTTGGTAATTCCATTACAAAGCACCTTTTCCACGTTTTCATCAGTAGAAGAGAAGAGTAGGCTGCATTTACTCATTTGCCAATTCTGCAATGCGCTGGTTGACGTTATCCGAATATAGACCTCCGTGATAACAAACTACTGTTTCAATATCATATTCCATTAGTTTTTTTATGGATTTTATGCTTAAATCTACGTCAAAATTAATATAGGGTGGGGCTTTGACCAGTAGACCCTCTTCAACACCGAAAATGTCCCCGGCAATGAGGGTTTTACTCTGCTTCAGATACAGGCAAATGTGCCCCGGGGTGTGGCCGGGAGTATAAATGATAGTGGTGCCGCCGCAGTAGGGCAATTCCTCGCCATCGGAAAGTGTTTCATTTACTCGGACATAGCTATTTTCAAACCCTGTTTTTAGTTTCTCGTAGACTGCTTTTCTCTCTGCCGGTAATGCATCCAGATTCGCTTCGAGTTGGGCAACCTTGGTTGGAACCTTATCGCCTTGAATATAGGGTGCTTCTTCTTTATGGGCAAGCACTTTGATTCTATCCGATGATTCCTTTAGAATACTTGAAAGGCTTCCGATATGGTCAATATCATGATGGGTAAGAATGACTTTGCTTAGTTTGTCAAATGATACACCTGCCTTCTCCATCGCTTCACGAAATTGGGTGAGTTGACCCGGGTATCCTGCATCCACCAGAATAACCGCATCGTTATCATAGATCAGTGTTGGATGGATGGTATTGGCGGTTCCCATTACATTTGCTGATATTTCAAGCACTTCAACTCCGTTCGCTATTCTCATCTGTTTTTCTCCTTTCAGATATAAAATGAAATAACCGAAAAAGACCAGTAAGTAAAATTTTATTGACTGCCATACAAAATATTATTTTGCTAAATGAAGTTTATTGTTGGAATATTCCTTAGATATAATATAAAACTTACTAGTGAGAAACAAATGAGAAAGTGATACGAAAAAGAAAAATAGCTTGTAATTGCTTCTGTTTTTAGTGATTATCTTTATTATTTGAAAATATACTATAACTAAATAATTATAGCATATTTCGATGGAGTTGTCAATAAAAATTTTTATTATTTCTATTGTTCGTAAATTCGCCTATCCCTAACTGTAAGACTAATTAATAGACTAATTGCAAATCCCTGTTCGGTAATGTAAAACATAGCAGCTTTATTACTATTACTTTACAAATTCATAAAGTACGATTATAATATGAGTTGTACGTACAACATTTATGCTATTGTTAGTACAAGTAAAATAAAATAGTAAATGGTGCTATAAAAGTAATCATATATTTTAAGTTTGGGAGGATCATAGTATGCAAAGTTTAAAATCCTACGTATTCTGGTTTGTTACCGGAAGCCAGCACCTGTATGGTGAGGAAACTCTGAAGCAGGTAGAAGTGCATTCCAAAATTATCAGTGATGGATTGAGCCGAAGCGCAAGTATCCCATGTAAGGTCATTTTCAAACCGGTTTTGACAAACCCGGATTCCATTCGAAGGCTGTGTATGGAGGCAAATGCCGATGACACTTGTGCGGGAATCATTACATGGATGCATACCTTTTCTCCGGCAAAAATGTGGATCGGGGGCCTTTCCGAGCTGCGCAAGCCCCTGCTGCATCTCCATACCCAGTTTAACCGGGATATTCCTTGGAACAGCATTGATATGGACTTTATGAATCTGAACCAATCGGCCCATGGAGATCGTGAGTATGGCTTTATTGGTGCTCGAATGCGGATTGCACGCAAGGTGGTTGTGGGCCATTGGGAAAATCCGGAGGTTCTGCGCCGCATCGGGGTATGGATGCGTGCTGCTGTTGCCTATACGGAAGGTAGAAATCTGAAGGTAGCGCGGTTCGGGGACAATATGAGGGAAGTCGCTGTGACTGAGGGGGACAAGGTAGAAGCGCAAATCAAGCTGGGGTGGTCTGTGAATGGCTATGGCGTAGGAGATTTGGCAAAGCGGATTCAGGATGTGCAGGAAGCAGATGTTGATAAACTTATGGAGGAATATGCGGAGCTTTACGAGATTACACCGGAAGCCACCAGCCAGGGAGATGTGAGAGAATCCATCCGCGAGCAGGCACGGATCGAGCTTGGAATGAAAGCATTTTTGGAAGAGGGGGGCTTTGGTGCCTTTACCACCACTTTTGAGGATTTACATGGGATCAAGCAGCTTCCGGGTCTGGCAGTTCAAAGACTGATGGCGGCAGGCTATGGCTTTGGAGGAGAAGGGGATTGGAAAACTTCTGCATTAGTACGTGTCATGAAGATCATGGTGGAAGGGTTGTCAAAGGGAACCTCCTTCATGGAAGACTATACCTATCATTTTGAACCCGGCAATGAATTGGTACTGGGGGCTCATATGCTGGAAGTATGCCCTACCATCGCAGCAGCGCGTCCAAAAATCCAGGTAAAGCCTCTTTCCATTGGCGGAAAAGCGGACCCGGCCAGACTGACATTTGATGGAGACTCGGGGCCTGCTGTATGTGCATCCCTTATCGATATGGGGGATCGTTTCCGCTTGATTATTAATGAAGTAGATGCGGTGAAACCGGAAACGGTGATGCCAAAGCTGCCGGTAGCAAGAATTCTCTGGAGGCCTCAGCCTTCCCTTGCTGAATCCGCAGAAGCATGGATTCTTGCCGGCGGGGCTCATCATACCTCTTTTTCCTTTGCAGTGACAGCAGAGCATTTGATGGATTGGGCGGAAATGGCTGGAATCGAATGTGTGCTGATTAATAAGGACACAAAACTTCGTGAATTCCGAAACGAACTGCGATGGAACGATGTAACCTGGCGTTTACGCTAAGACGCACGAGGATGAAAAGCGTGAAGTACTTGGATAGAGTAGAAAGAAAACTTATAAAAGTAATATAAATTGCGCAGGTAGGCTGATTAGTGGAAAGGCAGAGATCCAGCAGGAGGTATGACAGTACCTCCTGCTGGATCTCTTACATATCCGAACATATGAGCAGTTAAAAAATTCTATGTATGCGAAAATAGAGTCATCTTTCAGGTTTTCTATCTTTTTTTCGGAGTAATGGAAGCCTTTCCTTTACTTCCTTTAGCATCGCGTCAAAGCGGATGGAACGAATATGAGGAAAAGCATCCAGAAGTCTTGTGTGTAAAGGAAACTTTCTATTTAGTAAAGCTTCCTGCTGATGGGTAAGTTCCCGGATTTTCTTTTGCAGCTCTTCTACTTTCAGCGAAAGCTCCAGATTCTTGAGGCTTTCTATTTTCCCCCTGATCTCATCGGAAAGAAGAGTTAACTGTTTGAGTCTTATATTCAAATGAAGCATGGACGCGATGGTAACCGCCAGGTCAACAGTGAAACACGCGATAATAACCCATGCTGCAATTATACCGTTTTCCTTGGAAAGTAGTCCTAATAAATACTGTACACCCGGATGCAGGGTGTTTAACAAAACTACGGACAGAATCCCCCATAAAACTGAAAAACGCAGACAGATTCTACCCTGTAGGTTGTGGGGTCTGCTGCTGTAATCCCACCAACGAATGTTAAAGGCTTTTTCAAGGATATAGCCGGTGATGTATTCGAGAACAGAAGCCAGGAATGCACCTCCGGTAAAGAGTAAAAAGGCATCATTCTTTAAAGGCGAAAGAATGATCACTACAATCACGGCGCCAAAGCCGTAAATCGGACAAAGGGGCCCGGCTAAAAAGCCTCTATTAATAAACCTTCCGGCTTTATAAGTCGCATAACAGGTTTCCATGATCCAGCCCATAAAGCTGTAAAAAATAAAGTAGTAAAACAGTTGGTAGATCGTAACCCCCATAAAATCCTTGAACCACATAATTAACCCACCTAACCTTTAGCTGTATCTGTTTCAAATTTTCGCTTCACTATAGTATTGTACGGGCAAAATCCATTTTCGTCTTATAGATAACATAACTCTTTTTAGATTTACGTGCAAATGTAGACTCCGAAATTTCGGTAACCCTCCAGTCTGTAATCTGCCATGAAGTACAATAAGTCTTGCGGACTCGCCTGTGATTCCTTTATAATTAAAAGCAGTATAAAATGTAGGGGGATTTACCATGGGAACCTTTGTAGCTTTTGACCTGGAGACCACAGGGCTAAGTCCGGAATATCACCGGATTATTGAGATTGGAGCAGTAAAAGTTGTTGATGGAGTTGTAACAGATACGTTCCACAGACTGGTGAATCCAGGAGTGAAAATTCCTTTGCAGGCATCCCGGATCAATCATATTACGGATGAAATGGTGAAAGATTGCCCCGATATTGAATCAGTTTTTACAGAGTTTTTACAATTTATTGATTCAACAACGCTTGTAGCCCATAACGCACAATTTGATATGGGATTTTTGAATAAAGAGGCACGCAAGAGAAGAATGATCCTTGGAAATCCCGTAGAGTGCACAGTGAAAATTGCCCGGAAGGTCTTAAAAGGGTTGCCCAGCTATTCTCTGGAAAACCTGACGAAGCATTTTCATATCGAAATAAAGAACAAACATCGGGCTTTGGATGATGCTATGGGGACGGCAAAATTATACATAGAGCTGCAAGCAATCAATAAAAATAGTAGGAGTAGGACCGCTGGCGCGGATGGGGCAACCTGTATTTCGGTACGCGAGGTGGAAAACAGATTGGTTGAGGAGATAAAAAACAGGGCCTACCTGGAACGGATGACAAAAGCAATGCAGTTACTGGAGTCGGGTATGGATATTGAGAGCATTGCGGGTACCGTGGGTATTACTCCTGGAACTCTCGCAAATTATTGTGCCAGGCTTCGAACGGAATATGGGTATAACTATTTGCATTATGTAAGTGTACCGGAGGAACTGGAACAAAGTGTGACAGATTTATTGATTGCAGGCAGTTGTAAACGAATGAGGGACATCGTAGAAAGATTGAATAATAAAGATGCTATGGCGTTGTTCTGGATTCGGCTGGTTTTGGACAAGCATAATGTGGACATGGCATATTAAAATAGGAATCGATGTACGTGGGGAAGCAGGTGACCGTGAGTAGGAAGGGGAACCTGCTTCTCTTTTAGTATGATATAAGAAGAGTGTACCGGTAAGTCCAGGGCTTTTCTAATAAAATGCACCCTGACTGTAGGATTGTATCTGTAATCCATTCTTAACAGCCTCAATTCTAAAATAATGTATGCTTATAGCTGGAAATGCGCCTTGCATGTACTGCGGGGGCTGTGACATTATAGTGAGGGTAAGGGAAAACTTTTGTGGAGGTTACTATGAACGAACAAAGGGATGACGAAGTTACAACAAAAATGCAGAGTTGGTCGGCGCGGATGTCCGACTCCGTGATGAAACGGGATCCGATTTTTCCGGAAAAATGGTCTTATGATTATGGCGTTGTATTCAAAGGAATGGAACAGGTATGGTTGAAGACAGGAAAAGCTGAATATTTTGATTATATCAAAAGGAATATGGATGTTTTCGTTGATGAAGAAGGAAACATCAAAACATATAGTCCAAGCGTTAACAACATTGACTATATCAATAACGGAAAGCTGCTTTTCCTGCTATTCAGGCAAACGGGGGATGAACGGTATAAAAAGGCGGCATTTCTATTGAGAAGCCAGTTAAAAACACATCCGAGAACCAGAGAAGGCGGCTTCTGGCATAAAGAGATATATCCTCATCAAATGTGGTTGGACGGTCTCTATATGGGAGCTCCCTTTTATGCGGAATTTGCAAAAACCTTTAATGAACCGGAGTCGTTTGATGATGTTGCAAAGCAGGTTCTGCTGATAAACAAGCATGCAAGAGATCCGAAAACCGGTTTGCTATATCACGGATGGGACGAAAGCCGGGAACAGCAATGGGCGGATAAGGAAACGGGTTGTTCCCCGAATTTCTGGGGACGTGCTATGGGTTGGTATTCCATGGCCATCGTAGATGTTCTGGATTACTTGCCGGAAGACCACAGAAACAGGGGAGACATCATTGCCATATTGAATAACATGATTGCAGCTTTGGTGAAAGTCCAGGATAAAGCAACAGGTCTGTGGTATCAGGTACTGGATCACGGGGGACGGGAAGGAAATTACCTGGAAGCTTCTGCCTCCTGTATGTATTTATACGCCATGGCGAAGGCGATTCGTCTGGGATACATCGGTAAGGAATATTTGGATGCAGCACATAAAGCCTATAAAGGAATCATCAGCAATTTTGTTGAAGTGGATACAGAGGGCCTGGTGAACCTTAAAGGAACCTGTATGGTAGCAGGCTTAGGGGGAACCCCTTATAGGGATGGAACCTATGAGTACTATATCAATGAACCGATCCGGTATAACGATTTAAAGGGGATCGGGGCATTTATCCTGGGCTGTGCGGAGATGGAAAAAATTCTATAGAAGCTTTTTGAATTTTTAAATAGGAGACGTTATAAATGTACGATAAAAATCTGAATACAATATTTGATATTACTGCATTTGGTGCGGTTCCGGGCGGCGAGGCCTCCTGTACGGAAGCTATTAAGGGTGCTGTAGAAGCGTGCAGAAAAGCGGGAGGAGGTACTGTGTACATTCCGGCAGGAGAATTTATTACAGGCCCCATCCACATGGTAAGTAATATGACCTTGTACCTGGATGCTGGAGCCCGGTTGCTTTTTGTTCAGAATAAGGAAGAATATCCTCTGGTCTATACGCGATGGGAAGGGGCGGAGCACCATGCCTATTCTCCCTTGATCTATGGTTTCAACCTGGAAAACGTTGCTGTCATGGGACGAGGAATCCTGGACGGCCAGGGAGAATACTGGTGGAAGCTGGAGAGAAGTAAAAGTCTTGAGAATCCCCGGCCCCGATTTATCAGCTTTGAGAGCTGCAATAATGTTCTAATTGAAGGGGTTACACTGTTAAACTCTCCAGCATGGACCATAAATCCAATACGAAGTCAAAATATTACCATCCATAAGATTGCCATAAAAAATCCGGCGGATTCACCCAATACGGACGGAATTAATCCCGATTCCTGCAAAAACGTTCGCATATCCAACTGCCATGTGGATGTGGGCGATGACTGTATCACCATCAAATCGGGTACGGAAGATTGCTCTGTCAGAGTGCCTTGTGAGAATATCACTGTAACCAACTGTACCATGGTCCACGGACATGGTGGAGTTGTCATCGGCAGTGAAATGAGCGGTGATGTCCGCAATGTTGTAATTTCGAACTGTGTTTTTGAAGGTACGGAACGTGGGATTAGAATGAAGTCCAGAAGAGGACGCGGCGGTGTTGTAGAGGATATCAGGATCAACAACATTGTGATGAAGGACGTTATAAGTCCTATTGTTCTCCATTTGTTCTACTACTGTGGGCCAAAGGGAAAAGACAAGTATGTCTGGGACAAGAACCCCTACCCTGTAGATCAAGGGACTCCTGCTTTCCGCCGTATTCATTTCAGCAACATAACAGCCAGAAATGTTCATGCAGCAGCAGGGTTTATCTATGGACTCCCTGAAATGCCGTTGGAAGAAATCACTTTTGATAATATTTCAGTGGAAATGGCAGAAAATGCAGTACCAGGAATGCCTGCCATGATGAGCAATTTGGAGCCTGTGGCTAAAAAAGGCTTCTTCGGTTGTAACACAAAGGATATACGGTTCAACAATGTTAAGGTGACCGGACAGGACGGACCGGCTTTCAATATCGAAGATTCGCAAAATATTGAATTTACCGGCTGCTCGGGAGAAGGTATCCATAGTGGAGATCCTGTAATTGTCCTCAGTCAAGTGAGGAATGCGTTTATTCATGGCTGTAGGGCCACCGGGGAGAAGGAAGTATTTGCGGAGCTTGTGGGTGCAGAGACAGCAGGAATTGAGTTTACAGGCAACTCTAAAAATATAAACCGGAAGAATGTAAAATTGACCGGAGGAGCACTGGAAACATCAGTAGAGTTCTAATCATAAATAAAATGGAGTCGGAAACCCGGATGTGGTTCCCGACTCCATTCTATATTTAAAGCCCTTAGCCTGCCTCTGAAAGTATACCACTGGAATGGATAAAAGAACGCTACTCCTTTTCGAAAATGCGGACGAGTTCTTCGAATACGATTCCAGCATAAACTTCATTTCCATAAGAGGTGAGATGAACTCCATCGATATCGAGAAATTTTTCGAGATCCACATTTTTTTCTCGAAGTTTTACAGGCATATCAATGGTAGGTACGTTTAATTCCGATGCCACTTTCCGTACCGTGTCATTATAGGGTTCGATATTTTCCTGGTATGTCCTGCCATTGCCCTGGTGAAGGAATTTTCCCTCAAAGGGTACCAACAGATGATTTACGATGAAAATGCAGCTGCCCCCATGCTGCAGAGCGATCCTGTGAAATTCCCGGAGGTTCTTTTCATATTCTTTAATGCCTACTCGGGGAACGTTGGCCCAGGGCCTGTGATTGCTGTCGTTTACCCCGAATTCCACCAGCAGAGTACCCGGTAGATTCGGAATGACATCGCTATCCAGCCGGTCAAAGGCATTTGCAGTCGTATTTCCGTTAACACCCTTGTTAATAACCCCAAATCTATATTTATCCCATCCATTGAGTTTGGTCTGCAATATTCCGGGCCAACCACCGTTGGTTATGGAATCACCGAAACAAATGACTTTCATAATTTTCTTTTTTTGAAGGCTTTCCTCTTCTTTTAATTTGTCAATATCCATGAATTATACTCCTCCAATTTGTTAAAATGTAGGGATACGGTAACGCCTTGTACCAATTCTCTTATAATACTACAAAATCACCAATAATCAAAGGGATTCTAAGAATCTGGAAGGTCATCCGGGGAGATGTATCTGAGTTTCAGGTATTCTTCCAAAGGTGAGGGAGCCAATATTGATTCCTGCACAACAAACAACATTGTATAGTTTGCTATTCTACATTTTACAATTTATTAAGTTGATTATTTATCTATTATCTATTATAATGGAATTATGTAAAACCTGGAATTTTTACCCAAGCAAATTCCTTCAATGGGTTTGCAACTGGGGGAAGGAACAGATTGAAACAACAGTTTTCTAGCAATGAAGCAATATTAGTAAAAGGAGTGTGGTTATTATGAAAGTGAACATTACTGAAACCGTTCTGAGAGACGCTAACCAATCCCTTATTGCAACAAGAATGCGATATGAAGACTTTGCTACTATTCTTGAAGAAATGGACAACGCTGGATATTACTCTATTGAATGCTGGGGTGGTGCGACTTTTGATTCGTGTCTCAGATATCTAGGTGAGGACCCATGGGAAAGGCTTAGGAAACTTAAATCAAAATTGAAAAAAACAAAGCTCCAGATGCTTCTCAGAGGGCAGAACTTACTGGGATACAAGCATTACCCGGATGATGTCGTAAGAAAGTTCATCCAGTGTTCCATACAAAACGGGATGGACATTATACGAATATTCGATGCCCTTAATGACTTTAGGAATATTCAGGTATCAGTGGAGGAAACGTTGAAATGCGGGGGTCACGCTCAGGGAACCATTGCCTATACCACAAGCCCCATCCATAATTTGGAAAGTTACGCTCAGATGGGTGAGCAGCTTGAAAAGATGGGGGTAAACTCCATTTGCGTAAAAGATATGGCGGGTATTATGGGACCCAAAGAGGCTTATGACCTCATAAAGGCTTTAAAGCAAACGGTTAAAATCCCAGTATTTTTGCATACGCATTCAACTACGGGACTCGGACCCATCACCTATTTTAAAGCCATTGAAGCCGGCTGTGATGGAATTGATACTGCAATATCGGCGTTTTCCGGCGGAACCTCCCAGCCTGCCACGGAGTCGCTGCATTATGCAGTAAAGCAGATGGGATACCAGACAGGCTTAAATGAAGGTCAGTTAAAGAAAATCAACGATTTTTTCAAACCCGTCAAGGAAAGGTTCATCCAGTCCAATGTATTGGATACCTATGTATTGGGAACAGAAACCGATGCGCTTGTATATCAGATTCCGGGCGGAATGCTGTCAAATTTGATTGCCCAGCTTAAGCAGCAAAATGCGATGGACAAGCTTGAAGCGGTTTTACAGGAAACACCCCGGGTGAGAAAGGATTTAGGATATCCTCCTTTAGTTACACCTATGAGTCAGATGGTGGGTGTTCAAGCGGCCACCAATGTCTTGCTGGGAGAAAGATACAAGAGTGTATCCAAGGAAATTAAATCCTATTTGAAGGGAGAATACGGGAAAGCTCCCGGTGAGGTTGATGCTGAACTTGTAAAAAAGGTATTAGGAGATGAAGTGCCTATTACAAGAAGATTTGCAGATACATTGGAGCCGGAGTTTGACAAAATAAAAAATCAGGTTAAAAACATGGCGAAAACGGATGAGGATGTACTGTCCTACATTCTCTTTCCGCAGGTTGCAGAGAAGTTCTTCAAAGAAAAGGAAGAGCTTTCGGCGCGCAAGGTCTCTTACACGATTATTAAAGTGTAAAGGAGGGTGTGTATGGCGATAACAGATGGTTTTCAGATATCCGGATTTGGAGCTGTGACACTATTGACTGTACTGGTTGGGTTGGGCATCCTTTATATAGCTGTATCGTATCGGTTTGATAAGATGCAAAAAAGTCAGGAGATGGACGCAGAGAGTACAAAAGAGGAGAGCGGAGTTCATTTAGAGCAGGAGGATGCAGGCCTCTCAACAGGCCAATTGAAGCTGATCGGAGTTGACGAGAAAACTGCTGCAATGATTATGGCCATTGTTAGCCATGAATCAGGCATTCCATTGTCGGAACTGCAGTTTATATCAATCAAGGCCCTTGATGAATCGTGATGAAAAACTGATATGGAGGAGAATTGGTATGAAATATATTGTTTCCATTAACGGTAAAAATTATGAGGTTGAGGTTGAAAGAGGGAAGGCCAATATTGTTGGAACAACGGAAAGTACTGTACAGGCTGCACAGCCTCCGGTTATTCCAACTCCGGCTCAAACAAATGCAGCACCGGCACCTCAGGCAGTTATACAATCCAATGTGGCAGGAGAGGCTGTAAAGGCGCCAATGCCGGGGACCATACTGTCCATTAAGGCAAAACAGGGAACAACAGTTAAAAAAGGTGATGTTTTATTCATTCTGGAAGCTATGAAGATGGAAAATGAGATCGTTGCACCCAAAGACGGCATTGTTTCTATCGCAGTTGCAAGGGGAGCATCCGTTGCAACCGGTGATGTGCTTGCTGCAATTCAATAAAGGCAGGTAACATGATACAACTATATTGATTTTTAGGGGGCTTATAAAAATGAATGAGTTATTAGCCGGGATAAATAACCTGCAGCCAGGGAATCTCATCATGTTTGCTGTAGCTGGAATACTTATCTATCTGGCAATTAAAAAGGAATATGAGCCTATGCTGCTTTTACCCATCGGATTTGGAGCCATTTTGGCAAATATTCCGTTATCTTCAGCTATTGGCGAGGAGGGGTTCTTGTCCATCCTGTATGAAGCGGGAATCAAGACAGAACTTTTTCCGGTTCTGATCTTTATCGCTGTGGGTGCTATGATTGATTTTAAACCATTGCTGCAGAATCCCTTCATGATTTTTTTCGGCGCGGCTGCACAGTTTGGAATTTTTGCCACACTGATGATTGCCATTGTGATGGGGTTTAATTTGAGGGAAGCGGCTTCCATTGCCATTATCGGTGCAGCAGATGGACCAACCTCCATATATGTAGCCCTGAAATTTGCAGAAGGTTTGCTGGCACCTATCTCTGTTGCTGCGTATTCCTATATGGCCTTGGTTCCCATCATCCAACCTCCGGTCATAAGAGCGCTGACCTCCAAAAAGGAGAGAATGATTCGCATGGAGTATACGCAGGTGGAGATCCCCAAGGTGGTTGAAATCCTGTTTCCCATTGTCATCACATTGGTGGCCGGCATAATAGCGCCCATCAGTGTTGCACTCGTAGGTTCACTGATGTTCGGCAACCTCATCAGAGTGTGTGGTGTTTTGGAGAGACTTTCAAGTACGGCGCAGAACGAGTTGGCCAACCTGGTAACTATTTTGCTGGGAATTACCATAGGGTCCACTATGATGGCGAAGGATTTTCTGCGGGCCGATACACTGATGATCATGGGAATGGGACTTGTGGCTTTTGTTTTCGATACGGCAGGTGGCGTTGTTTTTGCAAAAATCCTGAATCTGTTCCTGAAGCAAAAAGTCAACCCTATGGTGGGGGCTGCAGGCATATCTGCTTTCCCGATGTCGGCAAGGGTTATTCAGAGAATGGCCAGGGAAGAGGATCCCACCAACTTCATACTGATGCAGTCTATTAGTGCAAATGTAGCAGGTCAGCTTGGTTCTATCATCGCCGGCGGACTGCTGCTGGCTCTTGTACCTGCACTCTTAAAGTAGGAGGGATGAAAGATGTTTAATTTTGAGACCAACACATTGTATGCGGGTTTACAGGTTGTGCTTTATGGATTGAGCGGAGTCTTTTTCGTGTTGATTCTGTTTTATCTGTTAATTAAATATATGATGGCCGTGGCCAAAAAACTTCCTTCAAAAGGGGATAAGGAATAAGTACATATCGGTTTCTTCGGAAGAGACAGGCAAGCTGAAAGTGGCTGCCTGTCTTTTTTCAAAATTGACTCCAAAATTATTGTATGGTAAACTAATATAATGTCAATAAATAAGGATATAAATAAATCAAACAGGCAACCTGGGGGGGAGGTAAAAAAGTTGCACTTTACTGGTTTTTGGAAGAAAAATAAAGTATTTTGGAATTTCGTATTATCTTATCTGCTTATGATGATCATTACTCTTATTGTTGGAAGCTTTGCGTATTATCAGGCTGCAAAGGTGGTAGAAGCAGATAGCAGGGAAAGAAATGCTTCGATGCTGGAGCAGAGTATGGAAGTCATCGACAGGCATCTGTCGCAGATCGATAAACTGACGATGCAGATTGCACTTAACACGGAATTGAATCGTGCTCTTCAAATGACCAATCCGGCAGCGGAGATGGATAACTATAGGTTTCGGAGTCTTATTGAAAGCCTGGCGCAATATGGTATCAATAACGATTTCATCCTGCGCCTTTTTATATATATGGACAACAGCAATTATATTATAACCCCGGAGTCCTTATATGATCCGGAACTTTTCTATACACGGGTTTTGCAGTACCAGAATATCAGTTATGAGGATTGGAAGGAGAAACTTCTCCGAGGAGAATACAAGGGGGAGTACCTGCCGGCGACACCTGCTTTATTGGTGGATCAGCCGTTTTCGGTAATCACGTACATGAGATCCATCCCGATAGAGTATCTGAAAAAGCCCATAGGAAATATCGGGGTGCTTATTGATGAAAATGAGTTCCATAAATTATTAAATCGAATTACGTCAAAGAATAACGGGTTTGTTTACATTGCCGATACACAAGGCCGTATATTGACTTCCTTATCGTCAGCGGGTCAGAAGGTGGAGCCTATTGAAATAGAACCGGGAAAAACCAGTGGTTCCATGCAGAAAAAAATTCTGGGCGAAGATATGGTGGTAACCTATACAACATCCCAATATAATAATTGGGTGTATGTAGCTGCTGTACCGACCCGTTTTGTGCTGTCCAAAGTGGACTATATCAAAAAAACTACATTTTTTATCATGCTGGCTGCTTTGCTGATCGGTTTCCTCATTGCCTTGTATTTATCCTACCGGCAGGCCAAACCGGTAAAAAGCATAGTGAAAATGGTTCGGGAATTTGTGGATGACGAAACGGAAACGGACAGGAATGAGTATGATTATCTTAGAGGAAATGTTTCTCAGATCATCAGCAGCAATGTGCTTTTGCAGGAGAAGATGAACAGGCAGATGCCCATCATACAACAAGCGTTTTATGAACGTTTGTTTAAAGGGGAAATGAGTGACCTGAGTGAGGTGAAAGCCATCTTATCCTATCTGGAAACGGATATTGAAGCAGAAAAATATATGGTCGTTATTATGCACATGTACGACAGAGATGTGGCTGTAAACAGAGATATTGTGCAAGAGCTTGATATGGCGAAAATTTTCCTGAAGGAAACCATCATCAAATATTTGGGCAACAAAGGCCTTACGTATGATATTGACGAGAAGAAAATCGCTTTGCTGATTTACTTTTACTCACAAGATGAAGATCTCTGCATAAAAAATGCGGAAATTATCACAAACGGAATTCATGATGAGCTGCATGCCCAGCATGGTATACGGGTTTCTTTTGCAGGTGGAAGCCTTTGTGACAGTCTGCTGGATGTGAGCCGGTCCTTTGAAGAGGCCAGGCAGGTTATGGAGTATGCCGATGCGCAGAAGGCTGAATCAAAAATTGTATGGTACAATGATATTAGCAGGGAAATTAAAGCCTATTATTATCCCGTTGACATGGAAACCAAGCTGATGAATTGTGTTAAAGCGGGTGAACAGGAGGAACTGGAGAAAACATTAAAAGCCATCTATCAGGAAAATGTAGTGAATCGGAAACTTCCGCAAACCATGTTGAAATACCTGGCTTTTCAGCTTAGAGGTTCCTTAATCCGGTTGATTGTGAACATGGAAGTTGATACGGATATAAAAGGCCTGATAGAAAATCTGAATTTCTCAAAGCCCTTTGATGAAGTGTTTGAGCAGATGCTGGATATCTACAGCAAAATTTGTTCTATCTTCAACGAACAGAAGAAGTGCCGTACTACACAGTTAAAGGAACAGATCATCGCTTACATTCATTCTTCTTATATGAATCCCGACCTGGGTCTGCAGAGCGTGGCAGCCAATGTAGGCTTGACGGAAGGATACTTGTCTCACTTTTTTAAGGACCAGACAGGTGAGAATTTTATCAGTTACGTGGAAAATATCCGTATGCAGCATGCCTGTGATCTTTTGAAGGAAACGGATCACTCCATCAGTGAAATTGCTCAGAAAGTCGGCTATAATAGTGATCAGGCTTTTCGAAGGGCATTTAAAAGGGTTAAGGGAGTATCACCGAACGCTTATCGGGGATAAGTATGGGAGGATGGTGCATTATTCATAAGATAACGGTTATGGAAAGGCATTCAAGCAAATACGCTTGGATGCCTTTTTTGCTGCGTTATAGCGAAAAAGACCTGCGGTTTTATAATACCGCCTGCATCAAATACTGTTCGGCACATCAAAAACTGTATGGAGGCAGGGAGAAGTGCCTTGAAACCCTATCAAAAACAGGATTCTGACGGATATCATTTCAGGTATGATCATATCGAGTATTGAATCTTTACGAGTGAATAGTTATAAAGCATAATAGGGATATAAGAGGTTCGATGGTTCAGCAGCGGAAAAGTAAATGAACAAAGAACTTAGAGATAGAAAAAGGTAATGATATGAAATGAATTTAATTTGTTTGAAGGGAGTGTAAAAGGTATGCAAAATGCTGAAACAGTTATGTTGAATACCAAAAGCAAAAAAAAAGCGGCAAAGAGTAGTGACTTGTTTAAAAGAATCAATAAATACAAATTGTTCTACTTGATGTTTGCGCCTGTATTTATATTCTATGTACTCTTCCACTACGTTCCTATGATCGGTGTAAAGATGGCCTTTTATGAATATGGCATCTTCGGACCCACCAAGTTCATAGGATGGGAAAACTTTGAAAGGCTTTTTCAAAATAAGGATTTTTGGATATCCATGAAAAACACACTGATTCTCAGCTTCTATAATTTAGGGCTTGGAATGGTAATTACTATTTCATTTGCTCTTTTATTAAATGAAGTAAGGACAGGTTATTTTAAAAAGTTTGTTCAAACGGCCGTGTACCTCCCTCACTTCCTTTCCTGGGTGGTTATTGCTGCAGTATTTACCCTGATTCTCTCTCCGGAGTACGGTGTTGTAAATGCGATTATAAACAGTTTGGGAGGCGAAAAGATATACTTTCTGATTTCGGAAAAATGGTGGAGAGGTATATTTATCGCGATTAATCGTTGGAAGGAAACAGGATGGGCTGCTATTATTTACATGGCTGCATTATCAAATGTAAATCCTGAGTTGTATGAGGCCGCTGAAATCGATGGCGCAGGAAGGTTGAAACAAACATGGTATATCACGCTTCCTTCTATAATGACCACGATACTGACAGTGTTGATTCTGGATATGGCCAAAGTTCTGGATATATTCCAATCCGTCATGGTTATGCAGAATCCGCTCGTTTATAGTGTTTCCGATGTTATCGGAACTTATACCTACAGGGTAGGTCTTGTGCAGGGCGATTACGACTACGCAGCAGCAGTCGGTTTGTTTAAATCCGTAATTTCATTGGTTCTGGTTATGATGGCCAATCGGTTAAGTAAAAAGGTCAAAGGGGAAAGTATTCTATAAAAGGAGGGAGTTAGGCAATGAAAAACAAGTTAAGTTTAGCAAAAGGGTACCGTGCAAGAACGATATTTCAGATTTGTAATTTCATTTTTATGTTATTAGTGGTTGCAGTCATGTTGATACCTCTCCTGAAGGTACTTGTAGACTCTTTGGATGTTAAGGGCGGATATGAATTCAGGTTGTTTCCGCAGGAAGTATCCTTCGACGCCTACAGGCGTATACTGACAGAACCCAGCTTGTATAAGGCATTCGGAGTGTCCTTCTACGTAACGGTAATCGGAACATTGCTGGCATTGGTTTTATCGACGATGGGAGCTTTTGTTCTGACGAGAAAAGATATGCCGGGAAGAAAGTTCTTTATGTATATGATGATGTTTACCATGATGTTTAACGGTGGTATCATCCCCACTTACATGCTGGTGAAGGATTTGCATTTAACCAATACATTGTGGGCGGTTATACTGCCTTTGAGTATAAATACCTATAACCTTATTCTTTTGAAAAACTTCTTCCAGGATATACCGGAAAGTCTTTACGAGTCGGCAGACCTGGATGGTTGTTCACCCATGGGGATTTTTACCCGAATCGTTCTGCCGATGTCAAAACCGGCCATTGCGGCCATAGGCCTGTTCTACTTTGTTGCGTACTGGAATGACTGGTTCAATTTTACCATGTACATTCAGAATAGTGACTTGAAAAACTTCCAGGTTAAGCTCCGTGAAATGGTATTGACCGATGACATGGGTTCAAATACGGACATCGCTGTATTTGCCAATACCCTGAAAAATGCGACTATTATTGTAGCCATTATACCGGTTATGATCATCTATCCGTTTATTCAGAAATATTTTACAACAGGTCTGAATCTGGGAGCAGTAAAGGGATAGTAGGAATATACAGCGCTTTATAATGGAAAAGTTTCATAGTTATAAAGTTGCCTTGGATAAGATCTTGCTTTCTGAATAAAATAAATTCAGCAGGAGGCTGTGAAGAAAGCTAATTTACAGGTTTCACTGCGCCGGAGAGGATTCTACCGGCGGCCCGCGAAAAAACAGCTATACCTTTCATAGCCTCTCACAGAGTGATAGCGATTTTGTTCAGAAAGCACAAAGTACTTAATAGTGCGAAAGTATAACTACCACTGTTTTTATCTTGATTCAGATGGGACTGCGACTGCAAAAAAGTGGAAGCATTATTTTCGCTGCACCCTGGTAAAGGTTATACGCCTAAACAGGCAATAACATAAATCGTAAAGGAGAGATATCGCATGAGAAAGAATGTTGTAAAATCCTTAGCCCTCCTTCTGACACTGGCATCACTGACATCCGTGTTTGCAGCGTGCCAGAAAAAAACAGGAGAGCCCGGAGCCGGACCGGGTACTACAGCAAAAGAACCTCAAAAACCCGATAAAATAAAAGCTTTTGTGGATACCCTCATGGTGAAGGAACAGGGACATGACCAGCTGATTGAAGAATACAAAAAGCAAACGGGTATTACATTGGAAATCACGCAGCCGGCTCATAACCAATATTATGATGTTTTAAATGTGACCTTTGCTTCGGGAGATATTCCGGATGTTGTGGAAATCGCCGAGCAAAATTATTTGAAGTACGCAACACAGGGCGGTTTGGCAGACCTGACGCAACAGGTTAAAAATTCAAAGGTTCTCCAGTCTGTAGAGCCAGCCTATATGGATGCTTTAAAAGTAAGCGGCAAGCAGTATGGCGTTCCTCTTCAAACCGGTGGAGGGTGTGTAACCTATATCCGTCAGGATTGGCTGGATAATCTGGGATTGAAGGTTCCGACCACCTATGATGAACTTTATAACGTTATGAAGGCATTTACCTTTAATGACCCTGATAAAAACGGTAAAAATGATACCATTGGATACACTTCGGTTCTTGTTGCCGAAGGAAAGCTGCAGGAACAATATTTAAGGGATTTTTACTGGAATTCATCGCCTGATTTCACTCAGAAGGATGGAAAATGGGTGGATGGTTTTTCACAGCCTGAATACATGGAAGGATTGTTAAGAGTAAAGAAAGCTTACCAGGACAAGATTCTGGACCAGGAGTTGTTCACCAACCAGACTTCAACGGCCAGAGATAAATTTACTGCAAGCAAAGTGGGAATTTTCCCTTACTGGAATAACTATTGGGCATCAAGACTGGAGGATACTACCAAACAGTCTTCTGCACCCAATGCAAAATTAGTCGCTGTTCCAGCCATCAAGGAAAGCTATTATTTGAATCGTGTACCTGTAGCAACCGCCATTACGTCAAAGAGCAAAAATGTTGATGGAGTGTTCAAATGGTTTATTGAATACATGCATGATGGAGGCCCTGGACAGACCCTCTTCTCCTACGGAGTAGAAAATGTTCACTGGCAGAAGAAGGACAATAAGGTGGAAGCACTTCCTATATTGAACAATCCGAAGCAGAAGTTCGATAAGGTTTGGTTCTCCGCCGACAACACAGTAACTCCATACGCTAACGGTCCTTTGATTCCCCTGGATCCAAGAGTTACACAGGCAATTGATGCGTTTAAAGTAAACTTTAAACAAGTTAAAATCTTCCCGGCTTCCGATACCTACACCAAGGTATCCAGTGACTTGTACAAGCTGAGACAGGAAGTTGCATCCAAGATCATCATCGGCGAACTCACTCCCGAGCAGGGAATGGCACGCTATAACACGGATGCTAAAAAGATTGGCGTAGATAAGATTCTGACTGAATTTAATAGTGCTGCACAATAGGGAAACCATTTGCCATAAAGGATAAAATAAGCATATAGAAGAGCTGAAGAGGTGCAGGAATAGTTTTATCCCGTTGCCTCCGAAGCTCTTCTCTTGTTACTCGCATAAAGGAATCACAGTATAGGAAAGCACGATAAAATTCTTATAAGGAGATTGAAGATGAAAGCAGAAGGCTATCAAAACAGAGCAATACCTTCGGATGCCCCCTGGTCTGTGAGAATGACAGAGGCCGTAATGAGAAGGGATCCGATCTTGCCAGTGAAATGGACGTATGATTACGGTGTCATCTGGAAGGGAATCGAAATGGTTTGGCAGAAAACCGGAGAAAAGGCCTATTTCGATTACATCAAGACCAACATGGATATTTATGTGGATAGTGACGGAAATATCGGACACTACAGGCTGCAGGAATATAACATCGACCACATAAATAACGGTAAACTGCTATTTCCCCTGTATAAGGAAACAAAGGCTGAAAAATATAAAAAAGCGGCCTATTTGTTACGACATCAACTGCTCCACCATCCTCGAACTACAGAAGGTGGCTTCTGGCATAAATTTATTTACCCGCACCAAATGTGGCTGGATGGGCTTTATATGGGTTCACCCTTTTACGCAGAGTTTGCAAAAACCTTTAACGAGCCGGAAGCCTTTGATGATATTGCAAATCAGATCATCCTCATGGACAAGCATGCCAGGGATCATAAAACAGGCCTGCTTTACCATGGATGGGATGAAAGCCGGGGCATGAAATGGTCTGATGATAAAACCGGTTGCTCGCCGAATTTCTGGGGAAGGGCCATGGGATGGTACGCAGTGGCAATTGTAGATGTTTTGGATTATTTCCCTGAAGAACACGAGAAGAGGGGACAGATCATTGAAATTCTCAGCAGTATGATTGCCGCACTGGCCAAAGTACAGGACCAGGAAACCGGATTATGGTACCAGGTAGTGGATCAGGGAGGCAGAGAAGGAAACTACCTGGAAGCTTCCGCCTCCTGTATGTACATTTATTCCATCGCAAAAGCTGTTGGTAAGGGGTATATTGACGAAAAGAACATCGAAATGGCAAAAAGGGCATATGCAGGTGTACTGGAGAAATTTATCAAAGTCGACGACCAAGGGTTGGTAAATCTGAATGGTACCTGTTCTGTCGCAGGCTTGGGGGGAAACCCTTATCGAAATGGCTCCTTTGAATACTATATCAGTGAGCCCGTTGTAAAGAACGATCCAAAAGGAGTAGGTGCTTTTATTCTAGCTGCTGCGGAAATTGAAAAACATTTGTAAAATTGATGGGAACGAAGGATTTACTCTGGGTTTGAGTAAATCCTTCGTTTATTATATTTCCTGTTTTCTAAGAAAATGCAAGGGCAGAATGCCAAATGTATCTTGCTGCCCTGCAATACGGTTGATAGAATACTGGTTGGAGAAGAACTAACTACTGTTGAAACAGGAAAGAAAGGGTTGGATGTAGCATGATAGAACTATTATTTGAGAAGTTATCAAGGTATCCGAGGAGCGGAGAACCTTGTTCCGTTGCAATTCCTTTTGCACAAGGAGCCTTGAAGGACCCCGCAAAGACTTTGATTGTAGAGGGAGAAAGGCCCGTCCCGCTCCAGACAAAGGTAACTGCTACATGGCCGGATGGTTCGATTAAATGGCTGCTGGTCCATTTTTTAGCTGATCTTCCCGGAAATCAGAAAAAAAGTTTTTATTTTAGTATTCAGGAACCGGTAGAAGCTCTCCCGGAAAACCCTGTTTTTGTAACGGATGCAGAGGGAAGGACGAGCATTCGAACAGGTACTGTGTCCATTGAATTGAGCCATGCCGGAGAAAAAGGAATTTTCCATAGTGTGGAAGTTGATGGCTATGTGTTTGAAAGGGATGAATTCAAAGGGCCTTATATCTATTCCTCAGAAAGTAAACCATGGTCTGTTGAAGTGGGGCAGAAGGGTTGGAAGATCATAGAGAATGGACCTGTACGGGCCGTTGTGGAAACGGAAGGAAAACACCGTGATTCATCCGGGCAGGCATGGATTGATTATGTGCTGCGGTTATATGCCTATGCTGGAAAACCGTGGGTGCAGATGGAGTATCAGATCATCAACAAGGAAAACACATCGAAAGTAAAAATACAAGGAATGGAGTTTCGATTCGAACCTGTTCATGGAAATTCAGCCGCAGTGAATACAGCCCTTGCCACCTCCAATTACCGGAGTGATATTCGGAAGGGCATAGAAGGCCAGAAGCTTGACTTTCTCATCGATGCGGATTACCTGTTGTACGACGCCAATGAGCATATTCCGGAGACCCTGTACGGTACTTTCTGGGCGGACTGGAACAGCAAGGACCGCGGAGGTGTTTGTGCGTCCCTGTATCAGGCCTATCAGAATTTCCCCAAGGCTTTGACGGTGGATACAAAGCAGCTTGCCGTAGGGATTTTACCAAAGGATGGGGAAGGAATCGATTTTTTACAGGGTGTAGCAAAAACCCATCGTTTGTTATTGCATTTCCATGGTCCTGAGATCACCCCGGAGGAATTAAACATCCGGAGCCTTCAGTTCCAGATGCCTGATCGTCCTGTCATAATGCCGGAAGTATATAAGGAAGCCAAAGTCTTTGAGAATATATTTACCGAACATAAAATTCCCATGGTTGAAAGAAGCCTGATCAACCTGGCGGATGCCAGGGCCAGGGCTTATGGAATGCTTCATTGGGGGGATGCACCGGACATGGGATATACCTTGCAGGGGCGTGGAAATGGGGAGTTGGTGTGGACAAACAACGAATATGACTTTCCCCATGCAGCCATGCTGATCTATGCACGGACGGCTGAAAGAAGAATGCTGGATTATATGCTGGTAACAGCGCAACATTGGATGGATGTAGATATCTGCCATTACAGTGAGAATGCACTGAGAATTCATGGGCAGGTTACACATTCCGCACAGCATGTTACGGGAGAGGTTACTCCTTGCCATGAGTGGGTGGAAGGACTGTTGGATTTTTATCATCAGACGGGGGAAGAATTCGCCTATAACGCTGCCATAGGAATCGGAGAAAATGTGGTACGACTGCTGGGACAGCCCAGGTATCAGGGAGAAGGGGGAATCAATGCCCGGGAAACCGGGTGGGCTTTACGAAGCTTAGTGGCGCTTTATAAGGAAACCCATGACGAAAAATGGCTGGAACCGGCGGAAAAAATCGTAGGGCATTTTGAAATCTGGAAGAAAGAATACGGAGGATGGCTGGCTCCCTATACCGATCATACAACCATACGGGTACCCTTCATGATTGCTGTGGCGGTAAACAGCCTGATGCGTTATTACCAGGTGAGGCCCCAGGAGCGGATCAAGGCCATGGTAGTGGAGGCGGTCCGGGATCTGGTGGAAAACTGTATGACGGAAAACGTATTTTATTATAAAGAGCTGCCCAGCCTTCGCAGACTGGGAAATAATACATTGATCCTGGAAGCACTGACTTATGCCTATGAATTTACGGGAGAGGCAGAGTTTCTCAAAGCGGGTTTGACAACATTTTACTCCACAATTTCCTCCAATAAAGGGGGAGCCGGGGGGACAAAGAAGAAGGAAGGGGATGCAGTGGTGACGTTGGGGGCTCCGGGACCTAAATCCTTTGCGCAGTCCTTCCATGCTCTTGCTTATTATTACCGTGCGGCTTCCGACGCCGGGATATTGAAATATGAAAGCCAATAGTAAATAATAAATCCAATTACAGAGCTCCTTGAAAGTATGAATGGGCTCCAGTCATCTACATTGACTGAAGCCCATTCTATTGATTTATTCATACTTTTAGGTAAAGGTCCTGTAGAAAGCGAATGCTGCCATCCATGGTTTCCGGCCGTGTTCCCTCCATGGATACTGTTATATAAGGCTTCTTCTTTTTAATCATGGTAAGAAGCAGCTCATAGTTAAGAAGTCCTTCTCCAATGCTGTCAATGACGATCTTCTTCCCAGCACGCATAACGAAGTCCTTTGCATGAACGGCTGCGATGCGATCACCAAAAAGAGCAAAGGATTCTTTAATCATGTCATCTTGCTTTTGATAGTCTTCCTCCGGTATAAAATTCAGTGGGTCAAAAACTACCTGCAAATGGTTGGAGGGTATGGTATCCAGCAATCTTTTCATCCATATAGGAGAGGATATCGTATCCCTGTCTCCTCCCTCTATGCCCACCAGGACACCAAACTTTTCTGCTTCCTCTACGAGTTCCCCTATAGTATGTACCAGCAGTTGAAAAGCTTTTTCCTTTTCCTCCGGGTTATCCGGTGCCACATGGCCCGTTTCCGTGGCTACAATGCTGCATCCGAATTCCCGTGCATACCGCAAATGCTCTTTGAACCGGGAAATATGTTTTTTTCTCTCAGTCTCATCCGGATGAATTGGATTGATATAGCACCCTAAAATAGCGATCTGTATATTTTTTCGGTAAAAGGTTTCGCGGATATGGCAGGCCAGGCCGGGGCTTAGAAAGCCTACGTCCGTAGAAAACCCGGCCACTGCTTTGGACAAAGCCAGTTGAATGCGGGTAAGGCCTTTTTCCGATATTTTCTCCGCCAATTCCTCAACAGTCAGTTTTCCAAAATCGTGTGCTCGAACGCCCAGAATCATCGTAATCTCCTTATGGTACGTATTTTCATTACTTGCAGGCTTTAATTATAAAATACATTAAAGAAATGAACAAGGTGCAATTGCTAGGAACTACTGCATAAATCTTAGTTTCTAAGAAACTGTCGGGGGATCGTACAAAGTGTATCTTGTTGTTCTTCGGAGGCTGTTGGTAGAATACAGGTTAGAGAGGAAAGTATCAGCGTACTATGAACTGTAAGGTACTAAAAGAATAGAGGGAGAATGAAAATGATTTATAATAACTTGGAGTTTTATAACGTAGCAGAGCTGAAAGCGGTAGAAGGAGTGCCGGGATTCAGGCTTCAGAGATTTCCTGAGGAAGTAAGAAACAGTCTGGGGCATAAGGAACACGAACGCGGCCGTTTTTATTCTCAACGTTCAGTGGGCTGTGAAATCAGGTTTGTTACGACTGCGAAGTTCATCAGGATTACACTTTCTGCCGTAGAAGAAGATGGCAGCATCTTTGTATATAAGGGCAATTTCCTGCATTCCTATCATCGATTAAAGGCAGGGGTTATTACCACACTGCACCTGGAGGAACCCCCAAAATTTGGTGAAGTTGTGCCGGAAGCTTTGGAGGGTTATGCTTTTTCTTCCGGGGTATGGAGGATATTATGCGGGAAGGATTGCTGCATGACTTTTCACCATATCGATACTTTTGGACATGGCATCAGGCCGCCTGAAAGAAAGGAAACTCCCCGGTTAAAATGGCTGGCTTACGGCTCTTCCATCACATTTGGAGGGGATAGTGTACTGTACACGAATTCCTACGTTCAGCAGGCTGCGAGAAGGATGAAGGTCGATGTTATGAATAAGGGGATTGCAGGCTCTTGTTTTTGTGATGAATCCATCGTACACTATATTGCTGGAAGCGAGGATTGGGATTTTGCTACTTTCGAGCTGGGCGTCAATATGAGGGGGAGGTTTACGGAAGAAGAATTTGAGCAGCGTGTGAGGTTCTTAATTGACACTGTCATGGGCGAAAACCTGAACAAGCCTATCATAATAATTGGTATTTATCCTAATGGAGCACTGTATTCCTTGAATTCGCAGAATATATTTACGAAAAACAACGTTGAGTTTGTCAATATTTCCAGAAGGGTTGTGGCTGAGAAAAAGAGCAGCCACTTGCACTTTATAGATGGAAAAGATATTTTGACGGATTACTCCGGCTTAAGTACGGACTTGCTTCACCCATCCGACGACGGGCATATTATCATGGGGGAGAATCTAAGCAGAGAAATAGGAAAAATTCTCGGAAATTTGTAGGAAAGCTGCTGGTTTTAAATGGTTTAAATACCGGATAGACCCTTAAATAATAGAATGTAATGGTAATTAAGAGAAGGCAATGAAGTGCCACGATGAAATTACCATTATTTTTTTGTGTCTCCGATTGGCTATAAAAATTTTATTGCGAAATTCTAATTATCTGGATTGTTGACGAATAAAGTGTTTGATCCCAAGGTAAAAACTATGAAAATATTTAGATGATTTCTAATAAAAGGAATTTAAGGCATAGATATTGTATCTTGCCACTGGAAGAATTTGAAAATATAATGAAGCCATCTCAGTAATGACAACTGCTTATAGAACGTTCTTATATTAGTATCTGTCAGTGGAATGAATTCTGAATATATCCTGCTTAATGAATTAATTTACGATTTAAACCTGTTTCCAATGCATATTGAATCGGTTTTTTTATTATGTATTTGTTTCATGTGCAAAAAACAGTTTATGAGGGAAGAAAGGAGGGGCGTAGGTTATTTTGGATCAGGAATATTTGAAAGACTGGTTTGGTATAGAAAACTAAAATGTGGAGGGAAATTCTATGGTAAAAGGTAAAAAAGTATCGGTACGATTAGTTAGAATCTTATTAGTGCTAGGACTTTTGGTTTCAGGCAGCTTCCAGGGGAATCCGTCAACGATCCTGGCAGCAGAGTCAGCGCCTATAGGGTGGGCCGGTTATAATGCCTTGGGGCAGAACGGTACTACCGGAGGAGCAGGAGGAACTACGGTTACGGTGAGTACGCAAGCGGATTTGGAGAAATATGCCGGAGCATCTGGGAAATATATCATTTATGTAGGCGGGACCATCGATATAACACCGAAAGGCAAATTCATACAGGTCACATCGGATAAAACCATTTTGGGAAAAGCGGCCGGGGCTACATTGAACTATGGCGGGTTGCAGATGAAAGGTACGGTGGAAAACCCCGTTAAGAATGTTATCATTAGAAACCTTACTATCAAGGATACCTATGTTGAGGGTGACTGGGACGGAAAAACTCAGCCCTGGGACGGTATTAACATGGAGCAGGCCCACCATATCTGGGTGGATCATTGTACCATCTCTCATCATTGTGACGGTGCGCTGGATATCGTGAAGAATTCCAATTATGTAACTGTCTCATGGAATAAGTTTGAAAACCACAACAAAACTCTGGCCATCGGTACCTCTGATGTAGATACTGCGCAGACAAGGGTAACGATCCACCATAACTGGTTCAAGGGTGTTAACCAGCGAAATCCCAGAATCAACAACGGAGAGGTGCATGTTTTCAATAATTATTATACAGACATAGGGCAGCAAGGCGGATATGTTTCTGCAGTAGAGAAGGGAGGAGAATTATATTTTGAAAGCAATTACCTTTCCAACTGCCCCAAAACACTCCTGCGAAGTGACGATACCGCAAATATTTATGAAAAGAACAATGTATACGTAAACAGTGGAACTCCTGCAACGGGTGGAACTGTCTTTAATCCGGCATCTTTTTATAATTATACTTGCGATTCAGCCTCCAGCATACCGTCCATTGTAGGGAATGGAGCAGGAAGGGGTAAAATTACCTTTTAGTAGAAATATCGTGAGGAGGTTTTGTGTATGAAAATTAAAATGGTTTTGCTTAGTATGGTTATACTGGTACTTTAATACCTGTACGATTGAAGGTGATGTGGACTTTATTTACGGTGGTATGATAGGTGCTTTTGATCACTGTGAAATCCGGTCCAACAGTGGTGGCTACATCACGGCGGCTTCCACTCCGCAAACCCAGCAGTACGGCTTTCTTTTTCATGGATGTACGCTTACCAGCACCGGATCCGCTACCACCGGATCCGTGTATTTGGGCAGACCCTGGAGACCCTATGCCAGCGTATTGTTTAGAAACTGCACCATGGGCTCCCATATCAATCTTACAGGCTGGAATAACTGGGGCAATACAGCCAATGAGGCCACAGCAAGGTTTATGGAATATGAGAACTCCGGAGCGGGATGGGATGTTTCCAAACGGGTGTCATGGGCAAAAATACTTACCGGCACGCAGGCAGCAAGCCATACCATAATAAACTATATGAAAGGAACCGATAACTGGAATCCTACCAGTAGACCGTATTAACAGGAAATAGATCCGTATTGTCAAGATGCAGCAAAAATGGTTTGCACCTTGATTAGAACCTATGGCAGATGCCGTTGGAGCAGTTAAAGAGATTCCAATGACATCTGCTTTTTATATTCGGATGGAGAAACTTTCTCCCTTTCCGTAAATGCCTTATAAAAATGGCTGTAGTTGGAAAACCCTACATTCTGTGCGATCTCTTTTGCAGACAGGTCTGTATCCCGGAGGAGGTTCAGGGCGATTTCCATGCGAGTATGCACCAACTTTTGCTTGAAAGACATGGAATAAAACTGTTTCATCAGCCGGTCAAGCTGGCGGGTGCTGACACCCAGTTCCTTAGCCAGTACCGATGCTTTCAGCTTCCTGTCATACTTTCTGAAGTAATCATCGATCATTACCCGCCGTTTATCGTAGGAAAGCTTTCCAGGAATATCATACCCGGCCTTTTTAATGGCTGAAAAGCTCCTAGCCGCATTTACAATGATTTGTGCAGCCAGGCTTTGCATATTGCTGTAATATCCGAGAATCCGGTTTTCAATTTCCCAATACAGCTTCTCAAAAAGTGAAAAGGTTGAGAATTCATCCTTTCCATACCAAAAATTAGTTTTCTTCAGAATGGTAGTAATGGCATCGATCTCACTACTGTTATAGTAGTTGAAATTCGAGTGCTTTTCCTTTCTGATTTCAAATTCGAAGTTCAAGCAATACTCCGACATGGGCTGATTGCCGTCTGCAACCTGCTCATGGAGTATGCCGGGTCCCGTAAGATAAAAGGTACCGGGTGTTATGTTGTACTGTTGGTGCTGTACCTTAAGAAGCCCTTCACCCTGTGGAATATAGTGGAGCTCATAGGTGCTGTGGCTATGAGAGTTGAAATATCTGTGGGGGACAGGAGGTTCGTAATTAATGCTGACAATGTTGATTTCCAGATATCCCAATAGAAATTTTATGTTTTTATCGCTGAACAAAAGCCTTTTATTCTTGTCCATTTCCACTCACCTCCAATATTTTTTATACTTATACTATATTCGACACAGGATATAAAAAACCCTTTCTATTTAGGACATAAAATACAAAAATGTGTCTTGTTTTGATATTTTATATAAAAATAGATTATATTAGAATTAGAGCATAATGATTCGATGGAGGGAAAACAGCAATGATTAAAGGAGAATTAAAATCCAGCAATGTAATTGTGAGACATCCTGCAAATCCGATACTTACGGCGAAAGATGTGCCTTATAAGGCGGATCTCATATTTAATGCAGGGGTAACCAAGTATGAAGGCAAATATGTAATGGTATTTAGAAATGATTATGGCTATACAAAAAGCGGTCCTTTCGGCTTTGAAGGGACAAACCTGGGCTTGGCGTACAGTAAGGATGGAATTAACTGGGAAGTTCAGTCAAAGCCATGCTTTGAGCTGAAGGATGAAGAAATCATTCGTGCCTATGATCCAAGGCTTACCGTTATCGATGGCCGCTGCTATATGTGTTTTGCAGTAGATACGAAACATGGGTTGAGAGGCGGGATTGCCGTCACGGATGATTTTGAAAATTTTGAAATTCTGAGCATGACGCTTCCGGATAACAGAAATATGGTCCTCTTTCCGGAGAAGGTTAACGGAAAATACGTGAGACTGGAGCGCCCCTTCCCTGTCTACAGCCGCGGAGGGAAAGATCGGTTTGACCTTTGGATGTCCGATTCTCCGGATATGAAATATTGGGGAAATTCAAATCTGGTATTGGCTGTGGAGAATGTTCCCTATGCCAATGACAAGATCGGACCTGGAGCTCCGCCGATTAAGACGGAGAAGGGCTGGTTGACTACTTTTCATACAGTGGATATTGACCCTGAAAGAGGAAAGAATGGTTGGGAGGATTTCTGGAGGAAACGCTATGCGGCAGGTATCATGCTCCTTGATTTGAATGATCCCTCAAAGGTCATCGGGATGAGCAAAGAGCCTCTCATTGCACCGGAGGCTGACTATGAAACCAAAGACGGATTTAGAAATGATGTAATTTTCCCAGGTGGAATGATTTTGGAAGAATCCGGGGAAGTGAAGATATACTATGGTGCAGCGGATACAGTAGAATGTCTGGCCACTGCGCATGTAGATGATCTGGTGAATTTGTGTGTAAGTAAAAAGTAATAGGGTATTGTCCGGGAAATGACTTATATACAATCGAATCAGCTAAGTTCCATCCGAATTTGTATAGTGATAACGAATAGAATGATAAAATTAACGGAAGCTGCAGGAAGATATCCTTGCAGCTTCTATTTTTCTACCTGTATTTTGTTTTTAAAAAACTTTACGTTATGGTTAGGTTGAAGTTATTTTATTTATGCGTACTGAATATTAATACACTATGTACCATTATTGGAACAGCAGGGAGGAGGGGTTTTGTATGGGGGATAAAAATCCTAAGAAGACACCGAAGAAGGCGAAGGCAACGGAAAAGAAAGGAGCGGCTTCGGCTTCAAAATCTGTACAGGGAAAAAAACCAAAATAATTAATTACTCCGCTGAGACTTGGGACATGCTTGATGCATAATAAAGAACGTGTCCAAGTCTCGTTTTTTATTAACTAATGACTACTGCTTACCCTTGGTAAGGCGGTCCCTTGCCAATATCTGCTCGTTGCTTAACGTAAAGTAATCATGTAAAATTGTCAATGAGGATACTAATATAGTCATGATAGTATACTTCACATAGAAGCCGACAATCTCTGATTTTTTACGTATATATACATGATAGTAAAATACTTTTAGGGGGACAATTATATGAAGAAAAAACTTATCACAACAGCAGTAATTGCAGTAGGATGTGCAGTACTCCTTGCGGTGTTTAACCCGTTTACAGTGGTAGATGCAGGGCATACAGGTGTTGTCGTTAATCTGGGTGCTGTTTCAGATAAAACCTTCACGGAAGGCTTCCACTTTAAAATGCCGATCATTCAATCCATAAAGCAGGTGGATAACCGTATTCAGAAGCTGGAAGTTGATACAGCCTCCGCTTCAAGGGATTTGCAGACAGTAAAAAGCAAAATTGCCGTAAATTTTAGAGTGAAACCGGAGCAATCCGCTTATCTCTATAAGAATGTCGGTATTCGATATGAAGAGACCATCATCTCACCTGCTACCCAGGAAATCATTAAGGCTGTTACTGCGCGATATACAGCGGAACAGTTGATTACCGACAGGCAAAAAGTCAGTGAGGATATGAAACAAATGCTGACAGAAAAGGTAAGCACTTATGGGTTGGTCGTTGATAATCTCAACGTAATTAACTTTGATTTCAGTGAAGAATTCAACAGGGCCATTGAAGCGAAGCAAACTGCACAACAGCTGGCGCTTAAGGCGGAACAGGATTTGACCAGGGTAAAGGTGGAGGCGGAGCAAAAAGTGGCACAGGCTGAGGCGGAAGCAAGAGCTTTGAAAGCCCAAAGACAGGAGATCACACCTGACTTGTTGAAGTTAAGGGAGATCGAGGCAACCATGAAAGCCATTGAAAAATGGAATGGTCAAATGCCGCAGTATGTGGGTGGCAGTGAAGGTACCATATTTAATATACCTACAAAGTAAAATTTGAGTCAAAGCCTTTATTTTTAACAATGTATAAGATTTAACCTTTTGGAAATAAGACTGCCGGGGACCGGCAGTCTTATTTATATTATAAATAGATGAGTATAGGGCAGGAAAAGTATTCAAAGGATAAGAATTAGCAGAAATAACCTCCCGTAATCCCACGAGGTTGGGAAAAGTTGCTTTTGTTCAATTTGCAGCGGTTTGTATGTGATGATATAATGAACTCGTTGTTAAAAGTAACAGTATCTTGTTAAAAGTAATGACATCTTCGCACAAAATACATAGGTAATGTAGGGAGCGGTAGAAATGAAAAAGGGGGAATCGGCTATGAACAAGGAAGATTTTATCAGTGAAATAATGCAAATTGATGTAGTAGATACACATTCCCATCTTATAGGAGATCGTCTGGCTGCCAAGGATTTTTGGCAGATTGGGGAATACTTCTGGTTGCTGCTTGAACTTCAGGCAGGGGGATATCCGAAGGACCCGGCGCAATTATCGGAAGAAAAAAGGATTGAAGCCTATATAAAGGCCTTTAATTCTACCAGAAATACTGCTATGAACTGGGTTGTGAGAGAAACGTTCAAAAATTTGTACGATATCGATATAAAAGATGAAAAAAGCATACGACTGGCGGACGAGGCTGTGCGTTCGACTGCGTTGCAACCAGACTGGGCGCAGAAGGTTGCGGACAGTCTTTCTATCAAAAAGGTGGTTGTGAACAACCCGGAGCATATGGATTTCAAGAACCTACCCAATACCAGTGTTTTCATCCCGCGAATTGACGGGCTGTTGAATCAGTGGACAAAAAAAGTTTTTGAATCCGAGAAGCAGGCAGATGTGATGGCGGAAGTATCCGGCGAGATGGAAAAACTGCTGGCTGATTGTGGGATAAGAGGCTGCAAGGGTATAATGACAACCCTTCGTCCCTTTGCTCTTAGAACTTATGGGAACGGAACAAGCTTGAAAAGATCAGGAAATACAAAAGATGAAATCACTGTAGCTCTTCTTCATGAATTATGCAAATCGGCAGAAAAACATAACCTTTTTATTCAGTTTTTCCTTGGTGTGGAGCATGGTTGGAGCAGTAATACGGGTGCACCGGTAAACGATCCGAACCGAATCCTCAACCTGCACGGGCTCTTCGACCAATACCACTGTAAATTTGAGCTGGTTGTAGCTACGGAGATCAATACCATGGATGTAGTCCAAGCTGCCAGGTTGTTTCCAAATGTACATGCGGGAGGACTCTGGTGGTTTACCTTCCGTCCCAGTATTTTCATGGAGTGTATGCAAAGACGTTTTGAGGCGTTACCGCCTTCCAGCAGTTCTTTAATTGTATCGGACGCGCGGTGTATTGAATGGTGTTACGGTAAAACCCTCTTAATAAAAAAGCTGGTGGCGGATTATCTTTATGAGCAGGTACAAGCGGGATGGGTGGATAGAAATGAAGCTTTACGGATCGCAAGAGAATGGCTTTATGAAAGTGCTGCATCCCGATATGGGATAGAGTGACGGCAGAAAAATATATAGGAAGGGGGATCAGATCAGATGAAAGTAGAATTCGGAAAAGAAATAGCCCAGCAGTGGAGTGTAAAATCACCTAATGAAAGAATTGAAGCAACAGTGATTTTAGATGAAACAGGGAAACTATCTTTTAGCGTGTCGCAAAGGGGAACAAGGGTACTTGAAAACTCTCCTCTCGGTATTATCACCCGTACCCAGGATTTTAGCGACGCGCTGACCTTTGTCGGTGCTGCAACGGGATCGGTGGATGAAACATATCCTTTAGTAACAGGGAAAGTTTCTTCGGTTACTCATCATGCCAGGGAATTGAAGCTTCGGTTTAAAAAAGCTTCGGAGGAACTGGAGGTACTGTTCAGAGTGCACGATGATGGTGTTGCCTTCCGCTACTGTATTCCCGGAACTGGCCCAGCCGAAGTTTTATCGGAACCGACAGGTTTTACTTTACCCCAGGGTGAGCTTATCAACGTATGGGCACAGGAATTCCACACTTCCTATGAAAACACCTATGATTTTCATATGCTGGAAAATCTGAAGGCGGAGCATTATGGCATGCCTATGCTGTTTCAAGTAGGAAGAGCAGGGTGGATGCTGATTACGGAAGCTGCTGTATATGGAAACTATTGTGCATCCAATATAAAGGGCCTGGAGGACGGGAGTGCTACATTATGGCTTTCTTTTGCCCCGGATCAGAACAAACCACTGGGAGGAACCTATCCATTGGAGACTCCCTGGAGAGTTGTTGTTATGGGTGAAGATCTGAATACCATCGTCCGCACGTCAATTTTTGAGAACCTGAATCCACCGTCCGAGTTGGAGGACATAGCATGGATCAAACCCGGACGTTCGTCCTGGCCCTGGTTTACGGATAAAAGCAGCTGTGCTGATCTCGAAGCAAATAAAGTCTTTGTAGACTTCACAGCAAAGATGGGTTGGGAGTACTTACTTGTGGATGCCGGCTGGGAGGGCAAACTTCCTGTAGAGGAATTGGTTGCATATGCGGAAGAAAAAGGTGTCGGAATCTGGTTGTGGGCACACAGTAGAAACTTTCGGCAGGAAGAGGCTGTAAGAAGGCAATTGAGTCTCTGGGCCGGTTGGGGAATCAAAGGTGTTAAAATTGATTTCTTTGAAAGTGATGCCCAGGATATGATCCTATCCTATGATATCATTGCGCAGGTTGCAGCGGAGTACAAGCTGATGGTGAACTATCATGGTTGTACAAAGCCTTCCGGCGAGCGGAGACGATGGCCGCATATTATGACAAGGGAAGGGATACTGGGCTCCGAGTACTTCGGGGCTGACTGGAGCTGGAGTGAACTTCACCCCATGGGTCCGACAGCGGAACATAACTGTACGGTACCCTTTACACGAAACGTGGTTGGAGCTATGGACTATACACCGGTTCATTTCCTGAAAGGCAAAAGACGGACCACCTATTCGCATCAGGTTGCACTGTCGGTTGTTTTTGAGTCCGGAGTGCAACATTTCCCTGATTCCATAGAAGCATACAGTGAAAGCATTGCAAAGGAATTCCTCATGGCTGTTCCTGCCAATTGGGATGATACTTTGCTTTTGGAAGGATACCCCGGCCGATATGCTACCATGGCCAGAAGAAAAGGCGATGTATGGTTTGTTGGAGCTATCTGCGCGGTAAGCGGCAGGAAAGCAAAAATCCCGCTGGATTTTCTGGGGGATGGGGATTACACAGCAACCATCTATGAAGATGGGGACAACTGGAACTCCATTAAACTGCTGAACGCAAGCGAAATCTACAAGAAAGTACGAAGGGTGACCAAAGAAGATGTATTGGAAATCCCTATGAAGAAAAACGGAGGCTGTGCCATCCAACTAATCAGGCAAAGCAGGTAAACAGCGTGCAATTTTCTGCAGGAAGAATTCAGTATAAAACAACTAGTGAAAAAAGCTGCTGGAAAGGGTACTTAACCATAGGGAAGACTCGAGAAACCAAATTCAATGCTGTCGGTAAATCGGTAAAACGGTTATGTTGTAAAACTTTGCCAAGAGCAAATAAGCCACGAGGTGTAAAGCATACCTCGTGGCTTTCACATGCGTCTGACGTGGAAACATCTTACAAATGGTTTCCGTGCTTTTTCATGCTTATGCTTGTATGAGTCAAAAAATACGATCTATGAAAATCAAAAGTAACACAGGTCGAACTCATTGTTTCACATTCCTCCTGTACTCGAAATTATATTGATAGTAAACCGTTACTATAAAATACTTCATACCAGAATATACTTGAATTGCTCACTGAAAACCTTTTTAATCGGTTTGGTGAAATCGCCTTTTCCTATGGCGCCAATGGATTCGTATTTTTCCTTTTCAAACTTTTTAGTTATTTCCGATACCTGTTCCATGTACAGATTATTATTTATATTTTCCTTCCATGCTGTATGATGATCCCATTTGCAGAACACTCTCTCCACACTGCAAAAAACATGTCCCGATACAATCTTATAGGCAATAAGTGTCATGGGAATCAAACTGCTGCTTTCGGATGGCTTTTCTATGCCTTTGTATTCCTTTAGCCTGCTTAATATTTTTTTAATTTCTACATTATAGGCTGCACTTCCGTTTGCAGAAGCCAAAAACTTTTTCATTATATTATTATAATCTTGTTTCTTTTTAACGAAAAGGAAGGCATCCATACGTTCCTTCGCGTGAATAATTCTATATTCTGCATTCCAAATGCTTAATTTATTTGCAGTATCATTCATTTCTAGTGATGATATTTCATCATATGTCGAATCACAAAAGATATCATAAATAATGTTTTCAAGGTTTCCATTTACCATATGGATTCTCCTTTCTTCCACAAGGATTTTACGTGTTTTTTGTTGGTTGTGAGCTTTATACGGATAATCTGTCCATTACCTTTCTCAACGGGTTTTTAAACAAATCCAAAACAGGTCCAAAGATTAACATGCAGATAACCGTCCCCTCACGTATGGTAAGCTCTGTCTTAAATAGAAAAGTAAAAATTACTATAGTAATAATAAAGCCAATATCGGCTGTCTGCCGTAATCTGCCCAGTGGCCTTCCGTATCGATCCGCAAGTATATGGCACAATCCTTCCAAGGGAGTTCTTACAAACTGCGTCTCCATAATGATCATTACTCCCAAAGCTACAATAATATAGCCAACTATGCTGGTAAAAATACGCAGCGGATAGCTCGCGATATATACATTGGCAAACAGGATATAAACGAAAAAATTAAGTACAATCCCCCCTAAAAAAACATTGAAAAACTGAAGTAATTCAATCAACTTAAAATTCCGCCTTTCCATCAATAATTGCCCCAATATGCAGGCGGAATTAAACAGGATGGATATCGTTCCCACTTTAATGCCGGTCATATTGGATACCGCTAAAGACATCGCATCCCATGGGCCTAATCCAACTGCTGCCTTTATAGCCAAACAAAAACCGAAATATACAATCATGTTACCCAGCATTAAAAAGATCATTTTCTTGAAATAAGTTATACGCAGTATTCCTTTAATTTCCTTACAGGCACCGCCTGTTACCTGCTTCATGCAACCACACCTTTAAAAAGTAGAACTTGTATTCCTTTTTTACTATAAGTATAATAGCATTGTAGTTTGCTATCTATAAAAATATTACCTATATTTATAACAATATTGCGCATGGGGGATTTTATGAAGAAGATATTAAACATAGGAGATAATTTTTTTGAAGAGAAAATCCATGGTGATTATTGCTTTCCCTTTGAGATTAGTTATGATACCTTGTCTGCGTTTGAACATGGCTTTTTGGACTGTCATTGGCATCCTGAATTGGAGTTTTCGGTTATTGTGGATGGAGCCATGGAATATCAAGTAAATGATACTATATATGATGCAACAAAAGGCTGCGGAATCTTTACTAATGCAAATAGCCTCCACACAGCCAGAGCTTATGAAGGCCAGGATTGTACTTATATAGCTATCATATTTAATCCGGTTTTAATCTTCGGTCATGAAAATAGTGCTGTTGAGAAAAAATATGTGGATATCCTTGTAGGTTCTCCAAAGTTTTCCTCTTTGTATCTGGATCCGGCCTGCGGCTGGCAGAAGCAGATAATACAGCTTCTTATGGATATCAATACCCTTTATCAAGACCAGGAAATCTGTTATGAACTGCTAATCAAGAGCAAACTGTGTGAACTTTGGTCCATTCTATACAGGGGATTCCAATCCATGATTCAAAACACTGCTATATCCGGCTCCAAGGATATTTTGCGGTTAAAACAAATGTTAAACTACATTCATAACAATTATAATGAAAAGCTTACTTTGGAGAATATCGCTTCTTCCTGTAATATCAGTAAAAGTGAATGCTGTCGTTTCTTTAAAAAAATGATACGGCAAACGCCCTTTGAATACCTTTTAAATTATCGTATCCAAAAAAGCATTCCCTTATTATTGGATGAAACTTTAAATATTACTGAAATTGCTGAAAGGGTTGGATTTGCCAATGCAAGCTACTATTCGGAAATCTTCAGGAGATATATGAGCTGTTCTCCAACAGAATACAAGAAACTGCATTAAACCGTAAGGTACAAAAGCAATCCTTATTTTCGGATATCATCCAGTTTACCATTACGTCGCAAGTGCTTTTACTTTGGTAAATAGTGACTTGTTGTAAAAGGAATTAAGCAAGCACTCCTGTGTAAGGCGGCTTGAATGGCAGCCAGCTACCTTCTAGAAGATTTACTGAAAAAGAATGTTAATTTGGAAGAAGAATATATACTGCCGTGCTTGTTTCCTGTATAATAGGAACAAAAGTGTACTCCGCAGAACAACAAGTAAGCAAAAGGCAGAGTGCGAGGCGCACTGGCAGGGACACTGAAAACAAGGGAAGAACTGAGTGTCCGCGCTGCATAATAAGGTGAAGGGAAAGATACTGTGAATATACTATCCGCGGAAAAAATATCGAAAAGCTATAGTGAAAAAATATTATTTGATGATATATCCCTAGGCATTAACGAAGGTGACAAAATCGGCGTCATTGGTGTCAATGGAACAGGAAAATCAACACTTTTGAAGGTGATCGCAGGAATAGAGACAATGGATACCGGTAGGCTCATAACCGGAAATAGTGTAACTATTGAGTATTTGCCGCAGAATCCCTGTTTTGAGGAAGGTACGACAGTACTCCAGCAAGTCTTTAAGGGGAATTCTCCTGTGATGGAATTGCTCAGGGAGTACGAAGACACGCTCCAGAAGATGAATGAGAATCCCGGTGATAACCGTTTGGAAAAAAGGTTGGTTGCTTTAACACAAAAGATGGACAGCATGGGCGCGTGGACCTTGGAAAGCGAGGCCAAAGCAGTTCTGACCCAATTAGGAATTCATGATTTCCAGGCCAATGTAAAAACTTTGTCCGGTGGGCAAAGAAAAAGAGTTGCCATGGCAAGTGCTTTGATCAGTCCGGCAGAATTACTGATTCTGGACGAGCCTACAAACCATATTGACAATGATACGGTAGACTGGCTGGAAAATTATCTGCACAAACGGAAGGGCGCACTGCTCATGGTCACCCATGACAGATACTTCCTTGACAGGGTTGTAAATCGTATAATCGAGCTGGATCGGGGAAAACTTTACAGCTACCAGGCAAACTACAGCAGGTTTTTGGAGATGAAAGAAGAACGAGAGGAAATGGAGCAGTCCTCCGAAAGAAAGCGGCAAAACCTTTTGCGCAATGAACTGGAATGGATTCGAAGAGGAGCAAAGGCCCGTTCCACGAAGCAAAAGGCTCGAATCGAGCGCTTTGAAAAGCTGCAGGATGAACAGGCTCCGGCTAGCCTGGGCAATGTGGAAATGATTGCAGGATCCTCGCGTCTGGGTAGAAAGACCATTGAACTGGAGAAGATCAGCAAAAGCTTTTCAGAGGTTGAAGTCATTAAAGATTTCAGCTATATTCTTCTGCGGGATGACCGGATCGGAGTCATCGGCCCCAACGGCAGGGGAAAATCAACTCTGCTGAATATCGTTGCCGGAAGATTGAAACCGGATAAAGGAAGTGTATCGACCGGAGAGACGGTTAAGATCGGTTTCTTCACCCAGGAGAATGAAGGGATGAACGAAAACCTGCGCGTGATTGAATATATCCGTGAGGAAGCAGAGCACCTTGTGACGGAGGAGGGCAGTCTCAGTGCCTCGCAGATGCTGGAAAGGTTTTTGTTCCCTCCGAGTATGCAGTGGACCCCTATCAGCAAGCTATCCGGAGGAGAGAAGCGGCGGCTTTATCTTCTGCGCATATTGATGGGAGCACCGAATATCCTGCTGCTGGATGAGCCGACCAACGATCTGGATATTCAGACGCTCACTTTGCTGGAAAGTTATTTGGATGATTTTGCGGGTACTGTAATAGTAGTTTCCCACGACCGGTATTTCCTGGATAGAGTAGCGGAAAGAATTTTTTCCTTTGAGGGAAATGGGGAAATCAAGCAATTTGCAGGCAATTATTCCGATTATCGTGAAATCTCACAGCGAACGGAGTCGGAACGGGATACTACCCGGCCAAAAACCGAAGTGGATAAAAAAAGCAGCACTACAGAAAATACTAAGGAAAAGCCGCTGAAATTTTCCTACAAAGAGCAAAAGGAGTTTGAACAGATTGACAGCATTATTGCCGGGCTGGAGAAAGGCCTGGAGGAAGTAAGCCGCCGGATGAATGAATCCTCCAGTGATTTCGGCAAGCTGCAAGAACTGCTGCATCAAAAGGAAGAACTGGAAAGTCAGTTGGAAACTGCGATGGAACGCTGGGTTTATTTAAATGAACTTGCAGAGGAAATCGCTAAAAATAAGAAAAGTATGTAAGGAGATTGGAATGGCTGATACATTTTATGAACTGAACCTGAAGCCAGCACTTGTGACAGCGCTGGAAAAAGAGAAAATAACCGTCCCTACGGAAATACAACAAAAGGTGATCCCGGAATTGTTGAAAAATAAGGATGTAATTGCGCAATCGGAGACGGGTACCGGCAAAACCCTGGCCTACCTGCTTCCCTTGTTTGAAAAGATAAACCCCGGCCTTCGGGAGATGCAGGCAATTATTTTGGTGCCAACCCATGAGCTTGCCATACAGATCCAGCGCCAGATGGAACGGTTGGGCGAAAACTCGGAAATCAGGATAAGTTCAACGCCCATCATCGGGAATGTTAATATTGCCCGGCAGATTGAAAAATTAAAGGAAAAGCCTCATATTATCGTGGGTTCTTCCGGAAGGATTCTGGAGTTAATTAAAAAACGGAAAATATCGGCACATACCATTAAAACCATTATCCTGGATGAGGCTGACCGGCTCATGGATAAAAATAACCTGGAGAGTGTGAAGGCCGTTGTCAAGAGTACCTTGAAGGAAAGGCAGATGATGTTGTTTTCTGCTACCATCTCCAAAGAGACTCTTGATAAGGCAAAGGAAATGATGAAAGAGCCGGAAATTATACGCGCGGAGGCACAGACTTCCGTTCCATCAACCATTGAGCATGTTTATTTTATGGCAGAACAGAGAGACAAGGTGGAAGTGCTGCGTAAGCTGACAAGGATCATGAATCCGCAGCGTGCCATTGCATTCGTGAATAAAAGTGAAGAAATTGAAATTTTGGCGGCAAAGCTGAAACATCACGGATTAAGTGCGGAACCAATTCACGGGGCCAATTTCAAACTGGAGCGGAAAAAGATTCTGGACGATTTTCGTGCAGGGAAGATACAGCTTCTTGTAGCTTCCGATATTGCTGCTCGGGGACTGGATATTGAAGGTGTTACCCATGTTATAAATGTGAGTATGCCGGAAGATCCGAAGGACTATTTACATCGTGTAGGAAGAACCGGTCGAAAGGGCTTGACCGGAACTGCCGTCTCCATTGTGACAGACCGGGAATTGCCCTTGATTCAGATGTATGAGAAGTCCTTTCAAATCAGTATTGCTCCTAAAGATATGTACTTGGGGCAGATTATTAATCCAGGAGACAGAAAAGCCTTGAAAAAGGCACCTCGTCCGCAGGGTGATACAAAAAAGGAAAAGGTATTTAAGCCGGGGAAGAAATATTGAGGACGAATTCTATTTTACATAAGGCTCTGTAAAATAATTAGCTGGCCTTTTGTGCGGGGAGGGGGACATTTGTGACAACTTTTGCCTTTGTTTCAGATTTTGACGGAACATTGACCCAGCGGGACTTTTATCATATCATCATCGATAAATACCTGAAAGACTGGGGACGAAAATATTACGAGGATTGGAAAAGAAATAACAAAATCAATGTGGAATTTCTGAATAAAATATTTGGCTCTATCGGAAGGCTGGAAGAGGAGATACGGGAAGATATTCACCAAATCCCTATTGATGAATATGCCGTAGAGTTTATTAAAAAAGTGCAAGCACAGGGTGGCAGCTTTTATATACTCAGTGCCGGTACCTCCTATTATATTGAGATTTTGCTTGAGCACTTCGGTATAAAAGAGGTTACAGTCATATCCATGAAAGGCTGCTATAAAGATGGGGGGATCGAAATAACGCCGGATCCGACCAGTCCCTATTATTCTGAAGTATTCGGGCTGAATAAGCGGCGAGTGATCGAGGATCTTAAAAAGAAATATGACCGCGTGTATTTTGCTGGAGACAGTGAGCCGGATTTGGAAGCTGCAAAGGCTTCTGATTTGGCTTTTGCAAAAAGCGAGCTTAAGGAATTGCTCCTCAGGGAGAAACGCAAGTTTGTTCCCTTTGAGGGATATAGACAGATTGATTCTTATATGGATGAGAATGGGTGGGAGTAGGTTGCTTTCAGCAATATGGAAATTATTTTTTATATTTGGTGATTGTACCGAGAAGGCGAATAAAGTATAATTATGGCATATTTTGTTTTATACTAAGGGGGAAAATAAAATGCCAATGATAGATATGCCTTTGGAGAAGTTGAAGGAATACCAGGGAATCAACCCGTGTCCGGCTGATATCGATCAATACTGGGAGGATGCTATTGCAGAAATGAAGTCCGTAGACCCTCAGGTGGAGTTGGTACCCAGCGAGTTTCAAGTATCTTTTGCAGAGTGCTTTGATTTGTACTTTACAGGCGTGAGGGGAGCCAGGATTCACGCAAAATATTTGCGTCCTAAAAACGCTGCAAAACCTCATCCTGCTGTACTGCAGTTTCACGGGTACGCTGGCAGCAGTGGAGACTGGCAGGATAAACTTTCTTACGTGGCAAACGGATATGCAATCGCTTCCATGGATTGTCGCGGGCAGGGTGGCAAATCCGAGGATGTGGGAGGCGTGGTTGGTAACACCCTTAGAGGTCATATCATCCGCGGATTGGATGACAAACCTGAAAATTTGCTGTTTCGGCACATCTTCCTGGATACCGCCCAGTTGGCTAATATTATTATGTCCATGTCGGAAGTAGATGAGAACAGAGTCGGGGCCATAGGGGGGTCCCAGGGCGGTGCGCTTACTCTGGCCTGCGCGAGTCTGGAACCAAGAATTAAGAGGCTGGCACCGGTTTTTCCTTTCTTGTGCGACTATAAAAGAGTCTGGCAGATGGATTTGGCGAAAGATGCCTATGAAGAGCTGAGAATCTATTTTAGAAATTTTGATCCGTTACATAAGAGAGAAGACGAGGTATTTACAAAGCTGGGTTACATTGACCTGCAGTATATCGTGAAGAGAATTCGTGGAGAGGTTTTGATGGCAACAGGACTCATGGATACCATCTGCCCACCTTCTACACAGTTTGCTGCCTATAATAAAATAACAGCTCCTAAAAACATAGTCATATATCCCGATTTTGGACATGAGGGACTTCCAGGCTTTAACGATATGACGTACCAATTTATGTTGGGGCTGTAAGAGGGCACTATACATCGGCTCGTTTGGCAAGTAATCAATTTAATAATTTATAGCTATCTAAAAAAGGAATGCGCTGCGCATTCCTTTTTTGTGTGCACAGTTTTATGTGCATATTGAACAAAAATTTACTTTGATATTGCTGGAAAATCACATAAATACACAAAAAAAGCCGAGAAGATGTAAAAAAAATCAGGGCAATACCTTTGATAAAAGGTTTATAATGAAGGTAAAATTTACCGGATGCAAATAAAGATATATTCCTGTTTGAGAAAGATGGGTTTATATAAATAAAGCTGCATTTGAAAGAGGGTGACAGCTGCAGGGGTATAATTTTACATTATCGCAAGGAGGAGCGGTATAACGATCCAAGTTTTCTAAAAGTGCAAAAAAACTAAAACAGGAGGTCATAGACGGAATGATTGTATCAAAACATGTAAGGAAAATGACAGTTGTAGTATTGGCAGCACTAATTGCAGGTAATACCGGTATGGCGAATGTCACAGCACTGGCAGCGGAGGGAACATCGGCACCTACGGGTAATTCGAAAATTGTTGATGTGCTGAATTCGGATTTTATTAAGAGCAATGGCGGGAAGGTTATCTCTGTAAAACCGGATCCTGACAGATCACCTTTTGATGTCTTTGGTGAGGCCTTCGGCACAGACAGTCCTGTGGAAGGTACAACAAAATTAGTAAGAGAAAAGAGAGCTACTTCAGTACGACATGTTGAAAACTTTAAAGATCCTATCATGGGCAATGTCTGGAAAGTAGAGAACCATGGCAATGATTGCACGGATGGTTGTTACATGCACAACACTACTTATGACAGCGCTACCGACACTTTCAGCGGTGGTAATACCGACAGGCAGAGAATCGAGATAAGACCCAATAGGGATACCACCGACGATGTAGTAGGCCTGGAAAATGATATCACGGGGTACAATTGGAAGCTAAAGATCGATAAGGACTTCCCAAAGCCCGATGGTTTTTGTCATATATTTCAGTACAAGTCAGTGAATGCCACTGGAGAGGCTGTAAAAGATTTCCCTTTGCATGACAAAACAAATTTTCCGAAGTTTACAAGTGATGAGGATGGAAATCCGATCCTGACGCTGTCCGTTACAGCAAGCAATGTTGAATTCCGTTGGTCAGGAATTGGTTCGGAGGGTGGCATGGAAGTTCTCTCCAGCATTCCGCTCAATGACATTAAGGACAAATGGGTTGATATGACAGTTAAAATTCTTAATTCAGAGTGTGGCTGGGTTACGATGACCATGAAGGACGCTGTAACCGGCAAAGTCCTGATGGAATACAACGATCCTAACAGAATACTGGATATGTGGAGGCGCCCTGAGATTAAGTATAACGGAGCGACCTTTGAGGGTCCCTATCCTGCTGTTAGCGATATGTTTAACCGTCCGAAATGGGGTGTATACCGCAAGGCGGAAAAAAGCAACAAGAACCTCAAGGATGCAAGAATCTACCTTTCCGATATAACTCTATATAAATCCACAGTAGGTGCTTCAGCGGTTAATCTTGCTTACGGTAAGAAGGCCTACAATACCGGAGCTACAGATGGTAACGCCCTCCAGATAGCGAATGCAAAACCGGAGAGGCTTACCGATGGTGTACAAACAGACCCTGTTAGGTATACAAATTTGGCAGTGCCTAAGGATAACCCTTCTGCACTTGGTGGTTTGAGCTGGATGGGTACGGAAGGTTCCACGAAAGGGAATGTGATCATTGATTTAGGAAAGAAAATGGATTTTAGTCAGGTAAAGCTCTTTGCCAAATCTGAAAGGTTGAAAAATGTTGACGTCTGGGTATCTGATGACCCGGCTGCCTATGCAGAGAAAGATCTGAACAAAATTAAATTTACAAAGGTAGATGACTATATAAGGATGACAAGGGTACAGGCCGCACCTATTACAATGCTGCAAATAGCGACGGGAATGATGTAGCGGATAAGGAATACCTTATCGATCTTGGTAAAGTCTACGCAGCCAGATATGTAAAACTCTATCTCGAAAATGGTTCCGGTGACAACACTTCAAGTGATACTACCTACACAATGACCGGACCTGTACGTATATCGGAGATTGAAATGTACAATGCTCCAGTTGCACCTGAAAATATTAAAGTCAGTTACACTGGAGGTTCAGAAGCAACGATTTCCTGGGACACTACTGTTAATGATTATTTCATTATTTATGATGGGGGAAAAGTCCTTGCAGACCATGTTACTTTAAACTCATACAAGTTTACGAATTTAGAACCTGGCTCGGTATACAAACTTTCTGTCAGGACGGCATACACGGATCCCTATTCCTATAAATTGATGATCTCACCGGGCAGCAGCGTTGTAGAACTAAAAACCGATGGTAAAACAGTTGTTCCTAACGCCCCAACATCCATAACCGTTAAGGCAGCATCGGATAAGTCCATTGATGTAACCTGGGATGCAGTATCCGATGCGCAGAGCTACAGAGTTGCATTGGTTACCGACGCTTGTGAAAGAATCGTTGCCGATGAATATAAAGGTACTGCCTATACCATTAAAGACCTGACTCCCGGTACTACGTACATGGTAAAGGTTTACTCCCTGAGGAGAACTACGCCTTCGGCTTCAGCTGCAGTAGGCATGGCTGCAACTACAGGGACAAAGAGCACTTCCGATAATCTTTTGTTTAATAAGGAAGTGCAGTATTCAAGTGTTTGGGCGAATAATCCCTCGGCAGACGGCGGACAAAAAGCCTTGGACAATGATCTGGCAGATGGTTCAAGATGGGTCACTTATAAGGGGTCTGCAACAGGATGGCTCATGGTTGATATTGGGGAAGTAACTCCGGTGAATGTTCTTGAGTACTACAGCTTGCAGAATAAGTTAATGAAGGTTTCCTTCTATTATGCAACGGATGGAGCAGCCTTTGCCGATCCGAACAGTGATAAATGGATAAAAATAATAACGGATGACCGTGTGGCCCAGGGAAAGTACGGCAGCAAGAGCATTGTGAAAATTGCAGAGAGCATCAAGCTTGCAACGCCTGTAAATGCAAGATTTATTAAATTTACCGTGGATTCAGCCGATGGCGATATTTTCGTAAATGAGATAAAGGCTTTCTATACTATCGGTAAATTTAACGATGTCGCAAACTATGGTTGGGCAAGGAAGTCCATTGAAACATTGGCTTCTCAGGGAGTCATCAATGGAACATCGGAAAAAACCTTCGATCCTGGGGCTGAGATCACCAGAGCCGACTACACAATGCTTTTAGTTAAAACGCTTGGGCTTACTGCAAAAGTAGAGACAAACTTTGCAGACGTAAATCCGTCCGATTATTATTACAAGGAGCTCGGAGTGGCAAAAGCACTGGGAATAGCACAAGGACAGGGTGATAACAAGTTTCATCCGGATGAAAAAATATCAAGACAGGATATGATGGTTCTGGCTGCCAAGGCAATGACGTATGCGAAGAAGCTAAAAGCAGTGGGAAGTCAAGCCGATTTGAAGAGTTTTACCGATAATGGCAAGATTTCAGACTATGCAGCAGAAAGCATAGCCACACTGGTTAAGGAAGGGCTTATCCAGGGAAGCGGCAGCACCATGAGCCCCCTCGGAAATGCAACAAGAGCAGAAGTAGCTGTTCTGATGTACAGGATTTACAATAAGTAGTATAGATCCATTTGAAGCCCACCACAGGATTAAACGTCCTATGGTGGGCTTTTCATATTGAAGGTTTTATCGCCATCCTTTTAAAGCAGAAAGGAGTGGGATCATGCTGTTTTGTTCCTTTGAAAGATAGAATAAAAAACAAAAACCGACTGATAAAATCAGCCGATTCCTATTATTAGCATGAAGAATGGATAATAGATGACCAGTCCATATCCAAAATAATTATAACCACAATATACCAATATGTCAAGAAAAATTTAGCAATTTTAGCGCTGCTAGGGCGATTAGCAATAGGAAAATTACAACAGGGTTGAAAATCTCTTGAAGTAATAGTAATATAGAAGATATTGATGTGAACAAACTTTATGGAGAAAGGATACAGCATGCTGATATTATTTACCTTTGCATTTAATATAATACTGCTTGCTGCGATAGTGGTGGGTGCGGTTTCCCTAAGAAGAGGTCCTGTTTCAGGTGGAATTCAGCTTCTTTTGGAAAAGACGGCTGCGGTGTATGAATATGCGGTCTATTTGGCTGCAATTCAGTTGGGCCTTGCCCTTATTTCCTTCTTTCATTCCATATCAAATCATGGTATTCTTACGCTGGATATCCTGTACAAATTCAGCCTTCTAATGCTTATCATATTTCATAATTTAAAGGAACCTGAGAATCTCCCTTGTTGAACTATGTAACCGGCTATGCCGTTTTTACATTGCTTGAGCATAGCCAAATCAAACGTGCTAGAAGCTGTTTGGTTTTAATTGTTATGTTCAGAGCTTGAAATTTGGGGAGGTTTTTATTTTGGGAATCATTTCGGATTTTAAAAGAATAAGGGATCGATTGGAACATGGTCCCGTTGAGCGTGATCTTCAGGAATACAGAGAAATACTGGAAAAAGTGAATCGAATTGGCTTCAGCCGATTGAATGACTCGGAAATAAAGGAAAAGTCACAAAAGCTCATAGAGCAGGTGAGAAACGGTATAAATCCGGACAAGATTTTACCTGAAGCTTTTGCCTTGGTGCGTGAGGCTGCCAAGCGTGTCCTTGGGCTTTATCCCTTTGACGTACAGGTAATGGCAGGAATCGCCATGCATAAAAGGAAACTGGTTGAGATGCAGACTGGAGAGGGGAAAACACTTGCAGCTGTTTTCCCGGCGTATTTGAACGCACTTCCTGGAAATGGCGTGCATATACTAACCTTTAATGATTACCTTGCGAAACGAGATGCTGAATGGATGGGGCCTGTATATTGTTTTCTTGGGCTAAGGGTAGGGTATGTGCGGGAAGGAATGAACATAGAGGAAAGAAAGGATGCCTATGCTTGCGATATCACTTATCTGACTGCAAAGGAGGCAGGTTTTGATTACTTGCGGGATTGTTTATGCTATGAGAAAACAGAGATGGCGCACCGGGGATTTCACTATGCCCTCCTTGATGAGGCGGATTCCATTCTCATTGACGAGGCCCGAATCCCCCTTGTCATAGCAGGGAGCGTTTTTGCCGAAGAAGGTCTTTCGGAGCAGATGGCAGCGCTGGTCAAAAGACTTGAAATAGGGATTGATTTTGCACTGGATGAGTACGGTCGAAATGTCAATTTAACAGAACGCGGTATTTCAAAAGTAGAGGAGATATTGCACTGCGGGAACCTGTATGCTACCCGGAATCTGGACAAATTAACGGCACTGAATGCTGCACTTCATGCAGAGGCTCTCCTTAAAAAAGATGTGGACTATATTGTGCGAAATGACCATATTGAATTGATCGACGAGTTTACAGGCCGTGTTGCCGACAAACGACATTGGCCGGACGGATTGCAGGCCGCCATTGAAGCAAAGGAAGGATTAGGGTCCCAGTCCAAAGGGAGGATACTGGGGTCCATAACACTGCAAAACTATCTGAAGTTATACAAAGGAATTTGCGGGATGACGGCTACTGCCAGAACCTCGGCAGAAGAGTTGATGGAATTTTACAGACTGGAGGTTGTGGTGATTCCATCCAACAAGCCTTGTATCCGGGTGGATCGCCCGGATATGGTTTATGCGACCCGTGAGGATAAGAATAAAGCAGTCGTCGGGGAAATGAAAAGGGAACATGCTGCTGGCAGGCCTTTACTGATCGGTACAGCCAGCATCGAGGAGTCGGAAAGACTGGCGAAGTTGCTTTCGGATGAGGGGATGGAATGCCGGGTCCTCAATGCAAAAAATGATGAATTGGAAGCGGGGATTATCGCTAGAGCTGGAGAGCTCGGGGCTATTACAGTTTCCACCAACATGGCGGGAAGGGGAACCGACATCCGGCTTGGCGGACCTCAGGAAGAAGATAGGGAAAAAGTGGTGGAACTGGGCGGTTTGTATGTGATTGGCACAAGCCGGCATGAGAGCAGGAGAATTGACAATCAGCTGCGAGGGCGGGCCGGTCGTCAAGGAGATCCGGGCGAGTCGCGTTTTTTCATCAGTCTGGAGGATGATCTGGCTGAGAAGTATGGAATAGATCGATTAATCCCGGAAGAATTCAAAAAAACAGAGAATGGAAGCCCTCTGAACAGCCGGTTCGTAAATCATAGAATCAATCATATTCAAAAGCTGATCGAAGGCCAAAATACGGATACGCGCCGCACCTTGGGCAGATACTCCATTGTTTTGGAGGAACAGCGGAAAATTGTCCAAAACAGAAGGCTGGCGGTACTGCTGGAGGAAGAGCCGGTACCGGTATTGGCTGCGGAATGTCCGGAAATATATGCGCGGCTGGAAATGGAAATTGGAGAAACGGTTTTACGAAGGGTAGAGAAATATATTGCGCTGTACCAGATTGATAAGTTCTGGGCGGATCACTTGGAGTTTTCGACCTATATACAGGATGGCATCCATCTGGTAAGCATTTGTGGAAAGAATCCATTGGATGAGTTTCACAAATCGGTGATTGAAGCTTTTGAAGATATGGGTAAGCGCATTGCCGAAGCAGTTGTGGAAACCTTTAATACCATCCGGTTATCAAAGGACGGCGTAGATTTTGAAAAGGAAGGTTTGAAAAGACCTACTTCTACCTGGACCTATATGGTTAGCGACGATTATTTTATTAACAATTTAGGCACAAAGATGATCAATGGCGGTAATCAGGGGTTTGCTTCCATGGCAGCGGCTTTCTCTGGGCCTATGGTACTGGGTGGATTGATTTATGAGCGATTTTTTAAAAAGAAAATAAAGTAAAAATTCAAAAGAGGGAAGAACGTTGTTAAACAACGTTCTTCCCTCTTTTAATCAATAAACAATAAAAGTTTACTGATATTCGATAAAAATGCATTGATAAATAATAATTTATAGAATATACTAGTATTGATGATTCACTGTACTATTTGAGGAGGTTATAAAATGGTGATTATTGGGCAAAAGGGGCTGTCCGGTGTTGTGAAACGGCTGCTGGATTTGATTTTTCTGGGAGGTGTTGGTATATACATAAGTCTTCCGTGGTCTTTACCATGGTATATGAAGACCATTTACCGCGATAGCAGTGAGAACTATTATTTTCTACTTGGTTTCCTTTATATATCAGGTCTTGTATGTTTGGTACTGGTAAACGAAGTGCGTAAGATTTTTAAAACGCTTAACCGGAGAAATCCATTTATGATGGATAATGTGAAGAGTTTAAATCGTATTGCAGTGGCTTGTTTTATAATTGCTGCGGCGTATATCGTTAAAATATTTTTTTATAATTCCGTATTAACAATGATTATTACCATGGTTTTCATCATTGCCGGACTTTTTTCCATTGTCTTGGCAGAGGTGTTCCGGCAAGCCGTGGAAGTAAAGGAAGAAAATGATTTAACCATCTGAGGGAAGGAGGCTGACAATGGCGATAGTCGTGAATTTGGATGTTATGATGGCCAAACGTAAAATGGGTCTGTCGGAGCTGGCAGCAAAGATAGATATTACCCTGGCAAATCTATCGATTTTAAAGAACAACAAGGCGAAAGCCATACGATTTTCAACCCTGGAAGAAATCTGCAAGGCGTTGGACTGCCAGCCGGGGGATATTTTGGAGTATGTGCCGGATGATGGCCCGGATGGGTAATGGTTATAGGTATGAAAAGAGTATAAAAATGAAACATGGGTAAAGATTCAGGTTCAAATTAAATCGTAGTGACGGTCTACTTATTAAATAAGGAATTTGGCGTTCGAGCTTGATTTCGAATGACTGTAAGCGAATTATGAAATTTGACTGAAATATAAGTAAACAATGTACAAATTGTTTCTGTGAGGTAAGGAATGAAAAAGATTCTACTGATTACACCAGAAAATAAGGAGATTAATCATTTCAGGAAGAGACAACTGAACAATTTTATTCAAATTACTATGCCCTATTTGGCAGGGTTTATTGACGAGTCAAGATATAATATCACCTTGGTTGACGAGTATAACCAAAAAATTCCATATGAGTGTTATTTTGATTTAGTAGCCGTAACTGTAAATACTCCAAACGCGATGCACTGTTATAGTATTTCCCATAAATTTAGAAAGCAGGGTTCAAAAGTTGTTTTTGGTGGACCCCATGTAACTTTATTACCGGATGAAGCCATAGAGCATTGTGATCATATTCTTATTGGAGAAGGGGAAGTTATTTGGCCTCAATTCCTTAACGATTTTTATAATAACTGTGCAAAAAAAGTATACAAAAGTACTTATGCTCCATCTCTTGACGGATTGCCAATCCCTAAAAGGAAGTTAGTAAAGAAAAGGCTATTTACAAAGGGGGCGGTCTTTGCTACCAGAGGGTGTCCATACCAGTGCAGTTACTGCAATTTAAAGCAGATATATCATAACTCCTTTAGAGTGAGACCTGTTCATGAGGTTATTGAAGATATCAGGAGTATAAAAAGCAGGTATTTTGTGTTTTGGGATGATAACTTCTTTGGTGATACTTCTTATGCCAAAAAGCTTATGGAGAAATTGAAAGCTTTGAATAAAAAATGGGCAGCTCAGGTAACCCTAGACTGTTGTGAAGATGAAGAACTTTTAAAATTAGCGAAACAATCAGGGTGTACCTACCTTTTCATAGGTCTGGAGTCCTTTTCAAAATATAGCCTTATGAGTGTAAATAAAAACATAAATCAGGTCGAGAGATATGGAAATATAATAAATTTAATACATAAACATGGGATATCCGTTCAGGCCGGAATTATTTTTGGGTTTGATACGGATACCAAGGATGTATTCAATCAGACTCTTGATGCCTGTAATGCGCTAGGTATTGACGGAGCAACTGTAAGCATATTAACACCGCTACCGGGTACTCCCATATACGATATGATGAATAAAGAAGGAAGACTGTTGTGTGCAGATTGGACATATTATAACGGAAAAACAAAGGTAGCCTTTAAGCCCAAAAATATGACTGCAGACGATTTGTTTGAAGGATATATGTGGTTTAGAAAAAAGTTCTACTCGGTAGAATCGATTATTAAACGGTTATGGGTTTCTAAGGCGAATATATTACATAATCTTCTTATTAATATAGGATACAAAATGAGTTTATAATCATTGTGTTTGAAAATGCAAGTATTTACCTCGAAAGCATTAGGAGTTTTCGAGAGGATTATCAAGAATTGAGGAGGTATCTATATGGAAGATATCCAGGCAGCTCAAATAAATAATAGTGACGAGCCGCTTATTAAAAAGGAAAACATCATACTTTTGTTCTGCTCTGTTGGACTTGGAATCCTGTTTGAGATCCTGTTTTACAAAAAGCCCCTAGGGCTATCCTACCCCCTTTTTGCTATCGCTTTTTACGCCACACTGTTCTGGAATCTGCGAGGAAGCTTGGATTTAAAGCTTGATTTTAAATGGCTGCTAAGTATTCCTATACTTGCCCTTTCCTTTGCATACCTTTTCTTCGCCAATGAACTCTTTATGGCTTTGAACTTCCTGGCGATTCCGGTTTTGATTGTGGCCCATACTTTGCTTTTGGCCTCCAATCATCGGTATTCCTGGTTTGAGCCGGGTTTTTTAACGGATTTGATCTATGGTATGATTGCAAGGCCGTTGCTCAACATTATTAAGCCTTTTTCCATAGTTAGCAGAATCGCACGCCGTAAAGCGGAACCGGGAAGATTTGCAGCAGTAGGAAAGGTTTTCATCGGACTTTTGGTTTCGATTCCATTGATTATGGTTATTGTTTCTCTTCTGGCATCTGCCGATGAGGTTTTTAATCACTTTGTAGGACAAATTCCGAATATATTTGAAAATCTAAGCCTTGATGATTTCGTTGCAAAGGTGTGTATTGTTACTATAATAAGCTGTCTTGTGTTCAGTTACTTATGGAGTCTCTTGCATCAAAGGATGCTGGTGACGGATGGTGTAGTAAGAAACCAAACTGCACTATCCTATCGATTCCTGGACCCTGTTACCGTGATTACCATTCTTACGTTGGTGGATAGTATTTACATTCTTTTTACCATAATCCAGTTTTCCTATCTCTTCGGAAGCTTAAGTATGGGATTGCCGGATAACTTTACCTATGCACAGTATGCCAGACGGGGATTCTTTGAACTCGTAGCTGTGACGTTGATAAACCTCGTTATCCTGCTGGGCAATATTAATTTTATCAAGGCTGTCGGAGCCAGAGTTGACAAAGCAGCAAAGGTTTTAAACTCGGTCTTGGTGGCGTGTACACTGATTATGCTGTTCTCGGCACACTTTAGAATGTCGTTGTATGAAGAAGCCTATGGGTATACGTATCTCAGGGTTCTGACCCATGCTTTTATGTTGTTCCTGTTTGCGTTGCTGGCTGCATCTCTCTATAAGGTTTGGAAGGAAAAGATGTCTTTGTTGAAAGCATACATCGTCATTTCAATTATCGCTTATACAGGTATAAATTATACAAACATTGATGTTGTAATTGCTAAAAAGAATATAGAAAGGTATGCCGTAGAGAAAAGCATAGATATCAGCTATCTGACATCCTTGTCCGATGATGCAGTTCCGTATTTGGTTGAATTCATGGAAAGCAGTCTGGATAAGGAGTCTGCGAAGCAGTTGGAAAATACGCTGTATGAGAGAAAAGAACGACTGGAAAGAAAAAGTAGTACTTGGCAGAGTTTTAATGTAGCTCAATACAGGGCGAGGAAAGAGTTGGGGAAAGTTGAACTGACCTATGATCCTGCTGCAGCCGAACAAATGAGAATGCACTATTAATTTATACCATCAGGCAAGTTCATTATAATAAAGAGTCAATTGGCAGTGTTTCCAAGAGGAGAAACAATCAACAAGGGAATCCGCATGCTGCAACATAACTATTGACACGCTGCTCTTGTAGTGGTAACATATATCATAAAGATATATCTTTATGATATATGTTGTTTGATTTGGGGGTAAAAAACATGACTAGGCAGCGGGTCCGAAAACTAATTCTTTTGATTTCCCTTTTGGCATTTCCCATTACACTTTTTTACTTTTCACCGGCACTCATTTTGCAAGGAGCATTTGAAGGCATTATCACCGGTAGCTTTATTGTATTTACGATCCAGTTGCTATCGGCTCTGTTTTTTGGAAGGGCATTTTGTGCATGGCTTTGTCCCGCCGGGGGCTTACAGGAAGCTTGCATGATGACGGTAGACAGGAAAGCAAAAGGGGGAAGGCTGAACTGGATCAAGTACATCATTTGGGTTCTGTGGATGGGTATGATTGTTTTCTTTTTTTTACAGGGAGAGAAAACACTGAAGATTGATTTCCTGTACCAAACCGTGTCTGGAATATCTGTCTCCGGGCCGATGCAATATATTATATATTACGGAGTCGTTGGATTGGTTTTTGTACTCGCAATTTGTTTTGGGAAGAGAGCTTTCTGCCATTATGGCTGCTGGATGGCTCCATTTATGGTGATTGGTAGTTGCCTAAGGAAAAAGCTCCATATTCCCTCATTGCATTTGGCGGCAGAAAGTCATCAATGCGTAGGCTGCAAAAAATGCAATAAAGCTTGTGTCATGAGTTTGGATGTGTCTGGTATGGTGGAGAAGAGGAAAATGTTTCATACCGAATGCATACTTTGCGGAGAGTGCATTGATTCCTGTCCGAAGAAGGTTTTGCGATATAAGGTTGGAATCATGGAAGAAGGATGTGGAAAAGAGTGGCAAAAACACGAAAAACCAAATATGTAATCCTGGGCTTGTTGATGCACGGTAGTTGGACGGGGTACGATATAAAGAAGATGGTGGAACAGCAGTTAAGCCACTTCTGGAGTGAGAGTTATGGACAGATCTATCCTGCTTTGCAGGAGATGGAAAGTGAAGGGCTGGTGAAGCAGGTCCAAGAAGAGCATGAGTCGCGCGGGGAACGTAAAGTATATTCCATAACGGAAGCCGGAAGGAATGAACTGGTGAAATGGCTGCGGAAACCGGTTGAGGAGGAGAAATTACGCTACGAGGTTCTTCTTAAGCTGTTTTTTTCCGGGACGGTGCCTGTTAAGGAGAGCATCCGTCATATAGCAGATTTTAAACGAAGGCAGGAAATAAAGCTTTCAGAGGTTGCATCGTTTGAGGAGAATCTGCGAAATGCCTTAGAGCATAGCAGAGATCATACCTTTTATTGGCTGACGGTGTTATGTGGCAAGAAAGTATACCAAGCCTATATCGAGTGGTGTGAGGAAGCATTGAGTGTACTTGCTTCGATGGAATAGGAACACAGGGGATTTGTACTATTGAATAATGATGCTCGCATATGAAAATTAAGGTTGCCATTTTATGTAAGTTGTTGTATAATGCATATGATTTTACTATCTACATAAAATCTAAGATATGTGTTAATATCTAAGTAGGATAAGCAGCAAATTTGTGCTAGGGATTGTAAATCAGCATACATAAATGAAAGGTAGGATGACATATGTCGATCAAAATAAGTGATAGTAGCAAATTTATAAAGGAATTATTAAAGGAGCAGCCCCAAATAGGTGTTGTTCTGGGTTCCGGGCTTGGGCCTCTGGCAAATGAGATAGAGGATAAAATCGTAATTCCCTATAAGCAAATACCGCATTTCCCGGTTTCAACAGTTGCGGGGCATGCGGGAGAATTGGTTATAGGGAAACTGGAAGGAAAAACTGTTCTGGCCATGAATGGACGTTTCCACTATTATGAGGGATATTCCATGCAGGAGGTTACTTTCCCTATAAGGGTAATGAAAGCATTGGGCATCAACAATCTCATCGTCACCAATGCCTGCGGAGGTATGAATCCGGACTTTTATGCGGGCGCCCTCATGTTTATTGAGGATCATATAAATTTCATGGGCTCCAATCCATTGATTGGAAGGAATCTCGATGAATTGGGACCGAGGTTTCCGGACTTGGCCAGATCGTACAGCGAGAAGCTGCTGAAACTGGGTAAGCAAGTGGCAAAAAATCTTGAATTGGATGTGAAGAGCGGCGTATACTGTGCCATCAGCGGACCTGGGTATTGTACGAAAGCGGAATTACGAATGCTGCGGCAGTGGGGAGCTGATACGCTGGGGATGTCTACCGTACCGGAAGTGACGGTAGCTGCACATATGGGAATGGAAGTGCTGGGAATTGCCTGTATTACGGATATGGCGATTCCGGAATCCCTGGAGCCTTTGGAACACGAAATGGTGGTTCGGATGGCAGAGCAAACAAGGCCGAAATTTATTAATTTAGTAAAAGGAATCGTTCGGGATATGGATTTGACGATAGAATAACAGGTTCCTAAAGTCATTAGTGCTGAGAAGGTCTATTTTTGAAGGAAGTTTCAGAAAAATAAAGAAGGTAAATATTGCATAAAGAGTATGTAGTACTACAGGAGAAAGAGTGATCTTGCTGCTCCTGTAGTTTTCTTTTTTACCGCAATGGCCGAATAAACATCTGCGTCCAGTAGCACACGCCGTTTCTATTTTTGGCGAGGCCTACACCGATTTCGGAGAAGGAACTGCTTAAGATGTTGTTCCTATGCCCGGTGGAATTCATCCAGGCGTTCATTACTTCCTGCGGTGTCTGCTGGCCATAGGCAATGTTTTCACCGGCGGCAGAGTACCTGATGCCAAAAGACTCCATCATGGCAAAGGGTGAGCCGTAGGTCGGTGAAGTGTGAGAGAAATAGTTCTTGTTAATCATGTCTTGTGATTTATAGCGAGCAACTCTTGAAAGTTCCCAGTTTGCTTTCAAAGCCGGCAAGCCTCTCTTGCTGCGCTCTACGTTAACAAGACGGATGACTTCATCTTCCTGTGTTTTCACAGCACTCATATTGGGTATGGTTATTTTTTGCCCAGGATAAATCAGTGCGGGATTTGTAATTTTCGGATTGGCAGCTCGAAGTTCACTCAACCCGACCTGATACCTCACTGCGATTTTCCACAGGCTGTCTCCCGGTTGGACTGTATAGGTTACGGATTGGGCAAGGACTTGAACGGAGAATAGCATCACGAAAATTAAAGTAGTTATTGCAATTTTCTTTTTCATAGTTTTTTACAACCTCCCATCCTTATTCTTTGAATCGCGGCGAATATTATGAAGGGTATTTTATGTTAATAATAGAAAACTTTATTATATAGATCGAGAGAATGACTTTACAGAGAATGGGCTGCGTTTTTCTTATAAATAGACAGACTTTTCAATATCTGTAGAGTATATATATTGCGGTAGTAGTATTGTCAAGTTTTACAGACGAATTCCATAAAAATGAAGGGGATCATAAAATTGACATGAAATAGAATGGATTATATAATGATTACAATATAAAATATAGGAGAGGTTTTATGGAAGGGTTTTTGAATGCAGGCATTTATTTTATTGGAGCATCCGTAGTGGTGCTTATAGCCGTCTTCATATTTGACTTGCTCACCCGCTACAAGGTTTGGGAGGAGATCAACCGGGGAAATATGGCAGTTTCCTTTGCTACAGGGGGAATTGCGCTAGGGGTATCCAATATTATGCGGTATGCCATTTCCGCCAACGACAGCCTGATGACGACGGTCCTGTGGGGAGGGATTGGAACCGCAGCGCTCTTGATTGTTTACTTTGCATTTGAAATTTTAACACCGAAGTTGAATGTTTCGGAGCAAATCGGTAAAGGCAATCAGGCAGTAGGTTTTATTTCTTTCATTTTTTCACTGGCTTTTAGTTTTATTATCGGAGCCAGTATCTCATAAGGAGGCATTTGTATATGATTGCGAAAGACATTAATATTTATTTGGATGCACAATCGTGGCTGGATGAGTCTCCCGATGTTGTACTGAAAGGAACTGTCAACTACAGAGGAGAAGGCTACATAGAAATCCAGGATGAAAAAGGTTATACGCAGATTTTAAACCTTACCAGGCTTTTTGCCGTGGTATATTAAAGCTATCTATGGCAAAAAGATTGAAAGATATAGATGTATATGAACAATATAAAAAATGGAGCAATACTGCCGGAGTTTTCCGATGCTTTTTCCGTGCCACTAACTTTGTATCGCTGCAGCATTATCCCGACTTTGAATTGAGTGAACCCTGTGAGAAAAGTGTGTATGAAGAGCAGGTTTTAAAATCTGTGGATCTTCATAGCCAAAAGGGGACTTTTTATATTTTGGAATTGTCCGGAGCAGCGGCCATCCGATGTGCTTGTGCACTGAATACGGAACGGCAGTTGAATCCAATCCTTACCTTTAACTGTATTTTGCATCCTCATGGATTGATTGGCGGAAGGGAGTATATCAGTCATCTGCTTCATTGTGCTGATACTGTTCAGCTAAAGGAAACAGGTTCGTGGGTATTTGTAGTAGATGCAGATCGGTACAGTGATGTTAACGAGGATGAATTGAAGAACGGTTTTAATAACCAGTATGAAATTACGGAAGAAGATTTGCCTGCGGTTGAAATGCTTCGCGATATGCAGCTGGAGCAGGTTGTATATATTCATCAGGGCGAAGTAAAGGATGATATGGCAGCTTATCTAGAATATCTGGGTGAAAATAGTTTTTTAGTTCTTATGCAAGAGATCAAATTATAAATGTACAGTTATAGGAGTCAAGGACTGTCATTTAAATATCGGTGGTGTTTATGAAACGTAGGGGAGAAAATGAAAACAATCCTTTGCAAGAGGATTTAGTGAATGATCCTGTGGATCGAGTGAAAAAGCTTGCAGGTAAAAACCGTGCGGCTGCACTTGGCTTGGCTGTTTTTCTAGCGCTGAGTACGTCGTTGACAGGATGTGGCGTGCATGATGAAGAAGAGGAAGAGGACGATTCCTATTACTATGGAGGTGGAGGTGGCGGCGGCTATTATTACAGGGGCGGTGGGTCCTTTATCCATGGCTCATGGTCCAAACCGACGACTTCAACAGGTGGCAAAATCGGATACTCTTCGCCGCGAGGCGGTAGTATTGGAGGATAGGTGAGAGAAGATCGTGCAGAATAAACAAAGGGCTTTGACGGACAAAGCCCTATTTGAATACTATCTGGTCAGTTCTGCCAGGGAAGAAAGCATCTGCTCCAGATTTCCCTATTATATTGATTCTGCTGTCTACGAGAAGATGGTTATGTCTGCAGAGGTGCTGGATCAATTGGTGCGACGCATTATCGAGGAAATCGTTTGTAATGAAAACCATAGTTTCTTTCAATATGGCCAATTTCCTCTTCGACAGCATATCCTTTCCAATACAATGCCTTTGCTGCCTTTCTTCTGGGTCCGGTATGATGCTTTTCAAAGGGAGAATGGCGGGATCTTTTTCAGCGAATTCAACTACGATAAGCCCTGTGCCCAGAGAGAAACCCTTATGTCAGCAGTGGGTGTACCGGATGACTGGCCCTCAAAGGAGTTTGCTGTAAAATTTAAAAATGGAATAAAACAACTCTGGGAAAGTTACGGGACACATGAGGGGCTTCCAACGGTTGCGTTACTGGTGGATCCAGCCCATTATGAAGAGGTCCATCTCGGGTTTTTATATAGAGATATGCTGAAGTCAATAGGATATGATGTTATTACTGCAGGTGGCAGTAATCTTGCTATTGAAAATGATAAGGTAATGATTTTTGGAAAACAGGTGGATATAGTGCTTCGGCAGTATCCCACAGAATTCCTTCAGGAAATTCCTTGTGCAGTAGAGCTTCTCCATTTGTTTAATGAAGGGAAAGTACTCCTGCTGAATGACCCCCGGGCTGTTTTCGGACAGACCAAGAGTTTGTTCGCCTTTCTATGGCAGTTGGTCGAAGAAAACAGGGATTATCTTACAGAAAAGGAAAGGCAAGTGATCAGGGAAACCATACCCTATACAAGGATTTTTGAACAAAAGGATATTGAGGATTTACAGGTACATAAGGACCGGTATGTCATTAAAGCTGCCTACGGGCGGTATAGTGAGGAAGTCTATATCGGAAACATGTACACTGCGGAAGAATGGCAAGAGGTTCTTGTGTATGTTATACAAAGTGAAAGACTGCATATCGTTCAGGAATTTTGCCCCATCCGTAGGGAGCGTGTGACGCGTTTTAACGGAACTGCCTACCAGGATGAAAATGCTTTCGGCAACTTTGGTATTTATCTTATAAGTGGGGAGTATGCCGGTGTTAGTGTTCGGTGGAGTACGGATTATTTATCTCATGATGAAACTGTTTGGACCAGTGGAATTGGCATAAGGAAAAGAAAGCTTCATATTTTTTCTCCTACGGATATAGATTACCGCAAAGCATGGAGAAATATAAATGAAAAAGCAACTTTTGAATTTGGCTTTACCGGTGGATATACGGGATCGCAAAAATCCTTTGCGCTCCAATCCATACTGCTGGAGCATGAAACCTTTGAGGAGTTACGATATGCTACCGAAGCCATGTGTACTATCTTGGAGAGAACGGTTGCGTTTGTGCAGGAGAACTATCCGTTATTTTGTCCGGTTCTAGGAATCGAAGACAGTCTGGCAAAACTGGTTTCGAAGAATGAGGCCCAAAGTCTGACTTTCATCGGACGTTTTGACTGGGTTATAAATACGCAAGGCGCGTTGAAGTTATTGGAGTTTAACGCTGAGACTCCTGCAGGGCTGATGGAAGGTCTTATCCTTGCGGATTTGATTCGACAGGAGCTTCGTCTGCCTTATAAAAATCCCAATGATGCCTTCTGCGACAGAATAGTGGCTTCCTTCAACCATATAGTCAACCAATATGCTGTACATCGATCCATTCAAAACATTGGATTTGTTTCAACTGCTTACTATGAAGATTGGTATAATACAACCATTCTGTATGAAAAATTGAAGCATTTGCCCTATAACCTGATACTGGGCGAAGTGTCAGGGCTGAGGGAGAAATTTGGCAAGCTTTATTTATACGGTACCCCACTGGATGCAGTGTACCGATATTACCCTTTGGACTGGTTTGATGCTGATCCCCAATATACCGGTGTGATCCAAGCGCTGGAACAGGGCACTCCCAGCATAAACCCGCCTTCGACCTTAATTTCCCAGAGTAAGGCGTTTTGGGCGCTGGTGTGGGACTTGTTGAAAAATGGCTTTTATACTACCATAGAGGCTGAAACGATTCGAAGATATGTGCCGGAAACAGTGTTGTCGCCCAAGAGGATGGAAGGCCGTGATTTCTGTATCAAGCCGGGATTTGGCAGAGAAGGCCAGCAAGTTGCCTTTAGTTTTGAACAGCCGGATAAACAGCAAAAGTACAGTGATTGTGTATTTCAGGAATGGATAGATATCCAGCCCATCCAACTGGATGTCTATTCTACCATGGGAAAGAGGAGTGAGACTCTTTATCCGGTGATAGGTACCTATGTGACAGGGAATCAATTTGCAGGGATCTATGCCCGGGCAGGGGGGAGAGTCACGGATAAGTGGGCGATCTATGTACCTACCTATGTAGCGGATGGTGAACAGGATGCTGTGAAAATAAGTGTATAAGTATATTGGGGCTATAGGGTAACCGATATTGTTTTGAACAGGAGTTGGTTTTGTGAGCGGTAAAAGAAACTCAAATTTGAAATTCTCACGAAAATATGAGGAAGGTCATAGGTATGCTTATGGAATCGCGATAGCCATCAGCATTGCGATCGTCGCATTAATTGTTTTTGTCAGCGTCATGGATGGATTCGGTAAAACCAATTATTATTTGAAAGATGCGCGGGTTTGTGGTGCGAAGGTGGAAGAAAAAAGTACTAATGACGGGAAGTACTATGTACGCGTTAGTTTAACGGAAAATGCACCCGGTCAGTACATTAGTACGGACAGCTTGTGGGTTGAAGTTAAGAATGACTTTTACAGCGGGCATGTCTTTAATGATAGTGTAGGTGTTTTGCTCGGAAATTATGATGTATTTAAAAAGAAACTCGTGGGCTCAGGGCAAAAGTTTGACAAAAGTACCTGGGGAGTGGAAGAGGTCTATGATACTCTGGAGGTCGCAAAGCAGGAAAATCCTCAAAAGACCTATAAAGCCAAAGCTCAGGTAGCCAAAAGGAAAGTGACCCAAAGCGGTGATGCTTTCTTGGTTTTAGCTGCTGAAGATCGGACCATGACAGTAAAGGTAAGCAGGGAGATGCATGATAAAGCTGAGGTAGGGAAAGAAGTAGAATGTGAATTTGAGTCTATCGGGGATCTTGTGAAGATCAAACAGGTGATCGGATGACAACAAGTAAATACCAAAAGATAAAGCTCATCGTCGATGACGTAATTAATAAGGAAGAAAACGAAGCCAGCAAGTTCTTTGACTACTTTATCGTAACATTGATACTTGCCAATGTAGCGGCTATTATTCTGGAGTCATTTGAATGGATTTCAAAAGGATATAGCAATTACTTTGGTTATTTTGAAACTTTTTCTGCCGTTGTCTTTACCATAGAGTATGCACTGCGAATATGGACAGCAGACTTGCGGTTTAAAGGGAAAAGCTGGTTTTATTCAGTTCTGCGGTTTGTGGTTACGCCTATGGCGATCATTGACTTGCTGGCGATTGCCCCCTTTTTGCTTCCTATGTTTTTTAACAGCGATTTGCTATTTATTCGGATTTTACGACTTATAACGAGAATTTTGAGGGTATTTAAACTGAATCGCTATACAAAGGCAATGAAGCTGATAGGGAAAGTGGTTCGAGATAAAAAGGATGAACTGCTGGTAACGGTTTTTATAACCTTTATATTGCTTTTAGTGGCTTCTGCACTGATGTTCAATATTGAGCATGAGGTCCATGGGGATGCTTTCCCGAATATTGCTGCAGCCTTCTGGTGGGCTGTAGCTACCTTAACCACCATCGGGTATGGAGATGTTTATCCCGTGACTGGTTTGGGGAAGCTTCTAAGTGCCGTGATCGCGATGCTCGGTATTGGATTGGTGGCCTTGCCCACGGGAATTATCAGCTCCAGTTTTATGGAGGAATTAAGTAAGCAGTCCGGGAATGAGGAGCAAGAAAAGAGAGAAGCCGAAGGTTTCACATATTGCCCCCATTGTGGAAAAAAACTAAAGGAATAGAGATGGCGCGGATTTTTAAAGGCATAAAGATTTGAAAACATATGTGAAAGGCTGGAAAACCAATGAAAAGTTATAGAAAAGAATTATGGATCGAAACACAACAAAGACGGGAGTATGTAAACATCACTCCTACGATTGAAAAGTGCCTCCAGGAAAGCGGAATTAAGGAGGGGCTGCTGCTGTGCAATGCCATGCATATCACTGCCAGTGTCTTTATCAATGATGATGAAAGCGGGCTGCATGGAGATTTCGAGAAATGGCTCGAAAAGTTAGCTCCGGAAAAACCTTACGGTCAGTATGCGCATAACGGATATGAAGATAATGCCGATGCGCACTTGAAACGCCAGGTTATGGGGAGAGAGGTCGTTGTAGCTGTGACCAATGGGAAATTGGACTTCGGTCCCTGGGAACAAATATTTTATGGAGAATTTGACGGCAAAAGGAAAAAGCGGGTTCTGGTTAAAATTATCGGGGAGTAACCTTTCATAAAAGCGATAAAAAGAACTATTGATGGGAGCAGCATGCCACAAAAGGTATGCTGCTCATTTTTGTTTTACATATATACTTTAAAAATGTTATTTGCTATAATTTATATAAATTTTCCAGTCTGTTTTATACTATAGAGATAAGTGGTGATGAATATGAGATTTTCAGAAAGAATGGATGGATTGGCTTCGGCTATTTTCTCCCAGTTGGAAAATAAGAGGAATGCGTTAATTGCTTCCGGAAGGGAAGCCATTAATTTCAGTATTGGTACACCGGATACCCCTCCGGCCTCTCATCTGATACAGGTGCTTCAAGAGGAGGCCGGATATACGGAGAATTATCGGTATGCAGTAAAAGACATGCCGGAACTGATTGAAGCAGTGATGGAATGGTATCGCAGGCGGTTTGAGGTAGAATTGGCTCCAGACGAGATTTTAGGGTTAATGGGGTCCCAGGATGGTCTGGCCCATATCTCCCTTACCTTGGTTGATCCTGGCGATCATGTCCTGGTACCGGATCCGGGCTATCCGATATTTAATGTCGGACCTTCCATTGCCTGTGCCAGTATCTATAAAATGCCTCTCCTGCAAGAGAAGGGATTCCTCATTGACCTGGATGCTATTCCGGCTGCGGTAGCCCATAACGCAAAACTTATGATTGTTTCGTATCCGAATAATCCGGTTACAGCTATTGCGCCTCCGGAGTTTTATGAAAAGTTGGTTTGGTTTGCTAAAAAATATGACATTGTTGTTGTTCACGATAATGCTTACTGTGAGCTGATGTTTGACGGAAGAAAAGGAATGAGCTTTCTCAGCTTCCCAGGTGCAAAAGAAGTAGGTGTCGAGTTCAATTCATTATCCAAGTCGCATAATATACCTGGATGCAGGCTTTCCTTTGCTCTAGGAAACAGGAACGTTATCGAACAGCTCCGGAATCTAAAATCCCATTTGGACTATGGTATATTTCTTCCCTTTCAGAAGATGGGAATTGCAGCATTAACAGGCTCTCAGGAATCGGTTCGAAAAACTGTGGAAACCTATCAAAGAAGAAGAAATCTGCTGGTGGAAGGTCTGGAGAAAATCGGTTGGATAATGGACAAGCCCCCCGCAACCATGTTTGTATGGGCACCCATACCCTCAAAGTACAAAACATCCGTAGAGTTTACCTTTGAGCTGCTCGAAAAGACAGGAATTATCGTAGTTCCCGGAAGCAGCTTTGGAGAAATGGGAGAAGGGTATGTCAGGCTGGCTCTGGTACAGCCGGAAGAGAAAATAATAAAGGCTATTGAGCTTATACGCACTAGCGGTATACTATCATAATTTTTAAATATAGGAATAGAGATGGAGGAACAAAACATGCATTTTGAAATGCCGAAATTCAAGGAGCCGGATTTTTCACAGGAACTATTCAAATCCGCACCTTCTGTCAAAACCGGCAGAGTGGAAATCAGTGGGGTAGCTCCGGAAGGATACCATGCTACGACAATATTTCCGGAATACTATAAAATAGGGGATACATGGGTTCTTGCAGAAGAAAGCAGGATGGACTGTGTCGTTGTACTGAAGGAAGCCAATAAGCTGGAAATTAAGGAATTCAGAAATATTCAGGCTGGAGACGAGGTGGTTCTGGGAAGGACGGAGGACGGAAGTGAAGGGATTTATGTTTATACCCATGGATTCAGCGAAGGAACTTCTGAGGACGAAGCTTTTGCTTTTAGAACCGGAAGATCAAGGGAAACATCCTACTCCAGAGACTATGACAGATTATATGAGCTTTTACGCCATGAAAAAGAAAAGGGACATGTGGTGTGGGTGTTAGGACCTGCGGCCGTGTTTGATTCCGATTCCAGAAAAGCCATGGTATCTCTGATCGAACACGGTTTTGTAGATGTTATATTTGCAGGGAACGCTCTGGCAACACACGATTTGGAAGGAGCCTATTTTCAGACAGCGTTAGGACAGGATATATATACGCAGCACTCGAAGCCCAATGGTCACTATCATCATATTGATGTGATAAACAAAGCAAGAAGGGCTGGATCACTGAAAAAATTTATAGCAGATTATGCGATAGAGGATGGAATTGTTCATGCCTGCACAAAAAAGGGAATCCCCCTTATCCTGGCAGGCTCCATAAGAGATGACGGACCTCTTCCCGGAGTGATTTCAGATGTGTATGCTGCGCAGGATGCCATGCGCAAACATATCAGGAAGGCTACGACAGTACTCGGACTTGCTACACAGCTTCATTCCATTGCGACCGGAAATATGACGCCGTCCTATCAGGTAGTAGATGGAGAGGTCAGACCCGTATTTTTATACTGCATCGATGTGTCTGAGTTTGCGGTAAACAAGCTGCGGGATAGGGGAAGTCTGGCAGTCACTTCGATCGTAACCAACATTCAGGACTTTCTTGTGAATTTGGAAAGAAATTTGGTGAAATAGTTTTCCTTTTTACCAGAAAATAGTATATTATAAATGTGATGTTATCTTTGGAGGTATTTAATATGTTTAACGAATCAAGTTTCATTGTCAGGGTATCCGGAAGAAAAGAAAACTGTTACTATATCGACTATGCCGGGGAATATAAAATTGCTGAAATTGCAAGAGTTACCGGTCTGAGCCCCGTGGACGTGAAAATGAAATATTCCGAGAATGGCGGGAGTTTTGACGAGGAACTGAATATTTATTACTTTTCCAGTGTTGAAAATGCAAAGAAAACCATTGATGTCCTACTGCGAGAAATGCAACCTGAACATAAAGGAAAACCAATATACCTGACGGAAACTGAAATAGAATATATAAGAAAGGCTCTTATCAATGAAGGGTCAAATACGATACACGTTAGCAGCAAGGTTAAGGATGAAATATTTAAGAAATTAAATAAATAATTCCCATAATTTTTCTTGCAATTTTGATTTTTAATTCTTGCAAATCTCTTTCTTTTCGGTTAATATGTAATTATACATATGGGACTATAAATATGCAAGCCTATATACTTTTAGAGGGGGATTTGAGGTATGAAGATTTTAAAATGCAAGTCGCTGTTGTTGACTCTCGTTGTATTGACTATTCTTATGACTGCGCTGACTGGATGCTCCGGTGCGAAGAGTGACGTTTTCCGTGTTGGCGTAGATGATGTTTATCCGCCGATGGAGTTTAAGGATGACGCCGGTAAGATCGTGGGTTTTGATGTAGAGCTGGCAACTGAAATAGCTAAAAAAATGGGCAAGAAAGTTGAATTTGTTTCTACTGCATGGGATGGTATATTTACCTCTTTGGATTCAAAGAAATTTGACTGTATTATTTCTTCCGTAAGTATTAATGAAGAAAGACAGCAGAAATATATATTTACCAATCCTTATATTGCAAATGCACAGGTAATTGTTGTAGGTAAAAACAATACAAGCATTACTTCCGAGAAGGATTTAAAGGGTAGGAAAGTGGGGGTACAGACAGGTACAACTGCAGACGAATCCGCTGAAAAATTCGTCAAGGAAACACCTTTTGAAATCAAGAAGTATGATCAGATTATTCAGCCTTTTGCAGATATGAAGGTGGGCAGAATTGATGCCATTATCGTTGACGAAGTAGTGGGCAAGTACTATGCTGCTCAGGATAAGCAGAGCTTCAAGGTTACTGGCGGAAGACTCACCAATGAACCTATCGGAGTTTGCTTGAGAAAATCCGATACCGAATTAAGGGATAAGGTTCAAAAAGCCATTGACGATTTAAAAGCTGACGGTACTATGAAAAAATTGTCCGAAAAGTGGTTTGGTGAAGATTTAACTTCAAATGTAAAATAAATAATACAATCGGATGCGAAATTGTAGATGGTTCTAATACGTAAGGCTGAAGCTTTGTAGTATTCAATTTACTCTAAGTTTTAGCCTTATGTATCGTAATTAATTATTTTAACAGGGAGTTGTTTATCTTGAATTTACAGCAGATATATACTGCACTTCCAGCGCTACTAAAGGGAAGTCTTTTAACAATTGAACTAACGATTCTTGCTGTAGTCCTGGGACTTATTTTAGGGCTATTTCTTGCACTGGGACGATTATCGAAAAATCGTATTATTGATCGGCTTAGCTGGGTTTATATCTGGCTATTCAGAGGTACTCCTTTATTAATGCAGATTTTCTTCATATATTATGCGCTGCCACTGATTTATCCACCGCTGACGCTTCCGCAATTTCCGGCGGCAATTATTGCTCTGAGCTTAAATTCCGCAGCCTATTTGGCGGAGATTATCAGAGCTGCGATCCAGTCTATTGATAAAGGTCAGATGGAAGCGGCAAAAGCACTGGGGATGAGCTACGGACAGGCAATGAAAAGGATTATCATTCCACAGTCTTATCGAAGATTGATTCCCCCTGTAGGAAATGAGTTTATCATGCTATTGAAGGATTCTGCCCTTGTTTCAGTAATTGCAATGACAGAGCTTTTGAGAACAACTTCCCAGATTTCAAACAAAACAGGGAATGCAAGTATTTATATACCGGCAGCCATATTGTATCTGATTATGACAACCATATTTACGTACATTTTTGAAAAGCTGGAGAAAAAATATTCAGTTTATGAGTAATAGGAGGATGAACCATGATTAAACTTGAAAATGTATGCAAATCATTTGGTGCGCTGGAAGTGCTAAAGAATATAAATCTGCAAATAAGCCAAGGTGAAGTAGTTTGTGTTATAGGACCCAGCGGTTCCGGTAAAAGTACAATGCTTCGGTCTTTGAACCACCTTGAACGGATTACAAGCGGAAGAGTTTATATAGATGGCGAGTTGGTGGACGAAAGGGTCGATGGGAAAGATCAGCTTAAGGTGTCCCACAAAAAAGTCTCGGAAATCTGCACCAACCTGGGAATGGTATTTCAGAGATTTAATCTGTTTCCACATATGACGGTTCTGCAAAATGTTATGGAAGCGCCTGTTACTGTTAAAAATGTCCCTAAAGAGGAAGCGGAAAAAGTGGCAGTAGAACTTTTAAAAAAGGTTGGACTTGAGGAAAAGAGGAATGAGTACCCCTCTCGTTTATCCGGAGGGCAGCAGCAAAGGGTGGCTATAGCTCGTGCTCTTGCTATGAAACCCAAAATTATGTTGTTTGATGAACCTACTTCAGCACTGGACCCGGAATTGGTTGGCGAAGTTCTCGAAGTAATGAAGGAACTTGCAAGGGAAGGTATGACGATGATTGTTGTAACCCATGAAATGGGTTTTGCCAGGGAGGTTGCCAACAGAGTCATATTTATGGATCGCGGAGAGATTATTGAGGAAGGAAAGCCGGAAGAAATCTTCTCTAATCCAAAGCATGAAAGAACTCGATCGTTTTTACAGAAGGTGCTGTAAGAAAAGTGGATTCGATATGCAGAAATTTGTAGAATAATAGAATATTTATGAGTAAAACAGAGAATAGTAGCAGTAAATTTTATTCATTATGGTAAATGACCGAATGGCTCGATTGAACATAGAGCCATCCGGTGCTATACTAACAAAGCTGTCGGCGATGAGCTGCAAGGGCTGATAACTAAGGTTCTTGCGGGGAGCAAAAAAAGTTGACAAAAAGTGTTGACAAAGATTCGACAGCATGGTAAGATAGTCAAGCGCTCGAGAGAGTGCCAAAAGCGATAGAAGCGAGTAGTGCAAGGCGCAAGAGGAACGAGGAGCGGAGTTTATATAGTATAAATGAGCACCGCAGTGAGTCTTGCAACGCAGCAATGCGAAGGTTATATCGGTTTTGAATGGACTTTGAAAAGTAAACAGTGTAAAAGTTAAGAATAACTCGTTAATAAATTTGAGTTACTTGTAACACTACAAGTCAGTAAATAGTA
>ENA-OFCE01000034-OFCE01000034.1-metagenomes-genome-assembly--contig:-NODE-34-length-104412-cov-5.544870_pt1 | contig 104412 bp, 80 predicted proteins | sample MGYA00153388_OFCE01 | MGnify analysis MGYA00153388
TTTTCAACGTTTATCGGTTCGGTCCTCCAGTACCTGTTACGGCACCTTCAACCTGTCCATGGGTAGATCACAAGGTTTCGCGTCTACCCCCTCTGACTCTGCGCCCTGTTCAGACTCGCTTTCGCTTCGGCTCCGCGTCTTCGACGCTTAACCTTGCCAGAGAGGAGTAACTCGTAGGCTCATTATGCAAAAGGCACGCCGTCACTGGACCTGCCAGCTCCGACCGCTTGTAAGCACACGGTTTCAGGTTCTATTTCACTCCGCTATTCGCGGTTCTTTTCACCTTTCCCTCACGGTACTAGTTCACTATCGGTCTCTCAGGAGTATTTAGCCTTACCAGATGGTGCTGGCGGATTCCCACAGGGCGTCTCCGACCCCGCGGTACTCAGGATACCACTAGGATATCGGCGCTTGCGTCTACGCAGCTGTCATGCTCTATGGCGGGGCTTCCCAGCCCCTTCAACTTCACGTTCGATATCCACGTCGTGGTCCTACAACCCCCACCTTGCCGTGACAAGGTGGGTTTGGGCTTCTTCCTTTTCGCTCGCCACTACTTGGGAAATCACTATTGTTTTCTTTTCCTCTGCTTACTTAGATGTTTCAGTTCGGCAGGTTTGCGCATTTGCGACTGGCCTTCAGCCAGTCAGGTTTCCCCATTCGGAAATCCGCGGATCGATTCGCATGTGCCGATCCCCGCGGCTTATCGCAGCTTGTCACGTCCTTCATCGCCTCTGAGAGCCAAGGCATCCCCCGTGTGCCCTTATTTACTTTCTTCCCGGCACGGTTTCACCCGCGCCGCATGTTCGGCGCATTGCTGCGCCTGTTGTCTTCTCTTTCAAAAACTTCTTCCAATATGTCAAAGAACTTCATCAAACAGCCCCGGCATCGTGCCTCGGCTTCCGTTCGCTGTGGGCATGTGCCCACGCTCCCGGTTTTGATAGGTGGAGAATAACGGAGTCGAACCGTTGACCTCCTGCGTGCAAGGCAGGCGCTCTAGCCAGCTGAGCTAATCCCCCAATCAAGATGCTTGCCGTAGTCCCGAGCAGATTTGAACTGCTGACCCCTACATTATCAGTGTAGTGCTCTAACCAACTGAGCTACGGGACTGTCTGAGTTTCCCACAGCTTCAGTCCGTAAGTCTCCTCACTGATTCGCATGGCTGCGGTCTGCTGTATTTTTATTCATAAGATATAAACTTGCGCAGCAAACTACCTGAATCTAGCTTTCACTTTATCCTGATCCGATCGTTTGCTCCAGAAAGGAGGTATTCCAGCCGCACCTTCCGGTACGGCTACCTTGTTACGACTTAGCCCCAGTTACCGGTTTTACCCTAGGCGACTCCTTACGGTTATCGACTTCAGGTACCCCCAGCTTCCATGGCTTGACGGGCGGTGTGTACAAGGCCCGGGAACGTATTCACCGCGTCATTGCTGATACGCGATTACTAGCGAATCCAACTTCACGGGGTCGAGTTGCAGACCCCGATCCGAACTGTGAACGGCTTTGTGAGATTTGCGTCCTGTTGCCAGGTAGCTGCCCGCTGTACCGTCCATTGTAGCACGTGTGTAGCCCCGGACGTAAGGGCCATGATGACTTGACGTCGTCCCCTCCTTCCTCTCTACTTGCGTAGGCAGTCTGTTTAGAGTCCCCACCTTAACGTGCTGGCAACTAAACATAGGGGTTGCGCTCGTTGCGGGACTTAACCCAACACCTCACGGCACGAGCTGACGACAGCCATGCAGCACCTAGTTTCCTGTCCCGAGGGACGCTCCCATCTCTGGGAACTTCAGTAACTTTCAAGCCCGGGTAAGGTTCCTCGCGTATCATCGAATTAAACCACATGCTCCTCCGCTTGTGCGGGCCCCCGTCAATTCCTTTGAGTTTCACCCTTGCGGGCGTACTCCCCAGGTGGATTACTTAATGCTTTCGCTTTGCCGCTAACTGTATATCGCTAACAGCGAGTAATCATCGTTTAGGGCGTGGACTACCAGGGTATCTAATCCTGTTCGATCCCCACGCTTTCGTGCCTCAGCGTCAGTTACACTTTAGTGAGCTGCCTTCGCAATTGGTGTTCTGAGTCATATCTATGCATTTCACCGCTACTTGACTCATTCCGCCCACCTCATCTGTACTCAAGCTCCTCAGTATCAATGGCAATTTTTCAGTTGAGCTGAAAACTTTCACCACTGACTTAAAAAGCCGCCTACGCACCCTTTAAACCCAATAAATCCGGATAACGCTTGGATCCTCCGTATTACCGCGGCTGCTGGCACGGAGTTAGCCGATCCTTATTCTTACAGTACCTTCAACCCTCAACGCATCGAGGGGTTTATTCCCGTATAAAAGCAGTTTACAACCCATAGGGCCGTCTTCCTGCACGCGGCATGGCTGGTTCAGGGTTGCCCCCATTGACCAATATTCCTTACTGCTGCCTCCCGTAGGAGTCTGGTCCGTGTCTCAGTACCAGTGTGGGGGATTCTCCTCTCAGAGCCCCTAGTCATCGTCGCCTTGGTGGGCCATTACCCCGCCAACTAGCTAATGACACGCATGCCCATCTTTATCCTATAAATATTTAATAATAAACTGATGCCAGTTCACTATGTTATGCGGTCTTAATCCGGATTTCTCCGGGCTATCCCCCTGATAAAGGTAGGTTGCATACGCGTTACGCACCCGTGCGCCACTCTCACCACTATTGCTAATGGTTCCCGTTCGACTTGCATGTATTAGGCCTGCCGCTAGCGTTCATCCTGAGCCAGGATCAAACTCTCCATTGTATAGTAGGTTTGAAAACTTAATCATCGCTGATCAGTCTATGTCCTGATGCTCCTTATTCTTTTGGCCCTCTCCGTAGATAAGGCCTCTGAACGTAAACATCTGCCGGTTGCTGCCAACCGGGCTTTCTTTAATTTGTTCTGTCAAATTCTTCGCTTATCTGCCCGCTCCGTAGAACTGGCAGGGTTTGCTGCGCTTTTTGTTTACATCTTTTCAAAGAACGTGTATGGCTTTCTGATTTCTTTCGATCTCCTTCTGCCTACTGTTTGTACCTAAGGATTCGAACCTTATATTTTGATCCCTACCGCTCCTATTTCCTTACTGCTTTCTCTGATCCCTTTTGTACGCTTTCAATCACCTTGCTGCCGTTGCTAACTTGGCTTTTTTTAAACCCTTCTTTTTCATCTCTACTCTCATTCCTTCTCTCCTCTGATACCTTGTTCTGCTGATCCTTTCTACCTCTCTTTCCTATTCCAATCCTGTTTTAACCTCCATTTTTTATTCCTAATCAATGTACTCCTTTTTTCTTGCGGACTGCAAAGGTAGAAACCTTTTCTTTGTTTCCTAATCTTTTTTTTTATTTTTTTGATCCGTTGATCAAAAAGTGATTGTTTATAATCTAAAAACCTTCCTGAAAAAACAAACCAGTCAACTAACTTCCCCTCGTTGGGAGTGCAAAGGTGCATCTTGTTAATTGAATTTGCAAATGAAATAACAATTAGTTTACATTAAGTTAATATTCGTTTAATTAAAACACTTATAATCAATGGAAAAAAGTAATAAATATCGATGATTTACCGTTTGATTGAAATAAGGATTAAAAACTAAATAAAAGTAGGTGGTAATGTTTTGTAAAAAACACCAGAGTTAGAAATAAATAAATACAAAGAAATTTAAACACTATACGTATTGTTCAATTGTTGTTCAATTCCATAAAAACTATTTAAACTTCTGCGATATAATTTAGGGATATTAGAAAAATCCTTTTCATTATAAAAGACACTTAAATTAAAATAGGCCGACAAATAGATTTGATATCATAGGTTTAAACACATAATTTAGAAAATTAATATATAAATAGTATTTTTGCAAAATGATGAGAAAAGGATGGAAATGGTTTGAACCATTTGTGTATATACTTTTAGTTAGTTTATTTTTAGGGTGCAGAAGTGAGTATGAAAAACTTAAGCGTAGCCCGGATGTAGCGAAAAAATATGAAAAAGCGAAAGAATATTATAATAAGAAGGATTATTATAGAGCTTTACCCTTATTTGAAGAATTAGTAACCATATTCAGGGGTACAGATGAAGCAGAAACTATATATTACTATTATGCTTATTGTAATTATGGAATGAAAGATTTATTAGCAGCTAGATTCCATTTCAAAACATTTGCAGATACCTACCCCAATAGCAAATATGCAGAAGAATGTAGATTTATGGCAGCTTATTGTTATTATTTTGAATCACCTACTTATTCATTAGATCAGGAAAATACTTATAAGGCTGTTGAGGCTCTACAACTGTTCATTAACTTGTATCCAGAAAGCGAGCGCGTAAAGGAAAGCAATGAATTAATTGACAAACTTAGAGCAAAATTAGAACTTAAATCATACGATATTGCTAAATTATACTATAATATAGGTGATTATAAAAGTGCTGTGATAAGTTTCAGGAATTCAATTGATGATTTTCCGGATACAAAATATCGGGAGGAAATGGAATTTCTGATGATTAAATCAAGTTATTTGTATGCAAAAAATAGTGTAGAGAATAAACAAATGGAAAGATATGCTGAGACCGTAAAGCTTTTTGATACTTTTGTAGAAAATTATAGCTCAAGTGAATACATGAAAGATGCGAATGGTATTAATCGTGATGCCATGAAACAATTAGAATCCAGAAAAAAATTAGTATTAAATTAAACAAATATGAGTAACCCAAAAAATTCTCCAATAAATTCTACTGTAACGCGTGATGTGAGACTGTTAGATAAAGATAGTGCAAACATCTATGAAAGCATTGTGATAATTGCAAAGCGTGCTAATCAGATTTCAACAAATTTGAAAGAAGAATTGAATGGAAAGTTAGCTGAATTTACTACTTCAAATGACAATTTAGAAGAAATATTTGAAAACAGAGAACAAATAGAAATTTCAAAGCATTATGAGAAAATGCCAAAGCCTTCACTTTTGGCTACTGAAGAATTCTTAGAACACAAAATTTATTCAAGGAATCCAGCAAAAGAGCAATAAAATGCTCGCTGGTAAGCATATTCTTGTTGGAGTTTGTGGTAGCATAGCTAGTTATAAGGCTGCTGAATTAATTAGATTGTTTGTAAAAGCAGGTGCAGAAGTTAAGATAATAATGACCCAAGATGCAACAACTTTTATAACCCCATTAACATTAGCGACGTTATCAAAAAATCCTGTTTTAGTTGAATTTAAAGCTGACAAGAACGGAACTTGGAATAACCATATTGAACTTGGACTTTGGGCTGATGTAATGATTATTGCCCCTTGTAGTGCAAATACACTTGCGAAATTTGCTAATGGATTATGCGACAATCTATTGACAGCCACTTATCTTTCAGCTCGTTGTAAGGTATTTTTTGCTCCCGCCATGGATTTGGATATGTGGCAACATGCGTCTACCAAAAGAAACCTTTCATCCATTAAATCCTTTGGAAATATACTAATTAAACCAGAATCTGGCGAATTAGCCAGTGGTTTATATGGTGAGGGAAGGTTGGCTGAACCTCAAACTATTTTTGAAGAAATTTCAAGTTATTTCAGGTTAAGTTTTGATTTTGCTAATCTGAATGTTTTAATAACAGCTGGTCCTACGTATGAAGCGATTGATCCAGTCCGCTATATCGGTAATCACTCAAGCGGTAAAATGGGCTATGCAATAGCCGAAGAATTTGCCAGTAGAGGAGCAATTGTGACCTTAATTAGCGGTCCAAGTTTTTTATCATGCACGTCTAAAATTTCCATAACCATGGTTACAACAGCTGATGAAATGTTTAATGAAACAATTAGAAGATTGGATAAAGCAGAAATAATTATCATGAGTGCTGCAGTTGCTGATTATACTCCTGTAACTAAATCTGATTTAAAAATAAAAAAGAAGGATGATCGTTTCGCTATTGAAATGAAAAAAACGAAAGATATTTTATTAGAAGTTGGACAAAGCAAAAAAAGCAACCAGTTTGTTGTAGGCTTTGCGCTAGAAACAAATAATGCTTTAGAGAATGCCAGAAAAAAACTCATTGAGAAGAATTGCGACATGGTTGTTCTTAATTCGTTAGAAGACTCGGGTGCTGGTTTTACTTCTAAAAATGATTTGGAAAAAAACTTAGCAACGAATAAAATAACTATTCTATTAAAAGAAGGTAAGGTTTTTGAATTTCAATTAAAAAACAAGAATGAAGTGGCAAAAGATATTGTAGATAAAATAAAATCAGAACGATGAACGTGAAATTTTTTGTTTTTATCTTATTCATTATAAGTTCATTTGGTTCAAAGGCTCAAGATTTTAATTGTAATGTTTCTATTTTAGATAATAATATACAATCATCTGATAAACAAAGAGTGTTTGAAGGATTGGAAACTGGAATTACAGAATTTATGAATAATCGTAAATGGTGTGATGATGTTTTAACAAATAGAGAAAGGCTTAATTGCAACATTGTTATTAATATTAGTAAATGGAATGGATCAAATGAATTTGAAGGCGTAGCTCAGATCCAACTAAGTAGACCAGTTTACGGAACATCTTATACTTCTACTTTATTAAATATCAATGATAAAGAATTTAGTTTTACGTATTCGGAAGGGCAGGCATTGGAATTTATAGAAAATGGAAATACATCAAACCTAACTTCATTACTAGGTTACTATGCTTATCTTATGCTTGGGCTTGATTATGACAGTTTTAGTTTAGAAGGTGGGACTTTGTATTTGCAAAAAGCTCTGAATATTGTAAACGAATCACAAAATTCAAATTTCAGAGGATGGAAAGCCTCAGATGACACCAGAAACAGGTATTGGTTGGCAGAAAATTTACTTAATAATTTTTGCAAACCATTAAGGCAGGTATTTTATTTGTACCATCGGAAAGGTTTAGACCAATTACAATCAAGTGTAGAGGAAGGAAGAAAACAGTTGAACAGTTGTTTACCGTTACTGAAACAAGTACAAAATAGCAGACCAAATTCTATGGCTCTGCAAACGTTTTTTATTGCAAAATCTGATGAGTTAGTGAACTTTTTTTCGAACTCAAGTGTAGGAGAAAAACCGAAAATTGTTGCGGATTTATCTTTTGTTGATCCTTCCAATATTTCCAAGTATCAAACAATTTTAAAAAATTAAATTCTGAAAACTTCCATTTTGCAGGCAATTAACAATAATTTTATTGCCAATAATCTACTGCGATGCTGGAACGACTAAGTATTAAAAATTTTGCTTTAATTGATTCAATTGAAATTAATTTTTCTTCTGAATTGACCATTTTAACGGGTGAAACCGGAGCTGGAAAATCTATTATAATAGGAGCTTTAGGATTAATAACAGGAAGCAGAGCAGATACAAAATCATTTTTTGATCCATTAAAAAAGTGTATAATAGAAGCATCAATACAGATTGGAAATTACGATCTGGAAGAATTTTTTGCTACAAACGATTTAGAATTTGAAAAAGAAACCATACTAAGACGTGAGCTGCAGAGCGACGGTAAATCCAGAGCGTTTATCAATGATTCGCCTGTGAATTTAACCTTACTAAAAAACTTGGGGGAACTTTTAATTGATATTCATTCACAGTTTGACACTATTTCACTTAATAAAGAAAAGTACCAACTTGATATAACAGATGCTTATTGCAAACATAAAGATTTGTTAAAAACGCATTCTTTATCATTTAGAAAACTGAATCAACAAAAAAAAGAATTACAAGTTTTAGCAGAAAAAAGTGAAAAAGCAGGAGCAGAACAAGATTTTATTACCTATCAATTTAATGAGCTAGATGAAGCAAAACTGAATGAAAACGAGTTAAACGAGTTGGAAACTGAGGCTAAAGAATTGAGCCATGCAGAAGAAATTTTAAGTGCGCTTCGTAAAATAAGTAATTTGATTGAGCAAAATGAATTTTCGATTTTAGGAAGTTTGCAAGAAGCAGTAAATTCACTTAGTGCCATTGAGAAATTTTATAATCCGAGCAAAGAACTTTTGAACAGGTTGAAAAGCAGCCAAATAGAACTGAAAGATATAGTAGGAGAAATTGGAAGCATTGAAAGCAGTATTCATTCGAATGATGTTAGATTGAAGGAAGTGGAAGATCGTATCAGCCAACTAAATAGTTTATTGGTGAAACATAGAAAGCAAACCATACATGAACTTATCGAGCTTCATTCTAAATTCAATCAACAATTATCGGAGTTTGGTAATATGGACGAAAGTATTCTATTAATAAAGAAAAATATAGAAGATACTGAACTAGAAGTTTTAAACTCGGCACAACAAATAAGTGCAAATAGAAAAGCGAGTAGCCCTGAATTTAATAAAAACGTTATGAGCTTATTAAAACAAATGGGAATGCCGGATGCTCAGTTTATGATTGAAATAACAGAACGTGATAAAAAGCAAATTGATAGTAGTGGTAAGGATGTAATTAAATTTTTATTCTCATCAAATAAAGGTTTTGAGATGAAGGAATTGAGTAAAATAGCATCTGGGGGAGAACTTTCAAGGTTAATGTTGGCGATAAAGTATGTTTTAGCGACTGTAACTAAATTACCTACGATAATTTTTGATGAAATTGACAGTGGAATATCTGGAGAAATTGCACAGAAAATGGGAGGGATTTTAGAAAGTTTAGCTAAAAATCTTCAAGTAATAACCATTACCCATTTACCACAAATAGCCAGTAAAGGAGAAACACATTTTATGGTAAGCAAAGGAATAAAAGGTAATCAGACAGTATCTAACATTAAATATTTGGAAGAAGATGAACGGATATTAGAAATTGCAAAAATGCTTAGCGGTGACAATCCAACTAAAACTGCATTGGAAAATGCTAAAGAACTTTTATACGCTAATTGATAATTCGGGATAGTATTTAAAAATTAGAAATATAGAAATCCTAAAATTATTTACTTTTAAAAAAATCTAAACAAAAAATTATATGTCTCATAACATGTTAGAAGGTAAACGCGGTATCGTTTTCGGTGCGCTAAACGAAAACTCAATTGCCTGGAAAGTTGCCCAACAAAGTGTAAACGAAGGAGCAAAAATAGTTTTAACTAATGCACCTATTGCATTACGAATGGGTGAGATAAATAAACTTGCTGAGGAGTGTAAAGCAGAAGTAATACCTGCTGATGTTGTAAATATGGATGATTTGAAAAATTTATTTGAAAAATCAACTGATATTTTAGGTGGAAAAATCGACTTTGTTTTGCACTCAATTGGTATGAGTATCAATGTTAGAAAAGGTAAACACTACACCGAAGCTGACTATGATTATATGCACAAAGGTTTTGATATTTCTGCCATGTCACTTCACCGTGTATTGCAAACTGCTTGGAAACAAGATGCGATGAATGAATGGGGTTCTGTAGTTGCTCTTACTTATATTGCTGCTCAACGTACATTTCCTGATTATAATGATATGGCCGATGCAAAAGCATTGCTGGAGTCTATAACCCGTAGCTTTGGATATCATTATGGAAAGCATAGAAAAGTAAGAGTGAACTCAATTTCCCAATCTCCAACTTATACAACTGCAGGATCTGGGGTAAAAGGATTTGACGGTTTTTATGACTATGCTAACAAAATGTCGCCACTTGGAAATGCTACCGCAGACCAATGTGCCGAATATTGCATTAGTTTATTTTCAGATTATACCAAAATGGTAACTATGCAAAACCTATTTCATGATGGAGGATTCTCATTTACAGGAGTGAGTCCAGAAGTTGTCGAAGCCCTGAGTAAATAATTTGCTAAAATTTGAAGACTTTATCGAATCTTAAAATTTGTGTAAAAAAGAAAAACCCAATGTTGCCATTGGGTTTTTCTTTTAAAATTTATTTTAGTTTTTTAATTTCTGATTCAAGTGATGATCTCTATATTTCTTAACTCCATACGCCAATCCTGCAGCTGCTAATAGGCTTATTCCACCATCAATAGGCACATCTGCGTCATCAGGAGGTAAAGGTTGAGCCATAGCCAAGGTTGCAGAAAATATAAATATTGCTGCAGTAAAGATTAATTTTTGGTATAATTTCATTAGATAATTTTCAATAAATACGCTAACAGTTACAAGTTGGTTTTAATTTTAACTTTCCACTAAGTTAGGATTACAATTTTACGATTATTTGTTTAATGTAAAATAGTTTTTTTTTCAATTCTTTATAACTTTTATTTCTGATAGGTTAGTTTCTAAAATTGCATCTTCAAACTTAAAAACATATATCCCTTCGGGCAAATCAGCAATATTTTCTTTTAATAAAAAGTTTTCATCTGTTTTAATAATCTTTTTTAGCCTAATCAACTTACCATCAGAGGTGAAAATTTTAAAAACAAGTGAAGTAGGTGAATTCAATTGTAATGAAATGGAAACAATTTCATCTGCTGGATTTGGATAAATGCGAACAGTAGATAGTTTTTTATCAGATGAGTAATTTAAAGCAATTACTTTACTTGTGTCCTGGCTTCCATTCATATCAACAGAGATAAGTCGGTAATAATTTACACCACCTTCTGGTTCATTGTCAATAAAATCGTAAATGGTTATTGTGTTTAAACCACCTTTTGATTTAATAAATGCAATGTTCGCAAAATTGCTTGCATCTGTACTTCGTTGAAGTTCAAACCAATCTGAATTAATTTCTGAGCTCGTTATCCATTTAATATGTGATTGTTGAGATATAATTTTGCCTGAGAAAGAAGTTAATTTTATAGGAAGTGGTGCTGAAAGTTTAAATATTATTTTAAACCGATTGTCACCTTTTGAATTTATATCGGAAGTAGTTGAGAAACTAAATTGATTATTTAATCTGATATCTGTAGTTGTATTTAAAAAATTATCTACTAATAAAATATCGAGATCAGGATTAATGCTTTGGAAATCACTAAATATAAATTTGTAAGCTTTATTCGTAGTAGATGTTACACTTAAAGCTAATGTGTCGTTTACATCCAAACTTGGAACTGTACTAATTGATAGATTTTTTCCACTTTGAGTTTTTGAAAATATGTTAAATGCTGTGTTCATAAACTTAAGTCCATCCTCATTAGCATTATATTCTTTGCTCGCTGTTGAATCTACAAAAACTAAAAATTCATCAATATTCACGGAATCTAGGAACATTTTTATTCTAATGGTTTCTGTATTAAATCCATTTCTTAATACTGTAGAAGCAGTTCCAGTTGCTTTTAAATCTTCCATAAAGGTTAATGAAGGATTTGGACCATTTGCTTTAACAAAAAAAGCTTGACCAGAAGCAATATATCGTCCTACTCCGTTTGTTCCAATATCGGATGGTGAATTATTCAAATACGTTCCATAGCTGTTGGTTGCTGGATTAAAAATATAAAGAACCCGATCAACATTTACTCCTCTCCACATATTACTTTTCCAATCAATTTGACTTGGATAAGGATTACCAATTAGGTTATAGCCATCGGATTCTGGTAGAGGTGGAACTGAAGGCGTATAAGTTAATGATGCTGCATAAGTACCTTGATTGATTAAACCTTTATAATCCATTGTTACAGCTGTTTGAGCTGGAAAAGGTGCTTGATAATATTTATTTCCTGATAAAGCAGGAGAATTTCTGTCACCTCTTAGCATTACTAGAATTCCTTTTGCAGTTGGTATTGACACATTTATGTTTGCTGGGCCAACATAGCCATAGTCAAAATACCCAGAAACTGATTCGTTATAAAAATAGCTAGAATGATTATTAAATGTTGAAGGATCGAAACCATTTGATACTCCACCTGGACCTGTAATATGGATATCGTCAATTAATTGTGAAAATTTAATACTGTTATTGCCAGAATTTACTGGAGAAGATAGCATTCTATATCTGCGGCCACTTGCTGGTATAAATCGTTGAGCAATTACACTATCTGCAATTGTACCTCCAATAATTTTTGAAATTCTTGCAGTTCCAGCTAGATCTGAAACTAAGGTTAACTTATTATTTGTTTTAAGTTCACCATCGTGCAAATCAAGGGTACCTGTCAATAATAGGTTATCTCCTAAAGAAACACTACCTGACTCAGGTATTGGTAACGTTTTATCAGCAAGATTGACGGTCAGATTTTTTAGGTAATTCCCTTCAAAATGTACGTTACTTAATTCCATATTTCCAAAATTGCCAGTTTGAGCAAGTATTAGTTCTGATTCGCGAGAACCAACTAAAACTCCTAAACCCGATTTAGCACCTCTAAGGGTAAGAACATTGCTTTCAATTGCTAAATCTGCATTAATTAATGCTAAAGAACCATTAATTGTGACATCACCAAGCATGGTTTTTGTTCCACCTCCTAATATATTTATATTAAAATAATCACTACGCTCAGATATGAATTGTGAGCCAGGAGCATAGTATTCAATAGTTCCGGTTGGTGGCAAAGAAAGATTCGTAAAACCATTACTAATGGTTGAATTGCTTGAACCGATTAAGCCTGACGGATTTGCCGTTTTGATTAAGTTTGGTAAGCTTAAAGAACCTGACCCTTTAATAATTCCTAAATTAGCATCAAAGAAATTTAAAACATTAAACCCGAAACTTGAAGTGTTGAATGTTCCGCTTTCTAGAAAAATAGAATCTGTAATAATTAATTTTGTACTAATTAGCTCCCCACCACTTTTAGCAATTCGCAATGATTTTAGTTTAGAGATTACAGCAGGTAAAGTATAGGTTTTATCTCCTCCAAATTCTAGCCTGGCAGTTGATGGTATTGAAACACCATTTCCATGTACAAATCCGTTGAGTAGTAAATTATAGTTTGCGGAATTTAAACTACCACTTGTCAAAATAAGAGAATCTGAAATGCCAAAATTGCTTTCCATATTTAAGCTATAATTGTTAAGCCTAAGTTCTACAACTGGAAACTTACAATTTACAGAAGTTGATCGATTACAAACTTTAAAACCATTGGATAAAATTCCTCCTGTAGATGCGCCATCTCCAAAAATAAATTTACCTCCTGTAATATCTACAATACTTCCAGCAGCGAAATCAATTACGAAAGAATAGGCTCCAGTCGAAGGATTGCTTTTTTTAAAGTGAATAATTCCACTTTTCATTTCAAAAATATTTCCAATAGTTGCGCCAAGAGAAATATGACCTGGACTTGTAACGCCTCCTGGTAAATAATCAACAGTTAATTTTCCACCATTTATACTAATCTTACCTCCAGTACCTATTCCTCCTGTTGATCGAATCCTGATTTTTGTTAATAATAATTCTCCAGAATTTAAAATAAAGTTGCCACTTGGTGCACTTACATTTATATCTCTTACATTCATACTAAGCGCCGAAGTAGAAAATGTAGATAATGCAGTAGAATTTAAAGAAAGGATGCCAGAAACAGTTATAGTATTTGAATAATAATGTGAAATAAAAGCAGAACCCTTTATATAAATTGCTGCTTTTTCCGCTATCGTCCAACTACTTGAAGTGATAAATTTTGCTTGACCATTAAATTGCTCCCATCCACCAGTTGTTACGGTTATAATACCAAGAAGATTTGGATTTGGATTGCAAACTACCTTTTTAGAAATATCATTTTTAACAACCGTAACATTGTTTAATTGTAATGTACCACTAGATGAAATAAATTGATCCTTAGTTACATCGTTAAAAGTAATATCTACAACATCTTGTGTTGAACTACTTGTTTTACTCAGATCAAAAGTTGCTCCAGCAGCAACTGAAATGTTTCCTTTCAAATTGATTTGATGAATTCTATTTCCGCCAGCATTACTCATATCAAAAACAGCACTAGCTTGAATTTCTATGTTACCATCAATATTTATGGTAATCGATTGATTTTCAAATGAGGTTTTATTCGATCTTACAATAAGGTTTTTGCAAGAGAAATTCTGATCTAAATTAATATCATGTAGAATGTAAACATTGGCAGAAACTGGAATACTTCCTGAGGCATTGTTTGAAAAAGAAGTACCATTCCAGGTTTTGAATTTATTGATCTCACTAATTTTTCCAGATGAAATTGAACCCCAATCTCCAATGTTTTGTGCAAATAAATTATTGGATGATATAAAAATTAATAAAGCAAAAGGAATTAGAGAGAACTTGAACATATCAGTAGCGGTTTAAAATGATGATTAGTCATTGTCAGCCTGATACGGTTTTTACTATTAAAAGTTCGTAATAAAATAGAAATTTAGATATTTTCTATTGTTTAATAAATTTGCCAGTTGATATGGCATTTGAATTTTTCATTTTCGAATGAAAAATATATACACCAACAGGCAGATCTTCTATCGATATAGCATTAGTGCCCGCTACTAATAGTTGATTTTGAACTTTTTTTCCTGAAGTATTTAAAAATTCAATTTCTAAAGTTTCTTCTGATGTATTATCAATGTAAATAGTTGAATTTGCAGGATTTGGATATAGCGAAATTGTATTAGCGCTAATTTGATTTATGTAAATTATTTTTGAATAACTAAAAGAACCATTCATATCAACTTCCATTATCCGATAGTAAGACGATGAAGTTCCATTTATTAAATCGTTATAACTATAATTTGAAACTTGAGAACTGAAATTTGCAGCATTTACATGACCTATGTTTGAAAATTCAACTCCATTTAGGCTTTTCTGAACGGTAAAATAGGAAGAGTTTTTTTCTGAGGCAGTAGACCAGTTTAATTTTGTAGTTTTTTCAACTCTTTCACCTTTAAATGATAACCAAGAAACAGGAAGTGGTGAACTATTTTGAAAAATTAATTGGAAACGACCTGCACCTTGAGAAGCTGGATTTGAATTAATTGAGAATGAAAGAATAGTAGAATCAGTGATGGTTGTTGTGGTAGAAGTAAAACTATCAAAAAGAGAAATATTCATTAAGGGATTAAAATCCAATAATTCAGTAAATAGTAAATTATAATCTCCAGCTACTTGTCCTGTAATTGTTAATTGGGTAGTATGGTTATTTGTAAAATCAGGGAAGGTATTAATTGCTAAACTATGATTATCAGTAGACTTAGAATATATATTAACTGTTGGATTGAAAAACTTCAAAGCATCTTCTGATGAGCTGAATTTTGATAAACCATTTGGCATAAAAAACAGTAAAGTTTCATCAGAATTATACATGTTAAGCGATAATTTAATTCTGATAGAAGAAGCTTTGGCAATGTGAATGGTAAGGCTACTTACCAGAATGAGAATAAGAGAAACGGTAGTTAATTTAAAGAATATTAATGTTAAAGGTTTCTTCATGGATCTTTTTGTTTTTATTAGTTAGATAACAAAACAAATATCCTGAAAACAATAACATGAGTAAATAGCGTAAAGGGCGTATTTTAACTACGTAATATTACGCATAAGAAAATTAAGTAATTGGTTTAGTTTTTGAAAAATATAAACAGTTTTATACTTAGCAGAAATAATAAAAGCCTCCCAAATTAATCTGGAAGGCTTTTATTATAAAAAATTTTTTTTCTAAATTTTAATAAATGTTTGCTTTTCAATAATTGAATTATTGTTTTTTAATTCAATTATATAGGCACCTTTTATTAAATGATTTATTGATTCTGAAATAACAGTATTCCCTTTCGATATTTTTTGCTCATTTCTGTAAACAATTTTTCCGAATACATCTAGAATCTGGATAGTAATATTTCCATCAATAAATGATTCAAATGAAACATTGATAACATCTGTTGCTGGTATAGGATAAAATTTTGTTGACTTAGTAATTAAAGAACTAAAGTTTATAGAAATTAATTTAGAATACGTGAATTTACCATTTAAATCTGTTTGTTTCAATCGGTAATAATTGATCTGTAATGCTGGATTTTCATCTAAGAAATTGTAATTTGATGAAATTGAACTAAACTTTGGTTTTATTTCTCCAAGCGTTTTAAAGGTAATTCCATCTAAAGATCGTTCAATATTAAATTTCTGATTATTGATTTCGTTTGATGTTTTCCATTCTAATAAAGAAGTATTATTTTGTTTTTTTCCTGAAAAAGATAAAAGAGAAATTGGCAAGACAGAACTTTGATTTCTTATTAATTCAAATCTTAAATCTCCTGTTGATCTTATATCTGAAGTTATATTAAAACTTACACTGTTTGTATTTTGCAAATTATACGTTATTCCAGTAAAATTATCTTTAAGAAATAATTCTTCACCACCAATAAAGCTATTCATACCATCCATTTCTAACGTATAACTTTTTACCGAACCGCTAATTGAAAGTGGAATCGTATCCGAAAGATTTTGGTTTCCCATTCTATTGATTGAGAGTTTAAGTCTATCATTCGAAAATGATGAAATATTTAGAATTGGGTTTAAAAGTTTGACAGCATCCTCATTTGTTTTATGATTATTAAAAAACGCAGCGTCGAACGATATTGCAATTTCATCTGAACTAACAGAAGACTCAACTAGTTTTATTTTCAACAAATTAGATAGGGTTGCCGATCTAAACATGTTTGAAGGAGTATTTGTAACTTTTACATTTTCTCTAAAAGTAAGTTCAGGATCAAGAGCGTTTGTATGTACAAAAAATGCCTGCCCACTCGCAATATATCTAGAACCCCCATTAGTTCCAATGCCGTTTATATAAGAAGCATAAGAATTGTTTGAAGGATTATAAATATATATAGCATCTTCTATATTTGTTTTTGTAAATCCATTTGATTCCCAATCAATTGCAGATGGGTAAGGATTACCTACCAAATTGTACCCATCAGCGCTTGCTCCACCTGAAGTTGCTGTATAAGTAACATTAGCAGAAATATTTCCTCGATTAATTTCGCCAGTGTAATCCATTGTTACTGGATCAGGATTTACAAATGGCGGAGTAAATGTTGCCGAACCCTGTGCTCTAGTGCCTCTAACAAGTACAACTAAACCAGTAGCTGTTGGAGTATTTGTGCTTGTAGTAGCAAAACCTTGATAACCATAGTCTGCAATCCCAGCCACGGTTTCGTCATATTTATAAATTGAATGTCGATTATTGGGTGTAACATCGAATCCGTTTAATGCAGGGTTTGGACCAGAAATAAATATATCGTCTTGTAATTCAAGTAGGTTAAAACTATTTGAAGTGTTTACGGGCACAGATAAAAATCTGTTTCTTCTTGGTGCTCCTGGACCGGTAATTATTTGTGGAATATACCGTTGAACATTTATTTGCCCAACAATATTAGCAGTTGTAGGCAATTCTGCTACTCTGCCAGTATTTAATGCATCGGATGTAATAGTTAATAGACCATTGCTGACAAAGGTTGTGTTTGGTTCTGCAAGTAATGTTCCTTTTAATCGCATAGAAGTTCCCAATGTTTTAATTCCTGAGCCTTGTATAGTAAGATTATGAAACCTTGATATTGAATCACCTGAAATACTTTGGGCTGATGCTGAGTTTAAGAATACTGTAGAGTTTCCTGCCAAATATATTCCATTGTTAATCCAGTTTTTACGAATGATAATATTTGAGCTGTTTATTAAATTTGAAACAACACCATTAATAGTTAAATCTCCATTTATGGTAAAATTTGTCGGAGGTAAGGTTTTAGTGCCAGATCCCGAGAAAATTAAATTATTGTATAGTGCTTGGTTAGGAATTGTGTAAGATCCAGAGTACTGTACAGTTCCACCAGATGTTGAGAAAAATTCTGAAAAATCTCCACTTGGAAAAACAGAAGAATTTAAAACTAGGGTTCCTGTTCCATTTAATAATGAATATGAATGACCAACCGAGGAACCAGCAATATCGAGTCTTGCATTACCTACTAATGCTAATTTTGCAGCATTTGTGTTATTTGAATTTACTGTTACAATGTGCCCGTTGGCAATTACAACTCCATTATTAATAGCAGGTATTGTACTAGCTTTTGCTCCGTTATGTTTTAAAATTTTATCAGTAGACCAAGTTAAGGTATCATTCCAATTTCCACCGTTCGATATATTTCTGCTATAAAAGAAAATCAAAGTTGAAAATTCTGAAGGCTCGCCTGCTGTATATTCTCCTTCTAAATATGAAACACCTGAATACGAAATCACATTTGTTGAAGTATTTACTGATCCTGTACTTGTCCAATCGGTCGATAATAATCTTCCATCATCGTAATTTGCTTCAGTTCCATTAACATCGATTTGTTGGTAAGTATAACTCTGATTTACAGTTAATCCTGCAAATCCTGTTGGTGTAGTAATCCAATAAAATGCTAATTCTTTATCAACTGCAATATCAGTGGTTAATGGATGTTTAGCATTTATAGGCTTTATAATTACAGTACCTGTTGCAGTATTTGCTGTTACATTTATTTGAGCAGGAGTATATTTTCCAAAAACACCAATCGGGAAAACGAAATTATGAGCACCGATAGGAAATGATTTTTGAACTCCCAGATCGCCTGGTAAACCAAAAGTTTCAATGAATCTGGAATTGCTTGAGCCTAATGGAGATCCAGATGAAATAACCGCTGGAGTAGCCGTGTTAGTTAAGGTTAGTTTATATTGATTGATATCTAACACCGCATTTGAAATAAAATTTAAGACACCATTAATTTGAAATGATCCTGAAGCAATGGCTCCATTATTCAAATTATTAATTGAAATATTCGCAAATCTTCCAAATCCATTTCCTGAAATTACTTGCGTATTATTTCCTGCAAATAAGAAAGAACCTGTTCCAAAATGTTGAGAAGAATTAAATACATCACCTAATAATGTAATTATATTTCCTCCATCATTGAACACACCATTAATTATTGACAATTGATTGTTTACTGATATTAAAGTATTAGTAAAAAGTTTAACCGTATCGCTACTATTTAATATTACCAACTCAGCAAAATTGGTTCGATTTCCAGAAACTCCTGAAATTAGTTGATTGGAACTTACTGAATTGAAAGTAGTTAATTGAGAAGATGAACCAGGCATGTAACCTCCAACAGTTAAACCTTGTAAGTTGGAAGCATTTTGATTGGTAAAATTACCAGCTATTGAAACATTAAGTCCATTTGCCCTAAAAACCGCAAATGGTTGAATTGTAAGATTTCCTTTTAATTGTAATGGACTAATAACCATTCTACAAGCTGCGAAAATCGTACTATTAAAATTTCTTACTTCTAGGTTGTTTAATTCAATACTTGTACTTAAATCAATTGTGTCAGTAGTTGCAGATGCGTCTTTTGCAAAAATGATAGTACCACCAGTTACTGAGTAAAATTCAGGACGAATAATCATATCCTGGCTGTTGTTTGTTGCCCGTTTCATTGTCAATTGAGCATTGTTTGACATATTAAAAACAGAACCTAATCCTTCTACCTGAAAGTTAGGTAAACCAGTTCCTGCACTATTTCTTGCTGCAATAATTACATTACCACCTGATTGTTTGTAATTTAATATACTGTTACCAGCAAGTGCATTGGCTCGTATTTGTCCATTTACATAAAGTCTTCCTGCTTGAACATCAATTTCTGATAAACCAGAAGCAGAAAACTCAATATCGTGATGTCTGTTTCTTGTGGTATCTCCTTGATAAAAAGAACCATTAATTATTTCGAGTTCACCTTCCAGTCTAATATCAGATCCATCGTTATCATAGCTTCCAACTCTGATAAATGCTGTGGCATTATTCAAACTAAATCTTGCTGATTGGGGAATAGTGAAAATACTGTTATCATTCCTGATAAAAAATGTTGGAGTAAGGTAAGACCCTCCTGAACGTGAAACTCTAAATGTTCCATTTGTTAAGGTTAACCAATTATTGATAGTAGCTGTTAAAGTTCCACTTACTGAAAAATCTAAAATAGTTGATCTATCATTTCCTTTATCAATCCTTAATAAACCAATATCTGTTAATAAACCAGTACCAGAAAAAGAAGAATTAAAACTCGAATTAAAAACTAAATTAACTATTCTATTAGCTCCGTCATTAAAGTCTATTGTCCCATTATTAATAATATTTTTTGAAATGTTAAGTAGATGTATAAGTGCCGAACCTGTATTACTTATGCCAAATGTTGCTCCAGTTGCAACTTCAAGGTTTTTACCAATATTTATGGTTTGAATAGATGTATTAAAGAATCGCAAAACTCCACTTTGAACTACTAAACTACTGTCAACATTTAATGTTCGGGAATTAACGGTATTTAAATTAGTTTGTCCTGTTCCTATTCCTTTTGAAGTAAAGTTTTCAAAAACTTGTATATCGACGTCGGGCATAGTGATTATTCTGCCAGCAGCCGGAGTAACTTCTAAGTTTCTATAATTAACAAGATTTAAAAAAGATGGCGATATAGAAGTTGCCGGGATGTTATAATCTACAGCACCAGTTGTGTAATATTCAACTGTACCTCCTGATTCTCCTATAAATTGACCAAAATCGCCCGCAGGGAATTCTGCATTTGGCAACGTACTTGATATTTTAAGCTTTCCACTTCCGATGACATCAAAATCTGTTAAAACACCAAAATTGTTTCCTTTTCTAGTTGCTACATCTAAAATAGAACCCGAAGAGATTTGTAAACTTCCTGCTTGTGCCGAATCTAAAACCACTAAAATTGTGTGAAAAAATGTAATTCCATCTCCAATTACTACAGGATTTGATGCGCCTGGAACTGTAACCGCAGATGAGCCAGCATGCTTCAAAATATTGTCTATTGACCATGTTAACGGATTGTTATAATTACCATTCTGGCGGCTATAAAAAACAGTAACCAATCCAAATGCTGCTGGTACGCCAGCTGTAAAATCTCCATTTAAATCATTAACACCTATAAAATTAATGGTGTTATTGGCTTCATTTACTTCGTTCACATCATTAATAAAATTGAAACTAGTAGTGGAAGGATTATAGTGGCCAGGTACATATAAAATATTATCAGTCAAGTTTCCATAGTTATAAATATGATTGATGGAAGAAGAAGGAATACCTGTGAAACCAGAAGAAGCAATATTCCAATAATATGGAAAAGCCTGAGCGTCGGTGACATATCGATTCCTTGAATTAACTGGACGAATGGAAATACTTCCATAAGTGGTCGGAGTTGCACTGAATTGAATACTTGCAGGAGTGTAATTAGTACCAGTGCCAACCGGAAAAATAAAAGCTGAAGTACTATTGAAAGTCTTTTTTATTCCTCCATTTGATTGATTTCCATTTGTTCTTATAAAACAATTCGAGTTAAAAGTTCCAATTAAAACTGTATTTGAAGCAATAGATAATTGATAATTTTTTATGTCAAAAATCCGACTCGATGTAAATGTTAAATTTCCATTTACTTTCTGATTTGCTAACATTTCTATCTGAATTGAGCCAGCCACTCCACCCGAATTATTTAATTCCAAATTACCAAATTGCCCATTTCCGTTTCCACTTATCCTTTGAATAATTGTAGTCCCGTTCATCACAATTTTTCCAATACCGGTATGTACTCCAGTGTTGGTAATATTACCAGCTACATTTATTGTTTTACCATTATCTAACAATGAACCTTGTAAAATTTTTAGTTCATCTAAAATAGTTATGGATGTTCCACTACCTGCGATAGTAATAGAATCGTTAAATTTATTAACAATAAAATCATTGAAGCCAGTTGTAATAGTTCCATTATTTATTAAAGAGGCACTTTTTTCGTAACCAGTAAAATTGTCAAAAGTAAATTCGTTAGTTCCGGTATTAAATACGCTTCCTGCATTAATTTCAAGATCACCTCCGATAAATACAGAAAGATTATTATCATTTCTAAATTCTCCATTGCCTACCAAATGCATTTTGTTAAGAACTCTTAATGGAAGTGTTAAACGTGCAGTGACACCCGTTTTCGCAGGTATTGCGGCTGGTAAAACATAAGTTGTACCACTTACACGCTGGATGATAAGATTACCAATTCTGCCATCAGCGGAAACAAAATAATTGTTTCCAGTGGCACCCTGAGTATGTGTTTTAATGGTAAAAGAACCACCAGACACAATTACATTGGAGCTAAGTGAATTAATCTCTATTGCCTTTGCCGGACTTCCTCCACATAAATCAAGAACTGTAATGTTTCCTCCAGACATTTTAAAGGTGTTTACGTTTTGGTCAATATTAAACGTACCTAGCGATCCATTAATGCCATTTCCATTTCTTGACCCAGTATTTGTTAGATCTTGTGTAATTTGAGCAAAAGTTATTGGGGTAGTGCGGGTAAATCTACCACGAAGCAAAAGTTGTCCTCCTGTCATATTAAACGTTGCAAAACCCCCACCTCCATTAGCCGAACGAACTTGTTTTCCATCAATAAAACCACCATTAATTTCAAATTGAGCTGCATTGCCTGGAATAGCCCAATATATTAGACTCCCAGATTCGCGAGTAGATACATAACCTGCATTAACAACAAATTTTCCATAAACCGAGAAAGATGAACAACTTCCCACATTCGTACCATCTGATCCGGAAACTCCATAGGCCAAGTTTACTTCAGTATTATTATCAGCAGTAGTTAATAATATCACATCACTATGATTTATAACTAATGCCGCATTTACAGGTATGTAAAAATCGCCGTTTGGACTACCAGCACATTCACCCTCTGATAAAGAAGGAATTATTACCTTGTTTTCTAAAACTACGGTTCCTGTTCTTATCCATAAGGCCTTTTGAAGATTTGGATTTCCTCCACCATTATAACCACCCCTATCGTTTGGACCAAACAACCTAAAATTAAAATAATTAGAGGATCGGACGGTTAATTTGAAAGTCTGGTCTATCCCTTTATCTATTACCAAATTATAAAAATCAGTGGTATTGTTACATATTATCGAATCGTTTTTAGCTCCAAGAAAATATACTGAAGCTGCTCCAGCATTAACCCCTGATAAGGAAGGAAAATTATTAAAATCTGGTGCAGCCATATTGGTAAATTTTACAAGACCATTATTAATTAGACTTCCTCCAATTGAAACTCGGTGAAACTGCTCGTAGTAAAACAGAAATGGTGCAGTACCTCCTGCTGTAACTGTTGTAGAAGTACTGGTGTTTGTTGCTCCATTACCAACCGTTATTCTACCATTTACCATTACATTTACAGAACCAGAAATAATTGTGTTTAGTTTAACAGTTGATAAATTATCATTAATTCTAAATGTTCCTCTTGTAACATTTAAATTTCCGTTTAATGTTAGGTTTGTTGACTGAGTAGCAATAATAACAACTGAACTAAGATTTAATTCAAGATTGTTGTAGATAGTTTGCGTTGGAAAAGTAAATGAAGCGGTATTGCAATATTCAGTGGTACCGCCTCCTATATTTACAAATGTGTTTGTAGCAGCATTTGGAAAATTGACAGAAGATAATCTTAATCTTCCTGAACCTCTAAGTTGACTTAAATCATTAACAAAAGCTGAAGTTTGAAGATCTAAAACAGATCCAGCATTCAAAATTACTGAAAGGTTGTTTGTTAATATATTAGCACTTACGATAACTGTCTTACCATTCAAAACGGTTACAGTATCATTTATTGCTGGTACAGAAGGCGAAACTAAGGTTGTTCCAGATGCGTCGGTTGTCCAGGTATTGGCAGTATTCCAATTGCCCGAACCGCTAAATGAAAATAACCGTTTAGCCAATGAGTATTGAGACATAAAAACAAAGAGAACTATTGTAATTAGTGTTCTCAATTTAAAACTGCTTTTTCTAACTAATTTGTAAAACTTGAAATTCATAATATTGCCAATAAGTTATTATATAATTGTACCTATGAAAAAATAACGTGAGAGCATGATTTCTTTCGCATTTGCAAATCTTGAAACGTAATTACAAATTGAATGAACAAAGATACCAACCAGATTATCACTCTCTATACCACTAAACTAGTATTTTGAAATAAGTAGATTTACGTAGTTTTTAAAAAAATATATGTGGTACGGGTGAAGTATTTTTTTGTTTCGATAAAAAAAAAATGGCTATAAGTTTTAACTGCTCGTGTTATGTATAATGAATTTTATATAATTATTGTTTTGTCAATTAGAAATTGCCTATACAAATAATATATATATAAAAATTTATAGGTTTTTATAGAAGTTTTCTTAATTCTTTAAGGTTTAAATAAAAATTCGATAGGCTTGCCTGTACAACCATTAGGAAATTCGATGTTGAGTAACATGGATAAGGTAGGTGCAATATCTGTTATGAAAACCTGTTCAACCGAACTTCCAGATTTAATATTCCAGCCATACCAAAGTAAAGGTATATGCGTATCGTAGGAATAAGCAGAGCCGTGTGTGGAACCGGTAATACCATATTCTATTAAACCTGGTTCTAAAATTATTATCACGTCACCAGATCTTTTATGGTTAAATCCATTTTGAACTAAGTTCTTTATTCCATTTCTAAATTCATTTTCTTCCAGAGTTTTCACGGTTATGGTGTTGGAAACGCCCTTAAAATCCATCAAGAATGAAGCAACTTTATCAGCAACTTTATCCAAATCCAAAGTTTTTGACACCATCAACGATTTGTTAAAATAAACCTGATCGTTATCTAAATCACTAATCCATTTACCTTCGCCATAGGTTTTTGTCATAAATAAATTTAATTCCTCTTTCACTTTCTTAATATCAAATAAGCCAGCAGGAATTTTATGATCGGATAAATATTTTGGATTTTGGATTGCAGCATGGTCGGCTGTTAGGAAAATTAAATAATTACCTTTCCCAATATCTGAATCCAATTGATTAATAAATTCCTCTAAATCTTTATCTAATCGCAGATAAGTATCTTCTGTTTCTATGGAATTGGTTCCAAATTGGTGGCCAACATAATCTGTACAAGAAAAACTGATTGTCAAAAAATCAGTAATATCATCTTCACCCATTTTTTCATTTTTAATAATCTCTCCAGCAAATTCTTTGGTAACCGTATTTCCAAATGGTGTTCGACGCAGTAACTCAAAATTTTCTTTTCTTAATTTCGGCAAATCATAAGGAAAAACAGGCCGGGTTTCTTTTGAATACGGTTGTTCATAAGGTGTATCATCAACCGTGCTTGCTGTATATTGTGCTATTGGATAGAGTGTATTCCAGGGTTTGCTTAAATATTCATTGGCAATTTTTTTGTTATTCCAATTTTTAGCCCATTCTGGTAAATCATTCATATAAAAGGAACTTGTAATGAAATTTCCTGTTCCGGCATCAAACCAATAAGCTGCATTTGCACTATGGCCTGATGGTAAAATAGATCCACGATCTTTCATAGAAACTCCGAAAACTTTTGCTTTAAAATTTGTTGCCAGTCTTAATTCATCTGTAATGGTTGTAACCAATAAATTTTTAGGCGACATTTTTCCAGCTTTTCCAGGTGCACCAATGGTTTGCACATCATCATCCTGCACACAATAAACTGAGCTATCATTTAATCGGTTATACCAATCATTAGCAATAATACCGTGTAAACATGGTGTTGTGCCTGTATAAATAGAAGCATGCCCAGGCCCAGTATATGTCGGCACATAGTTATATTTTGCGTTTTTGCAATTAAAGCCATCGTTCATTAATTTTTTAAAACCACCGTTTCCAAGTTTATCCCAATATCGCTCAATATAATCTGATCGCATTTGATCCACTACAATTCCAACGACTAATTTAGGTCTCCGTAAGTTTTCTACCGAAGTTTTCTTTTGTGCAGAAACATTGTAAAAATTGAGTAAAATGATAAAAAGAATAACAAATCGAAGAAAAAGCATAGTTGGATTTTTTCCCAAATCTACCAATATGTAATTCGGTTATGTGTTAAGTAACTGTAAATTTTTATTGAGGTTGAAATAACAGGAATTGATTTTATGGGATTTAGAAATTATACGTATTATTTTGAAATCTGTTATATTTGTAAGACCTGTAGATAATATTTCAGAATTTAAAACTAAAAAAAAGAATATTCAATTTATACACGATAATAAATGGAATACAACTGGAGTCTTTATTCCAATTGAAGAATGGCTAAAATTAAAGACAAAATACATAAAATTACAAAAAGAAGAATCTGAAAATTTGATTGAGCTGGCAAACTGGCAAAAAGAAATTATTGATGTCAGAATTAATGAATATTACACAAACCAAGTTGAAATAACTAACTTCGACTTTGCAATTAAAGAAATAGAAAATAAATTTTGAATTTTAGAGTGGTGATAAGTTCCTCCACAAATGAAGACATTATTATTACTTTAAGATATTATCATGATATAAATCCTGAATTAGCTAAAAAATTTCTATTTCGTATTCGTGAAGCTAAAAACCATTTGGTTTTATCTACACATGATTTTCAAATAAAATACAGAAAGTAGGTACATTACTTTTAAAACAATTCCCTTATCAAATTCATTATATTTTTGAATAAAACAAATCATTAATAATTGCTTTAGAGGTTATTCATTCGTATAAAAATCCAAATAGATATACAACAAAAAAACTACTCAAAAATCCAAAAAACTTCTTCCTTAATTCGCACTCAGTGCATTTGCACCACTTACAATTTCCAATATTTCATTGGTAATTGATGCCTGCCTTGCTTGGTTGTAAGATAATTTAAGAGCTTTTAATAAATCACCTGCGTTTTCTGTTGCTTTATCCATAGCTGTCATTCTTGCTCCATGTTCTGATGCGTGGCTATCTAACAATGCTTTGTAAAAAGTGATTTTTATGGATTTTGGTATCAATTCTTTAACGATTTCTTCGGCAGATGGCTCCAGAATATAATCTGTTTTATGATTTGTAATTTCCTTTTTTGTCTTATCCAAAAGTTCTATAGGTTTTGCTAAAGGCAATAATTGTTCGCTAACCAAAACCTGAACCGCTGCATTTTTAAACTGATTGTAAATTAATTCAACCCGATCATATTTACCTTCTGCATAACCTTTCATTATTTCATCCACCACAATCGTAGCATTTTGAAAATTCAAGGCATTAAATAATTCATTATTATTACCAATTACATTAAATTTATTTCGGCTGAAATAATCTTGAGATTTTTTTCCAACGGCAACAATGTGCAAGTTTCCATTCTTTTTTTGAGATGAATACTTACTTTCAATTAATTGATTAGCCGTTTTTATTGCATTGGTATTAAAAGCACCTGCCAAACCTCTGTTAGAAGTTATAACAATTAATAATACATTTTTTGCTTCGCGTTCCTGTGCGTATTCACTTGCATTTCCTTCCAGATTTTCTGTAAGGTTGGTCAGCATTTCTTTTAATTTATTAGCATACGGGCGCATTTGTACAATAGCATCTGTTGCGCGCTTTAGTTTTGCCGCCGATACCATTTTCATTGCTTTGGTAATCTGCTGAGTTGAGTTTACTGATGCAATTCGAATTCGTACTTCTTTTAAATTTGCCATGTGCTGTTGTTGAAATAAGCTTTTTTTCGGTTTTATTTGATTTTTTGCTCGATTTTAAGTTTAATTATTTTAAATTCTTCTAAAATTAATTTTTCAATATTCAAATTATTTTTTGGGCTTCCCCCATCTCGTCAGAAAGGACGAGATGGGGTCGGGCTATCCGCTAAATCTTTTTTGCGGAAAAATCATCAAAAATTGAAAAATTATAAAGCAAAAAAGGATACCGCTGCTATCCCTAAGCCATCATCCGAACTAAGTTTTTCTTTTAATAAACTTTAATCATCTAATTTTTTGAAAAAAAATGAGCGGAAAAAATTAGTTTCACCAAAAATTCTCTTCCTTTTTTAAAATTAATATCCTGCAACCAGTTCTTTTGCTACTGTTTCTAAAACCGAAGTTTGTGCATCGGTAAATGTTCCTTTCTTCAAAGCATCCAAAACATCTTTATGTCTAACCTGCAATTGTTGTAAATAAGTCTCCTCAAATTCCCTCATTTTATCTACTGGTACTGCTCTAAGCAATCCTTTGGTTCCTAAATAAATAATAGCAACCTGATTTTCAACCGTCATAGGAGAATACTGACCTTGCTTTAAAATCTCAACATTTCTCGTTCCCTTATCAATAACTGCTTTGGTACTTGCATCCAAATCAGAACCAAATTTTGAGAATGCTTCCAATTCACGAAACTGAGCCTGATCTAATTTTAAGGTACCGGCTACTTTTTTCATGGATTTAATTTGAGCATTTCCACCCACTCGTGATACCGAAATACCTACATTGATTGCTGGCCTAACACCTGCATTAAATAAATTGGATTCCAAAAATATCTGTCCATCTGTAATAGAAATTACATTTGTAGGAATATAAGCAGAAACATCTCCCGCTTGAGTTTCGATAATTGGTAATGCAGTTAATGAACCTCCACCTTTTACCAAAGGACGAATGCTTTCTGGCAAATCGTTCATATTTCTGGCAATTTCGTCGGATGCGTTAATTTTTGCTGCTCTTTCCAGCAATCGGCTATGTAGATAAAAAACATCTCCCGGATAAGCCTCACGACCTGGCGGACGACGTAATAAAAGTGAAACTTCGCGGTAAGCAACTGCTTGTTTCGACAAATCATCATAAACAATTAACGCCGGGCGACCAGTATCTCTAAAAAATTCGCCAATTGCTGCACCAGCAAAAGGGGCATAAAACTGCATCGGAGCAGGATCTGCTGCCGAAGCTGCAACAATAACGGTATAAGGCGTAGCACCTTTTTCGTCTAATGCCTTAACTATGTTTGCTACGGTCGAGTTTTTTTGACCAATAGCTACATAAATACAAAATACAGGTTCGCCTCTATCGTAAAATTCTTTTTGATTAATGATAGTATCAATGGCAACTGCAGTTTTTCCGGTTTGTCTGTCACCAATAATTAACTCTCGCTGACCTCTACCAATTGGAATCATCGCATCAATTGCTTTTATTCCAGTTTGTAATGGCTCATTTACCGGTTGACGGAAAATTACTCCTGGTGCTTTTCGCTCCAAAGGCATTTCATACGTTTCACCTTGAATTGGACCTTTACCATCAATTGGTAATCCTAATGTATTTACTACACGACCCAACATTCCTTCTCCAACTTTAATGGAAGCGATTTTTTTAGTTCGTTTTAACGTATCACCTTCTTTAATAGTGTCAGAAGATCCTAATAATACCACACCAACATTGTCTTCTTCCAGATTTAAAACTATGCCTTGCAAACCTTTTTCAAATTCAACCAATTCACCCGATTGAACTTTGGTAAGTCCGTAAACACGGGCAATTCCATCTCCTACTTGCAATACAGTTCCTACTTCTTCCAGTTCTGCAGCGGTTTTAAATCCCGATAATTGTTGTCTGAGTATTGCCGAAACTTCGTCTGGTCTTACGTCTACCATGATATTTGTTATTTGGTTTTTTCTTAAATCGTTTTATTAAATCAAAAATTACAACGTTGAAACATAGTCGAAACTTTGAAAATTCTTTTTTAGCTTATTAATACTTTTACTAATTGAGGAATCAATTTGACGATCCCCAACAGTTAGAATAAATCCTCCAATTAGCGATGCATCAATTTTTTTTATCAGGATAACTTGGTTGTTTGTCATTTGCTCAACCTGAGCAATAATCGCTTTCTCATTTTCAGCAGATAGTTCGGAAGCTGATACAACTTGCGCCGTTACAATATTTTGTATTTTCTGATATTGTGTTAAAAACTCTTTTGAAGTTGCCTGCAACAGATTTTCTCTTCTTTTAGTTGCCATTATTTCAAGAAAGGCCAAACTTACTTTGCTTATCTTTTTTCCGAATATCTCTATTAATATTGTTTTTTTCTTTTCGATGGAAACAATGGGATTTTGCAATAATGCACTCAAATCTGGACTTGCAGTTAGCGTTTCAGAAAAAAGTTTCATATCGCTATATACAGCTTGTAATGTTTTTTGCTCTTGTGCTAAATCAATTAGTGATTTGGCGTATCTGCTGGTAACTGTTAATTCAGACATAGTTTTGTTATCGAATTTTGTTAATTTTTAATTAATCCAAGGTGTTTATTTTGAACTAATTACCTATCTGATTACCGTTTAATTTTGGTTAATGTTTTTTAGCAATTCTTTTACTAAATCGTCTTGACTTGCCTTGTCTGATAATTGTCTGGATAGTACTTTTTCAGCAATTTCTATAGATAAAGTTGCTACCTGGTTTTTCATATCGGCGATAGCAGCTAATTTCTGCAAGTTAATTTCTGCTTTTGCCTTTTCTATCATTTTAGCACCTTCTGTTTGGGCTAGCATTTTAGCATCATTCACCATGGCATCTTTAATTTCTTTTCCTTCTTTCAAAATTTTATCACGTTCAGCGCGAGCTTCTTTCAATAATTTTTCGCTGTCCGAATTAAATTTAGCCATCTCCAGTTTTGCTTTTTCAGCAGAAGCTAAAGCCTGCTCGATTGATTCTTCCCGATCATTTAAAGCTTTCATAATTGGTTTCCATGCAAATTTTGCCAACAAAAGCAATAAAAGCGAAAATATGATTACCTGCCAAACGAGTAATCCAAGACCGGGGGTTAATAATTCCATATTTTTTTTCTGTTAAATAATGTTTGGATGAAAGAAAATACTGCCAACATGCCAATCGCAGTCAGCAGTATTTTTTGTTTTTTACTTGAAAATAATCAACAAACAAGCAACAATTGCAACGAAAGCTGCTCCTTCAATAAGAGCTGCAGCTACAATCATGTTTGATCGGATGTCTCCGGTAGCTTCTGGCTGGCGAGCAATTGATTCCAAAGCGGAACCACCTATTCTACCAATACCAACTCCGGCAGCTAAAGCAGCAATACCCGCACCGATACCGGCACCAGCGTAAGCAACAGATAGATTAGCTGTTTCTAGTAATAAAATTGACAACATGGACATAATTTATAAATTAAGGTGAAAATAATACGTGTTAGTGTTTTGCTTCATAAAGCGATGGTTCATCTACTATTATGTGTTCTTCATCATGCTCATGATGATGCTCTTCTACTGCCATTCCAAAATACATAGCACTTAAAAGGGTAAACACATAGGCTTGTAAAAAACATACCAGCAATTCAAGCACTTTCATAAAAAGACTTAAAAAAACTGACATAATAGAAACTCCAAAACCAGCTGCTGCACCCATGCTACCAAAAATGAAAATCAAACTGATAAAAGCAAGTGGTATAATATGGCCAGCAGTCATGTTAGCAAAAAGTCGTAGAGTAAGTACAAATGGCTTTATAAAAACTCCTAAAAATTCAACGACAGGCATTAAAGGAATTGGGAATTTCAACCACCAAGGCACGCCTGGTGTGTTAAAAATGTGAATCCAATAATCTTTATTAGCAGAAAAAGTTGTAATGGCAAAAGTGAACAATGCAAGCGTCATGGTAAAAGCAATATTACCAGACAAATTTGCACCGAACGGAATAATTGGTATTAAACCCAGCAAATTATTTAGCCAGATAAAAAAGAATACCGAAAGCAAATAAGGCATGTATTTATTATAATTTCTGCCAATACTTGGTTTCGCAACTTCATCTCTTATAAAAATAATAAATGGCTCAACTACAGATTGTATTCCTTTTGGCGCTTTGCCTAATCGGGTTTTGGTGTATGAGTTTGCAACCGAAATAAATATGATTAATATTAATATAGCGCTGGTAAATAATGCTAACACATTTTTAGTAATAGAAAAATCGAAAAAACTCTCTCCGTCTTTTGATTGAATATGATGTTTGCTATCCATGTAATAGCTGTTTCCATTTGCAGTGGTAACAGTATCGTGCCCATGGTTAAATTTAGAAGACATGAAGGACTCAATCTTTCCGCTGTTGTAAATCAAAATTGGAAGCGGTACGCTAACCGGTATTTCCTTCCCTTCGACATTGGTGTAATCATATAAATGCCATTCGTGCGAATCACTTATATGTTCCAAAATCATTTCTCCAGCATTGAACTTTTTATGTTCGCTTGAAGTATGTTCATCTACATGCTTTTTAGCTTCTACGGGCTCAGATGCCTGTAAAGGAAAAAGAAAAAATAGGGATAAAACGGCAGAAAAGCCTAAAGAGGCGAAACTTTTTTTAGAGGTAATACGGCTCAGATTCATCAAATACCTAAATTTTAATTTTTATTTTGAGCGCGCAAGTTATGTAATAAACAGTAGATTTCAAAAGCCGTAAATAGAAAATAAAAAACAAAAAAAGCAACGACAAAATTGGCCTTGTTTTCTACTCCAATAGCCAACATGATGATAATAAAAATTATAGACCCAAATAATTTTAGCATTACTGAACCCATTGCCGTAGTCATAAATAATTGATTTCCTTTTTTTAATCCAAAATAACTAAGACTATATACTCCGACTGTTAAAATATATAAAAAAAGTAAGGAATACCAAGTGTAAGATCCAACATAACAGTCGCAAAGCCATGTATCTACTGCGAATACAATTGTTGCTAAAAATCCAGCAAGTAATGTTAATCTGATTACAAATTGTTGTATTGTCATGCTTAATTTATAGGTGAAAACTTGTTATTTGAACTTATATTAAAAACCGAAATTTAATTGCTCGGGTGTTTTAACTTCTAAATTCGGTAAATTTTTATAAAAATATTCTTGCTGAACTTCTGCTACATTGGTATCAGTTTTTCGTTTTCCAATAAGCATCGAAACAGTTTTTAATTCCATTTTATCGGCCGAATATGGCTTAAGCAAATTATCAATTTCTCTTCCATTTAACTTTTTACTTAGCCAAGCTTCTTCTTCTCCGATTTCCAATATTGCAGGCATTCGTTTTTTAGTATTATGAATTTTTTCCATCAACTCATTTGCTTTGGTAGTAATAATACTGAATGAGTTGACAATTTCATCTGTTTCTGGATTTTTCCAACAATCATATAAACCAGCAAACGAAAAAATTTCCCTGTCCTTCAATTGAATAAAATATGGATACTTTTTACCCTGATATTCCCTCCACTCAAAAAAACCGCTACTTTTTACCAAGCATCTCCGTTTTTCAATATTTTCCTTAAAACTTGGTTTTTCATGTAAGGTTTCCATTCGCGCATTCAAAGTTCCAGATCTTATTTGATAGGCTTCCTTTTCATTTCTGCTGAAACTTGGAATTAATCCCCAATTAAAATTTTTTGATTCTTGTATACCTGATTCATGATTTAAAATTTCTACTTGCCATAGCGGATAAGTAAATCCATTGACATGGAATATAGTTTCTATCTTTTTGGATAATTTATTAACCGAATCAAATTTAGGATTGTCAGGTTGACATATTGTCTTTAAACTATTGTGATAACACATAAATCAATTTTTCATCAGTGTTTTGAAAACCCAATAAAGAGATAATCCAACAGATAAAAAAATTAAAATCAATGTAAATAGAGGAAAAAGAGTTTGGAAATGTTGGTCTAGTAAATGACCAGCATAAGTACCAACACCTATTACGAACATCATTTGGAAAGCTATGCCGCCATATTTTGCATAATCACGCAGATTGCTTTGCGATTTCTGTGGGTTTTTGTTTTCTGTCAACTATGTTATTTTCTAGTGAAATGCTTTTAGTATTTCTCATACTGCAATTTCCAGTAAATATAGCTCCTGATTCAACTACTAATTTGGAAGTTTCTATATCTCCAACTAAACTTGAGGTAGCTTTCAAGAATAGAATTTCAGCAATAAAAACATCTCCTTTTTGTTTTCCAGAAATATCTGCATTTTGGCAATGAATAGTTCCAGAAACAGTCCCCGTTGTTCCGATTACAACTTTAGATTTTGAAATAATATTTCCAGAAACATGCCCATCCACTCTAATATCACCGTTTGCATTTATGTTTCCCTCAATACTTGTTCCTTGACCAATTAAATTTATAGAAGATGCAGCATTTATAGCTTCTTTCTGTACTCTTACTTTATTAAATATCATAAGGCTGTTTTTTTAGTAAATGAAATTAAAAGGCCATGTATTCTACCGGATTTACCGGGCTACCATTATACCAGAGTTCAAAGTGTAGGTGTGGCCCATTTGATAATTCACCAGTATCACCAACTATAGCAATTGCTTCACCTGCACGAACAAAACTACCAACTTTTTTCAACAATACTGATGCATGCTTATAAAATGAGACTAAATTATTACCATGTTGCAAAGCAATTACATATCCATTTTCACTTGTGAATGCAGAAAAAATTACGGTTCCGCTTAATGTTGCTTTAATGGCTTCATCTTTACGAGCCACTATATCTATTCCGTAATGATTGCTTGATTGATTAAAATCTTCAGTTTGCATACCTTTAATCGGCGAAAAAAATGTGTAGGCAGCAATTCCTTGCCTAGTTGATTTTTGTGCATCTTCATTTAAATCATACTCACCTACTGATTCAATCATCTCTCTTAATTTAGCCTCTTCATTTGGCCGGTTTGTTGCCAAATTTATACTATCCATTAATATTGGCTTATTGTTTTTATTATCTGCTTTTGCATCTCCAACTGTTCCATTTATAATGTTTCTTAAGTTTTCAAAATAAACATCTTTTGTTCTTTGGGCTATTTCCAAAGAATCGGCTTTTTGAATCATTAATGTAAGGTCGCTGCGTACAGAAACATCTGCATACCCTGGAATATACTCTTTAAGCGGGGTGAAAACAAACATAGAACTCGTTATCCCAATCAATATAACGGCAAGTACACTTCCAAGAACAAATACGTTAAGCCGGGTTAATGTGAATGAAGCTTTCTCTTCAAACGTATCGTCATTGAGAATTACGAGCTTATATTTATTCTTTAATCGCTGAAAAAAACCTCTTTTCTTTTTTGCCATATTTTTTGTAATATTCCGAAGATTATCTGGTTTTTAGTTAAACTTTTAAATTAACTCTCATTATTATTCAATTATTAGGCTTGAATTTTGGGAATATACAAACAGTTAAAATAATATTGCATTTTTAAAGTTGTAATTTCGGTTTTTCACGGTAAAATTTCTCTTCTGTTTTGATTCAATTAGTTAAAAAATATTTTTTCTTCTTACTAATAGTTACTCTTTTATCTGCTTCATTTTCAGGTTGTAAAACTAAAAAAAATGGATTGATAAAAAGAACTTACCATAATATTACTGCAAGGTACAACGGCCTTTTTAATGGCAAAATAAAACTTGCTGAAGGAATTGAAACGTTAAATTCCGGGGTTGTTGAAAATTATGCTGAACCATTACCAATTATTCAACCTTTAGATGTAGCAAAAGCAAAAGGAATTGCTCCATTGATGGATAAAGTGATTGAAAAAGGTTCGGTAGTTATTCAACGACATAAAAAAAGTAAATGGGTTGATGAATCTTATTTGCTTGTTGGCAAAGCATATTATCATAAAGCAGAATTTTATACCGCTCTTGAAACTTTTGAATTTGTTTACGGTACGTTCAAAAAAAATCCATCTCAGATAGAAGCATTAATATGGATTGGTAAAACCTATTTGCAACTTGAAAAACTTTCTGAAGCACAAACCGCATTTGATTTGGCAAATAGCCAAATTGAAACAGCTCCAAAATATAAAAAGGAGCTATATGCTGCGTATGCTCAATATTATCTATCAAGCGATAATACAACAGAAACTATAAGCGAATTGAATAAAACACTGGATACCAAAGGAATAAAAAAGAAAGACAGAATACGATACACATTTATTTTAGCGCAACTGTATGCCAAAGAAGGATATAATGACAAAGCGTTATTAACCTACAAGAAACTTAACAAAATGAATGCTCCTTATGAAATTGAATTTATTTCGAGCATGAATCAAGCGTCTTTATATTCCGACCCTTCTGATGCTGCAATAGAAAAGCAATTGTATAAAATGCTGAAAGATGAAAAAAATAAAGACTTTCGCGACCAAATTTATTATGCTCTTGGAGGGATTGAAGTAAAGAAAGAAAAAATAGACGAGGCAATACTCTTATATAAATTATCGGCTACTAACTCGACAAAAAATACTAATCAAAAAGGGCTTTCTTTTTTACAGATTGCTGAAATTAATTTTAATGAATACTTTAATTATGTTGAGGCTAAAAAATATTACGATAGTACAGCAATTCTGCTAAACCCAAATCATCCTTTTTTTGCAAGTGTTATCAGTCGAAAAAATAATTTAGACAAATTGGTGCTTAATCTGGATGTAATAAAACTTCAAGATAGTTTGCAACGAATTGCTTTACTGCCAGAAAATGAACGAGAAAAATTATTAAGTGATTTAGTAATTCAAGAAAAAGAACTTATAAGACAAAAAGAAGAAGAAAAAAAACAAATACTGGATGATTTGAAATCACAAACAGCGTTTGATAATAATGGTCAGAAAGATAACCAACAATTATCACTTGGCGATGCAGATGAGGTAGGTGGAAATCCACAGCTATGGTATTTTTATAATCCTCAAGCAGTAGGAAGTGGTTATAATGATTTTATAAAAAATTGGGGAAAAAGAATATTGGAAGATAATTGGAGACGAAGTAGCAAAATTAGTTTTAGCAGCCTTCAACCTGAAGAAACCAAAGATGAAACGCAAGAAATAATTGAACCTGGAAAACCAAAACTTTCTGCTGACGAAGCGGCAAAAAAGAAAATCGAAAAAACCTTGCCTTTAACAACTCCTCAACTAGAAGAGTCGAATCGTAAAATTGCTGAAGCCTATTACAATTTAGGATCATTGTATCGTGAGCAATTCAATGATTTGCCGGAATCGGTTAAAAGTTTTGAAAAACTATTGACCAGATATCCATTGAATAAATTTACTATGCAAACTTTGTATACTTTATATAGGCTAAATGTGGATATGAAAAACGATGACAGAGCCAATTATTACAAAAATAAAATTCTAAACGATTTTCCTAATTCAAATTTTGCCTTTGCAATTAAAAACCCTGGAAAAAAAGAACAGCGATCAGGAAAGGAAGTTGAAGCCTCAAACTATTATGATAAAACCTATACTGCTTTTATTCAAAAAGATTATCAAACGGTATTAAAGATGCAGGCTAAAGTAGATACATTGTTTCCAAATACAACTTTAACTCCTAAATTTGATTACTTAAAAGCAATGGCTATTGGTAAAACACAATCAGTTGCTGCTTTCGAAACTGCTCTTAATCATGTGATTTCAACTTTCCCTACTGATCCAACCAGCGATTTGGCTAGAACAACCTTAGCTTATATTGCGGATCATAAAAGGGAACTAGAATCTCCACTTTATTTACAAAGAAATAATCCAGGAATTAATTATGTAAATACAAAAAAAGAACCTGATGAAAATAATAATATGATAAGTAATAATGAAATAAATAACAGTGCAAAAAATGCTGAAACAATAGAAGATATAGATTCTAAATTTGAACTTAATTTACTTTTTACAGAAAATGATTCAGTTATTCATTATTTCGCTTTGGCGGTTTTTGATTCTGTTCAAAATTTAAATAGCACCCGATTGGCTCTTTCTAATTTTAATAAAAGATATTTTCCGGTGCGCCAATTAAAAAATATAACTTCCAACACGGTTAAGGGTTTTCAATTAATTACAGTTCAAGAATTCAAAAATAAATCAGAAGCTGATATTTATCTGAAAAAAGTAGAAGAGAATAAAAACACGGTATTAACTTTATCACCAGAAAAATATGAGGTTTTTATTTTATCAAAATCAAATCTTGAGGTTTTGAAAACTAAAACAGATGCTGATAACTACATAGATTTTTACAAACAGCGATTCCAATAAATGGCTAAAAATAACAACCTTACTGGAAGCGATATTAATCGCTATCTGAGAAAATTTTGGTTTTTAATCATCTCATTTTTGGGTTTAATTGGGCTACTTTTTCTATTAGTTTCTATCGGTGTGTTCGGCAAGCTTCCATCTTTTCAAGATCTAGAAAATCCAAAAAGTAATTTGGCATCTGAAGTAATTTCGGAAGATAAAATGGTATTGGGTACCTATTATTATCAAAACAGGTCAAATAGCAATTATGAAGAAATTTCACCAAATCTGGTTAATGCCTTAGTTTCGACAGAAGATAAACGATTTTACGATCATTCAGGAATTGATTTTCGCCGAACGTTAACTTCTGCCATTTATACAATGCTTGGGAACAAACAAGGTGGAAGTACTATTACTCAACAACTTGCCTTAAATCTGTTTTCGGAAAGAGCCAGAAATCCTTTTAAACGAATTATTCAAAAAATACAAGAATGGATTATTGCTATCAGACTTGAAAAAAATTACACCAAAGATGAAATCATAAAAATCTATTTAAATACTGTTCCATTTGGTAGTAATGCTTTTGGTATTAAATCTGCTGCAAAAACATTTTTCAATAAAACTCCAGACAAACTGACCATTGAAGAATCAGCATTACTCATCGGGATTTTGAACGCACCTTCCTTTTATTCTCCTGTTCGAAATCCAGAACGAGCGATTGAAAGAAGAAATATAGTGTTAAAATTAATGAACAGAAATAATAAAATAACTGATGCAGAATTTGCAGATTTAAGTTCAAAACCACTAACATTATTTTTTTCCAAATCAGATCATAATGAAGGTTTGGCAACTTATTTTAGAGAACATTTGCGTCTTGAATTAATCAAATTGTTAAAAGAATCTGAATATGTAAAACCGAATGGCGAGAAATATGATTTGTATCGCGATGGGTTAAAAATTTATACGACCATTAATTCAAAAATGCAAAATTATGCCGAAGAAGCGATAAGAGAGCATATTAAAAAACTGCAAGGTCAATTTAACGAGCATTGGAAAGGTAGGCAGCCATGGGGCACTTCTACCGAAATTCTTACTATGGGTATGAAAAGATCAGACCGATATAATGAATTGAAAGATGCAGGTTTGAGTAAAGCTGAAATTGAAAAATCATTCGCAACTAAAATTCCAATGAGAATTTTCACTTGGAACGGTGAAAAAGACACCACAATGTCGCCGATGGATTCACTCAAGTATTATAAAAAACTTTTACGATCAAGTATTATGTCAATGGATCCAAAATCTGGATACATAAAAACATGGGTTGGTGGTATTGATTATGAATATTTTAAGTACGATCAGGTGACAGGTCAACGACAACCGGGCTCAACTTTCAAACCATTTGTATATGCAGTTGCTTTGGATAATGGTTGGTCACCTTGTTTTGCGGCCCCCAATGTTCCGGTTACGTTTGAAGATTACCCAGGTTGGAATCCACAAAATTATGATGGCAAATCTGGGGGAAGTATGACCCTGAAAAACGGATTAGCCAATTCGGTGAACAACGTAGTATTGTATTTAATCAAACAAATAGGTTCAAAACCTGTAGCAGAATTAGCAGCTAAAATGGGCATTACCTCTAAAATTGATCCTTATCCTTCTATTGCATTAGGTGTTAGCGATGTTTCATTATATGATATAGTTGGCGCTTATAGCACTTTTGCTAACAAAGGATTATGGACGGAGCCAACATATTTAACCCGTATCGAAGATAAAAATGGTAATATTATTTATGACCGATATCCTAAAAAAATAACTGCTTTAAACGAAAAAACAGCTTATATGATGTTGGATATGATGAAAGGCGTAACCACATTTGGTACTGGAGTAAGACTAAGAGGCCCTTCATACCGAATTCCATATCCTATTGCTGGTAAAACAGGTACAACTCAAGAAAACTCTGATGGTTGGTTCATTGGAATAACTCCCGATTTAGTTTCTGGTGTATGGACAGGTTGTGAAGATAGGTCCGTGCATTTTAGATCAACAAATCTTGGACAAGGTTCTAATTCTGCTTTGCCGGTTTGGGCTATATTTATGAAAAAAGTATATGCCGACCCAACATTAAATATCTCAAAAGGCGATTTTGAAATTCCTAAAGATGGTGTTCCAGCAGAGTTGGATTGCTCTAGATACATAAAATCAGAAAACACATTGGAAGAAAAAGGGTTAGAGTTTTAAAATTATTAAAATTAAATGCCCGAAGTTTTTGATTATAAAGAACAAATAAAAAAAATTCCACATAAACCTGGAGTTTATCAATTTTATGATTCTGCAGATCAATTAATTTATATTGGAAAAGCAAAGGATTTAAAAAACAGAGTAAATTCATATTTCAATGTACAAGATCAGGGTTGGTCTAATCATAAAACTCGCGTATTAGTTCGCCATATTCGCAGTATTACTTTTACCATTGTTGATACGGAGATAGATGCTTGGTTGCTTGAAAACAGCCTAATTAAAAAGTACCAGCCCCGGTACAACATTCTTTTGAAAGATGATAAAACGTACCCATCTATCATTATAAAAAACGAACGATTTCCAAGAGTTTTCTGGACCAGAACTATCATAAAAGATGGCAGTACTTATTTTGGTCCTTATGCTTCTGTTGGTATGATGCATATGATTTTAGATTTAGTTCGTGGACTATTTCCGCTTAGAAATTGCTCATATTTATTGAGTAAAGAAAATGTGGAAGCTGGAAAATTCAAAGTTTGCCTGGAATATCAGATTGGTAATTGCAAAGGACCTTGTCAAAATTTCCAATCAGAGGAAGAGTATAATGAGAGTATTGCTATTATAAAAACTATTTTGAAAGGTAATATTGCCCAAGCGAGACAAAAATTAAATATAGATTTAACAGAAGCAATTACCGATTTAAAATATGAGCAGGCGCATTATTTAAACAAAAAACTCGAAATTCTTTCCAACTATCAAAGTAAATCAACCATCGTAAACCCTTCATTGACAAACATTGATGTTTTTGCAATTAGTTCCGATGAAAAGCATGCTTTTATCAATTATTTAAAAGTGGTAAATGGAACGGTTAATCAGACACAAACGATAGAAATAAAAAAGAAATTAGACGAAAGTGACGAAGAGATTCTGGGTTTTGCGATAGCAGATTTCAGGCTTCGATTTGAGAGTGATTCTAAAGAAATAATAGTTCCGTTTGAGATTGATTTAGGAAACCCTAAATTATTAATAACCATTCCAAAAGTTGGTGATAAAAAAAGTTTGTTGGATTTATCACTGAAAAACGTGAACTATTTTAAAAAGGAACGCCTTGATCAATATGAAAAACTTAATCCTGATTTAAGAACAGATCGATTATTAACCCAAATGAAAAATGATTTGAGTTTAACTGATTTGCCCAGGCACATTGAATGTTTTGACAACTCAAATTTTCAAGGTCAATATCCGGTTTCGGCTATGGTTGTTTTTAGAAATGCACAACCAGCAAGAAAAGAATATCGACATTATAATGTAAAAACAGTAGAAGGTCCAAATGATTTTGCTACGATGGAAGAGGTTGTTTTTAGAAGGTACAAACGATTGCTGGAAGAAGATACACCATTGCCACAATTAATTTTAATTGATGGTGGAAAAGGACAATTATCGTCGGCTTTGAAAAGTCTGGAATTATTAGGTATTAGCAGTAAAGTAGCTATAATTGGTATTGCCAAAAGATTAGAAGAGATTTATTATCCGCATGATCAGATCCCTTTGTACTTGGATAAGAAATCAGAAACTTTACATATTCTCCAACAATTGCGGGACGAGGCGCACAGATTCGGAATAACATTTCATCGCAAAAAACGCGATAAAGGAACCTTGGTTACAGAATTAGATAAAATAGAAGGAATAGGTCCGAAAACCGCTTCTAAACTTCTTACATATTTCAAATCAGTTAAAAAAATTAAAGAACTTTCAATTATTGAATTGAAAGAAATAATCGAACCCAAGAAAGCTGAGGTAGTTTTTAATTATTTTCAAAAACAAGTAGAAAAATGAATTTTCTACTTATTAGCTTTTAGAAGTTTATTTAAAAATTCAGATTTTTCTTCTTAGAATTTTAGAGATAGATTAATTTATAATCATAAGTTTAGGAAATCTTTTACCATGAAAACATTTGCAGATAGGTATTTTTTGGCAATCTGTCTTTTACTAATTATATTATTAGGCATTTTTTTTCAATATCCATATTTCAATGAATTTCCTGTATTTGAACATTCATGGGCACAAACTGATCGTTATGCAATTTCTTTAGGGTTTCTTAATAATGGATTTAATTTATTCAAACCCGAAGTATTCCTTTACAATAAACTTTTTCCTTTCGACTTCCAAAAAATTTATGATACAACCATCACGTCAGTAGATTTTCCAATCCACGATTTTATTGCTGCATTATTAATGAAATTATTAGGTAGCAGGGAAGTTTGGATTTTTAAAACCTATATATTGTTTTACAGTTTCGCTGGTCTTTTTTTTCTTGGAAAAATTGCTTATCTGTTAACAAAGAACAAAGCTAAAACTTTAATCATTATCGTATTTGCTGCTAGTTCTCCTACTTTTGTTTTTTACCAAAATACGTTTTTACCAACAATTCCATCCATTGCAAATACAATAATTGGATTGTACTTTTATTTGCTCTTCTTATCAAATAACAAACTCAAAAATTTTTACATATTCCTATTTTTTGTAACGCTGGCTACTTTAAGCCGAACAACATGTGTTATTTATCTTTTATCTATTTTATGCGTTGAAAGCATTTTTACTTTTAACAAGAAACAATTTATATATCGGAAATTGCTGGCAGCAAGCTTATCAATATGTATAGTTTTAACTTATTTTATATTTAACTATCAATTACGGTCTATACACGGTTCGATTTTTTTATCATCATTAATGCCAGCAAGAAGTTTAAGCGAAGCGGTTGTATTATTAAAAACAATTAAAGATATATGGCTTCTATCCTACTTTTCCTTAGGACAGTACATACTTTTTATAATTTTTTTTTCAATTGCTATTATCCTCTTTATTCAACTTAAAAATCGAAAAGATAAACTACATAAACCATTCATAACTCTAACCACAATTGTTACAACTGCTTCGATAATATTCTCTTTTCTAATGCTTCGGCAATATTCTGATCACGATTATTATTTTATCGATATTTTATATTTACCTGCCATATTAATTTTAATTTTTTCTTTATCATTAATTCCAGTTCCAACAAATAAAGAATTAAGACTCGTAGGTATTTCTCTAGCATCCGTTATTTTAATATTTATGATAATTTCAGCAAAAAATTCTCAAGCCAATCGAAGAAATTCTTCTAAAAAAACACAGAGAATTTTTACTCAGTATAAAAATATCATTCCTGTATTAGATTCTCTTAAAATTAGCAAAAACGTAAAAATTTTAATTATTGATCCATTTGCTCCAAATCTTCCTTTTATTATCATAAACAGAAAAGGCTTTGCACTTTTATCATTAAAAAAATCAACAATACAAACAGCATTAAGCTGGCCGTACGATTATCTGATATATCAAAATGAAAGCTTTGTTTCAGCTGTTTACAATCAATATCCGGAATTTATTTCAGAAGTAAATCCGATTTATGCAAATACTGAACTTACCATTTGTAAAAAGAATAAAATAAAAACAAATACAAACTTACTTACCTATTTAAAACTCAATGATTCTAAACCTGAGTATGAAGTAACATCAAACTTTGAAGATATTGATACTTTACAATTTTCAAATGTTCTTACCAGCGATCAAAAATATTTTAGAGGTGGAAAAAGCTATATGCTTACTGAAGATAAAGATTTTGGGTTAACGTATAAATCGAAGACTGTACCTGTGCTGCAAAAAAGGAAATCATTTCTCTTACTAAATGCTAAAGTATTAGCTGAAAATAGTACAGAAATAGACATCGTAGTATCTATAAATGAAGGTGAAAAAAATATTTATTATGAAGCAATAAATCTTGAGAAAAAAATTGTAAAAGGAAATAATTGGAATGATTTAACTTTATCATACAATTTACCTCAAGTAATAAATAAAGATTACGAATTAGCAATTTTTGTATGGAACGCAGGCAAAACAAAGGTAAATTTTGATGATTTAAAAATTCAGATTTATTAATCATAAAATTATTGCGATTAGTAAAATTCCAATTCGAAAAAAAGTAGATCAAAAAAAACCCGCATAAGCGGGTTTTAATTTTTATATAATTAGGAATTAATATTCCCATAAATCGTGCTCGTAGTTAATTAAATATTCTTTTAATCGTTGTGCCTCATACAAAGCATCAATTCCTTGTGAATAATCTTCGATACGGTTATCTTGAGCATTTGACATTTTTGTAATGTAGCTATTAAATATTCTTTTGATGAAAACATCATCGAAACTTAATTGAGCCGCATCATTCTCTCGGTTAAATACTTCTGCATTTACAAATACGTTTCTCGCTTCTGGAAAATAAACCCAAAACATTGGAGTTTCATCAATTACTTCACCTGAAGTATTTCTTAATTTATATACCGGAGCAATTCCAATAATTCTTGGTTGAAATTCACCTCGTTGCTTATCAAAAATCCAATCTTCTTTCAATCGATATTTTACAATATCATCTCTATTAAATTCTTTGGTATACACTTGGTAAGTAGTAGCACCTGTGTTAGGATCTACAACTGGTATCGTATCTGAGCCACCACCAATTTGAGCAACTGCTTCCGCCGTCATAGGAACTTTAAATTCATCCCCATTGTCATTGTTTCTTGCATTTGCAACTGGGCTGTATGCAGTCAATTCTCCAGCAATAACAGCGTTCATTAACACATCACTTAGTCGTGCTTGAGGATGATTCAAAGGCTGATTCATCTTTTCACGAAGATCAATTTCTCTCCAAACTCTCTTGGTCCACATTACATCTGCTTCGCGCAAATGTGGATAAGGTGTAACTTTCGAAGAAATCACATTGGTTTTCTCGAAAACACCATCAATTGGAGGAGTTTGAGCGAATGTAGAACCAACCGTTGCGATTAGTAATACTGAGCTGGCTAAAAACTTCATTTTACTTTTTTTTAAATTTTACTGTACGTTAATAACAATTCCACTTTTCAATCTTCTATTTCGACCATCTGGTCCTCGAGCAGTAATTTCATCGAACAATACTTTATCTTTTGCACCAACACCAGCAAGTGCATTTTTCATTTCTGGTGTAAAATAAGCTGATCCAGATTGTAAACGGACAGCGTCTTGTCTTTGTTTCACAACTGTCATATTAAATCCAGTTACATTGTATCTTACATCAAAATCGAAATTCTCAAGATCTGCAATAACACCTGCCTGAACTCGTAAAGCGCCTGCACTTAAATTTCCAGTAGCTATACCACCAACTTTGGCAATTGGATCTGGAATTGACTTTACTCGATATTCTTTTCCTCCTAATTTAGCAGTAGAACCTGGCTTTAATTCTGCTGAAACATTTATAAAAACTTTTGGGCCAGAAGCATCTGTTACACGAACAGTATAGCTTCCATTTGAACCAGATAATGTTCCTGCGCTAATTCCAGCTCTGATTTTTTCTTTCGGAACCCCAGGACCAGAAATTGTCACTGGATTATCAACTCCAATGTAAAAAACATTCATTTTATCAGCAGAAACTGTTGCTGTTGGAGCCGCAACCTGGTAGGTTTGCTCAAACTTATAATCTTTTACCGTTCCATCAGGACTTTTAACTTTGATAATTCCACCCCAATTAAATAAGCCTTCTTTATTTGTTGACCCTGAATATTTACCTTTTCCGTTTTCTACTTTTAATCTACTTCCACCGATATAAATTTCTGGTGCTTGTGTAGAGCTTGATGCAGTTAAAAATACATCAGCAGTATATTCTTGCCCAACTAATACATAACTTGTTGGAGCAACAACAGTTGCTTCTAATTGATCGAATTTAAAATCCTGCGCATCAATTGACTTTAATAAATAAGTCAACATTTCGCTTTCAGCATTTTTAGCATCTGTTTGAATTTTAGATAATAAAGTGACTGCTGCAGTAACTGGTACACCTTCAAATTGATTAGATGCCCAACTTCTTGCCAAACCATCTCTACCTGCAGGAGGGTCGACAGCATTTAAACTAAAATTTATAGATGTCTGATCTTTAGGATCTGCTAAACTGATTAATTTTTTTCTTGTTTCAAGTATTTTTGCTTTCAATTTATCCCCTTCTCCTTTTGTAACCATCATTTCTGCAGAAATATCAAGATTCTGACGATCAACTATATCGTTTCCTTCTTTTTCATTTCTCCCACCAGCTTCTTTAACCATTGCATCCTTTAATTCTGAAATATATTTATCCAGTTCAGCAGAATATTGATTAGCAAGCTTAGCCTTATCAAAATAAGGTTTTGTTTTAGTTGGATTGTTTTCCATTGCAGCCTGAAAAGCCTGCAAGGTTAATTGATTTTTTTGACCAAAGTTTGATGTTGTATTTTCTAACCCGTCGTTTACCAACTTAAAGGCATTTAATACTTCGTTGCTCACATTCAATGCAAGCATTGCCGTAAGAACTAGGTACATCATACCTATCATTTTCTGCCTTGGTGATTCTTTTCCGCCAGCCATATTTCTATTTAAAAGTTTAGTTTGTTTTGTGGACTGTTAGAATATTATTGTGGACGATTTGCGCCGCCTGACATTGCACTTAGCATGTTTCCATAAACTGAGTTTAATGAAGAAAGATTCTTAGCAAGTTTGGCTACTTCTTCTTTGTATTGTTTAGCATCACCTAATGAGTCATTGAAGTTTGACATCGTTTCGTTGATATTAGCATACATCCCTTTAATAACTTTCATGTGGTTATTGCTTTCCTGTAATTCAAGTTCATAGACAGCATTTAAAGCCGATAAATTTTTACCTAAAAGAGAAACCTGATCATGATAATTTTTAGTATCGCCAGCTGAATTGCTAATCTCTGTTAATGAAGAAGTAGCTTTTGTGAAAGATTCTCCTAAATTATGCATTGAAACTGTTGCTGATTTTACTTTTTCATTAAATTCTTTGGTAGAAGTAGATGCGTCGGCAACATTTGAAATTGCTGAAACTTTATCTCCAAAAGTTCTAAGGCCAACTCCCAGGCTTTGAATTAGCTCCGGACCAACTTTAGCATCTTCCAACATTTTGTCTAATCCTTGGCTAACCGAGCCTCCAGCTAAATTTTTCTTTTGAATACTGTGACTTTCCATTCCAGCCAACTCTGGGTAAACTAATGACCAATCAGGATCTACACTTGGTTTTTCAAAGGCGAAGATCAAAAAAATGATGGCTTCTACAGTTAAACCAAGTCCAAGCATTGCTCCAGCTCCTGGCAGGTGAAGAATTTTAAACATGGCTCCAAGGATAACAACGGATGCTCCTAGTGAGTAAACTGTATTTAAGGTGAATTTGAACTTTTTAGCCTTCATTTTTTAAGTTTAATAAGTATTTAAAGTGTTTAATTTGTATTTTAATTAATGGTTAATTTTATTCGTCGGCAATGTCTCTACCCATGTATGGCATTACACATCTGAATCCAAGATAAGATTTTGCTGTATCTTGAAATTCATAAGTTCTGGTTCCATTCATTAAATAATATCCAACATCTTTCCATGATCCTCCTCTTACAACTTTCCGTTTAAAGTTTTCTGGATCATCTGTTTTTGCTTCATAACTAAAAGTAGGGTTTAAATCATGTACAAAAGTACTTGCAGATTCGTCGTACGATGAAGCTGTCCATTCAGCAACATTACCAGCCATATTATATAAGCCAAAATCGTTTGGAAAATAAGATGTAACTTTTACTGTGTAAAAACCACCATCATCTATATAATTTCCACGTCCTGGTTTAAAGTTTGCCAATAAACAACCTTTAGCATTTTTAATATATGGTCCACCCCATGGGAAGTCAGTTCCTTGTCTACCGCCTCGAGCCGCATATTCAAACTGTGTTTCGGTTGGTAATTCAAATCTATTTAAAGGAGCTTCTCCAATTTTAATTTTATAATCTTCATTCAATTTTGTTCTCCAAACACAGAATGCACGAGCTTGTCTCCAGGTTACTCCAACTACTGGATACTCGTCATAAGCTGGATGCCAGAAATATTTTTCAACCATTGGCTCGTTCATAGCATAAGTAAAATCAGCTAACCAAGTCAGTGTATCTGGATAAATTTCTACTTTATCTTTCTTGATAAATGTACTTCTTGGTTTATCACGGCTTCCTTTTAAAGAAGCTTCTCTTAGATCAAGCCATTCTGGTTCATAAACCAATTTTCTTGGATCAAATTCTTTTCTTCCAAAAATTCGATTATCTTCTTCATAATAAAGTTCGTTTAGTACGTCTTTATTTTCTTCATCAGAGTAATCTAACTTTTCTTTCCAATTTATGATTTCTTTTCCATCGTCTGTTGTAATGATATGATCACCACCAATAAGTTTGTGAGCTATAGAGTCACGAACATAACTCACGAACTGGCGATATTCGTTATTGGTAACTTCTGTTTCATCCATATAAAATGCACTAATCGTAACCTGACGGTTTTGAGTAGTCATTGAATAAGCAATGTCTTGATCAGATTGACCAAACAAAAAACTACCTGATGGTACGTATACCATTCCATAGGGTGTAACTGACTTAAAAGGCTTTCTTCCTTGTACACCAATAAGTTCTCCATTCCCGGAGTTTAGCCCACAACTTGAGAAAAACAAGGCTGTTGCTGAAAGTAATGTCAAAAGATAACGATTCATATTGTTGTTTTGATAAAAAAATCTTTGTTTAAACCTATAATTTGAAGGCAATTTCAGAATAAAATATAAGCCTAAAGTAATTTTTTTTCTATTATTTCTATAATATTTAATTTTTTACTGGATTTAAGGCTTAATTGTTTCAAATAAATCAAAATATGTATGCTTGAATTTTTTTCAGAAAACGAAGCAATTTTTAAGTTATTGTACAATATCCAGGTTTTATAAAAATCGAGGAGTTCTAATAATAATATCTGACTTAACTCTTGGTAATACAAATAAGTCATAACCAAGTGTAATTTCATGGCTACCCTGGTTGTATGCATTTAGCTTTGAAACATTCACGTCATATGAATAACCTAATCTTATACTTTCAGTGATACTTAATCCAATTAATGCATTTATTGCATCTGATGATCGGTAAGATACGCCTGCCCAATATTTTTGACGATAAAATACATTGGTGTTTAATTCAAACTGTGCTTTGTTTTGAAATTTTACCAAAACAGATGGTTTAATTTCAATATTAGCTGATAGAGGATAAACATAACCTCCAGTTAAATATATATGTCTAGATAGTTTAGAATTTGTTTCAGAAGTTTCAGTAGCGTACCGAATTTTGCCTTGATTAATATGAGTAGTTGAAATACCTGCGTAATAATTTTCTGTTGTGTAATAAATCCCTAAACCTGCATCCAAAGTCATTGAATTTTCTTTTCCTTTTGGAATTCTATTATCTGTTCCGTCAACTGATCTTAATTTTGTACCATCTAACGTATTTTGAACAAACCCTAAAGAAACCCCACCACTTAAAACGCCATTTGCTAATTCATATTTATAGGCATAGTTTCCCATAAAGGAAAGATTGGATGAAAAACCTAATTTTTCATTAATAATATGAAAACCTGCACCACTACTAATGGCATCAAAAGGTTTATGAATACTTATCGTTTGAGTTTCTGGACTACCTTCTAAACCCACCCATTGATATCTGGTTAATGCAAATGCACTAATAGATTCTTTACTTCCGGCAACAGCAGGATTAAGTACAAGATTGTTAAACATAAACTGAGTGTATTGTGGATCTTGCTGAGCCTGAACACGAACAGTAATAAACAGACTAGCTATAATAATGAATCGGGTAAAATTTAATTTCATATTGAACTTAAACAGGATTAGAATTAGTGGAAACAATTTTCATTTCACATGAACTTAGATTTATTTCAGCATGCTATATTAAGCCTTTAAATTTACTTTCACAAACATTTGTGTTAAAAATCGAAATAATAAAATGATTTATTACTTATTTACTTGTTTCACATATTCTTCAATTGCCATGGTCATGGATGGTATTTTTGGCATAGGAGCTTGAATGTCAAGATTTAAACCTGCATCAAGTACAGCTTTATGAGTTGTAGGCCCAAATGCTGCAATGCGAGTATTATTTTGCAGAAAAGAAGGAAAATTAAGGTATAATGATTTGATACCCGAAGGACTGAAAAATGCAATGATGTCATAATTTACTTCAGCCAAATCAGAAAGATCGCTACAAACAGTACGATATATGATCGCTTCGGCAAACTCAAAACCGTTTTCAGCTAAAAATTTAGTTACGTCTTCTTGTCTTGCATCAGAACAGGGAAATATAAATTTTTCAGTTTTATGCTTTTTAAGTATTTCTAGCAATTCTGGCATGGTTTGATTACCAAAAAATATTTTTCGCTTCCTAAACTGAACATACTTCTGTAAATAAAGAGCCGTAGATTCTGTTATACAAAAATATTTCATTGTTGTTGGCACTTCAAATCTCATTTCATTACAAATTCTGAAGTAATGATCTATGGAATTTCGGCTATTAAATATTACAGCCGTAAAATCACCCGGGTGAATTTTTTCCTTTCTAAAATCTTTAGCAGAAATACCCTCGACATGTATGAAAGGCCGGAAATCAATTTTCAGGTTGAATTTTTTAGCTAAGTCAAAATAGGGTGATTTATCCGTTTCAGGCTTAGGTTGGGTAATAAGAATACTTTTGACTTTTCCTGTATAAATCGGCATAAAATATTTAAAATCACTCAATCTTTTTGTTTATTTTACCTAAAAACAGTGACAAACAATAAAATAGGTAATATTTCCAGGGTGCAAAGGTAGATAAATAAATACATTATTGGCAATCTAAAATTTGAAATAATGAAAACAGATGATCTAACGATCTGATAAATTAATAATGCGACAACTAAAACCGTAAATATAATAGGTAGATACTCTGTAAATATTTCTGGTGCATAATTATAAACCAAGAGAAGTGGAATAAAAAGTAGGCTAAATAATGTATTAACAATATTAATGATCATCAAATAAGAATTTATTGGTTTTTGTACTTCAAAAAAAATTCCAGATAGTTTGAGAACAAAAACCTTTGCCAGATAGTAAATAGAAAGAATAACAATGAAATAAATAAACCTGCTGAATTGTTGGTAACCAATATTCCATTGATAATAATTGCTCATATTAAAAAGTAATAAGCCACTTGCCAAAAGGAAAAGCAAAAACAAAAACAAGGTTGATATAGAATAAAAAACACTTTCATCTCTTGAAACCTGATTAATGCTACGGTCCTTTAAAAATCCAGATGTAAGTAATTGGAAATTTTTATTGAATGCTTTGGTTATAAAAATAACAAGGCATGCTATGAATAAAAATAAAAAGGTAATCCAATTACTTTTTGGAATTCTTTCAATATGAATATTTGGATTTACAGATTTACTTATTTGTTTTGCAACTCTTGCATAGTCATATGAGTCGCTTCTAAACTGTTCAAAATATTTATCACGAAATGATTCTTTATTGGTAAGTATTGAATCTTCTCCAACTAAAAAACTTAAATCATAGAATTTTTTTGCAGAATCAATTTTAATACTAAAATTATTTATGATTGAAAATTGAGATTTTGGCAATTTGGGTTTTGCAGGCTTAGGAGTTGAAATAACAACTTCTTTTGGCATTAACTTTTTTTCAGGAATTAATAAGGTATCGAAATTAAACGCTGGTGGACCTATAATTACGGTATCCTGTCCAGAACTTGCATACATTGAATTGATAAAAACAAATAAGAGCAAAAATAAAAGTAATATCTTATTCATTAATAGGTTTAGAAGTAACTTATTAGGCCAAAATGAATTTTTCCTGTTTGCAAACTTAACGGAATTTTTTCTTGTTTTCCCAATGCATAACTAAGCGAAAATATTCCAGCTTTAGTCTGAAAACTAATTCCACTACCTATTGAATATACAAAACTGGAAAAACTTTGCCTTCTACTATAATTTTCGAAATAAGCCGGGCTTACAAATCCAAACAAAAATGAGTTTTGTTCTAATAGATATCGATATTCAATAGTTCCAATAATAAATGCATTTGCAGGAATAGAAAGTTCATCGAAACCTCGGAGATCTTTGTTTCCACCTATTCTGAAAAGTTCATTTTCAAATAGTTGATCTGAAATAATATACCCATTATTCGCACCGATCTTAAGTGTACTTCTTCGACCAAGTGGATAAAAATAATCAGCGTTTAAAGAAATTGAATATTGGGTGCTTTCTAATTTTAATGAATCATACAGCAAAGAAGGCAAATCTCCATTCTTTTTTATCCTCTTATTTCCAACAGAAATTGACGAATTAAATGATATTCCTTTTCTAGGATTTAAACGATAATCAAGTTTTTCAAATCGAATTGCTAATCCATAAGAACTAAAATTAATATCGGCAAAGCTGGGCAATATGGTTACGCTTTTATATTGACTTGTTGATAATAACGACGAATTTTTTGATCGTACAAAAACTTTAAGATAATTACCCCCAGATAATAAGTACTGAAATCCAAGTTCACGGGTTAAATCAAGAAAGGACGTATCACGTTTGAAAATTTCTATTCGGGCATCTATTCCAATAGGCAATCGCAATAAATAAGGATATACGACATTTAATTTTAAATCTTGCGATTGATTTGGCTGAAATCGTGCTGTTAAATCAACCAGTTCTGCTTGTTTAAATGCATTTAGTAATTTTAGCCGGATATCACCTGTTAGTTGCAAGGTGGTTTTACCAGCTGTTTCATTCTGCAAAAAGCCAATTACCCCGTCGAATTGATTAGCATTTTGCTTGTCTGGGAAAATATTGATTTTAACTTTATCATCAATAAATATTAATTCGGGATCTCGTTTTTGTTTAAGAAAAGAAAGCTCACGAATGCGTGAACTGATTGCATTGATTGATTTCTGATTGTAAAAATCACCTTTTTTAATATCAATATATGATTCAATATAAGTATTTGAAATAACCTTTGTACCTACAAGTCTGATAGTATCAATAGTGAATAATTGTTTTTTATCTACAGTTAAAATCCCGAAAACTTCTTTTTCGCTTAGCTTAACGCTGTCTAAATAAACACTTGCAAATGGATAACCATTGTTTTCATAATATTGTAGTAATCGTGTAGTAAGATTTTTGAATGCTGAAAATGAAAAAGGCTTGTTTTTAAAATCTTTTGCATTGAAACCGCTTGCACGTATTGCTTCTATAGAATTATTACCTTTTGAAAGTTTAATCCAATTGAATTTATTTCCAACTGAAAAAAAGACATTTTGAGTTGATGCACTAAACTTTACTGAATCAATAGTAATATTAGCAAATCCATTTGATTGATATGCTGAAATTATTCGTTCAATTTCTGATTGCCTTTTTAATGAATCATCAAAAACTGTTTCGATGTTTAATTTGATTAATTTTTCTGAATCGCAACAAAATGACGGTTTTAAATAATATTTTTTTTGAGCGAATACCGCAGATGAAATTAAGAAAAATAAGCAATATACAATTCTATGCATTATTTCAAATTAAGCAAAGAATGAATGAAATGTAAAGCTATTGTATACTTTTGAGAGATGGCAGGAATTTATTTGCATATACCATTTTGTAAGAAAGCATGTCATTATTGCGATTTTCATTTTTCAACTTCGGTCAATAACAGATACGAAATGGCTTCTTGTTTAGTATCGGAGCTAAAAATGCAAAAAGATTATTTGGGTAAAGAAACAATAGGAAGTATATATTTTGGTGGTGGAACACCATCTGTATTTTCGAGTAAGCAAATTGCTGAAATTCTTGATGTTATTTTTAATGGATTTAATGTTGAAAAAGATGCAGAAATAACACTTGAAGCTAATCCAGATGATTTGACAAAAGAGTATCTGAAAGAATTAAAATTAACGCATGTAAATCGTTTAAGTATTGGGATACAATCATTTTTTGATGAAGATCTAATCTGGATGAATCGAGCACATACAGCAATAGAAGGAGAAAATGTAATAAAAGAAGCAAGAGATGCAGGTTTTGAAAACATAACTGCTGATTTAATTTACGGATTTAACTTATTGACAGATGAAAAATGGATTTCTAATCTTCACAAAATGACTTCGTCAGGAATCAATCACATGTCATGTTACAACCTTACTGTGGAAAATGGAACTGCTTTACATAATCAAATAAAAAAAGGAAAGAGTAAGCCGGTATTGGATGATGATGGTGCCAGACAATTTGAAATTGGCGTTAAATTTTTACAAAAAAACGGCTTTTACCAATATGAAATTTCTAATTTTTGTCAAGATGAGAAATACTCGAAACACAACACTAACTATTGGAAGGGAGTGAAATATTTAGGAATTGGACCATCTGCACATTCATTTAATGGAATAGAGCGCCAATGGAACATTGCAAATAACTCTTTGTACATGACTGCAATTAATCAAAACAAAATTCCATCTGAAGTTGAAATTTTAACTAAAAACCAACAATTCAATGAATATATTATGCTAGGTTTAAGAACCGTTTGGGGAATAAATTTAAAAGAAGTAGAAAATCGTTTTGGAGGTTCTTTTTCTTTTGTGCTAAAAAATGAAAGTGAAAAGTTTATTGATTTAGGAATGATTAAGCAAACAGACGAAAATATAACACTTACTAATCAAGGGAAATTAATCGCAGATCAAATTTCATCAGATTTATTTATTCTATAAAAAATGATTATTCGTGTTGAAATAGAAGATAAGGTTTATCGGTTTGATAGTAATAAACCGATTGATATTTCGATTTCTACAAGAAATGGAAAAGATAATCCTAATGCGTTTTATATTCCAGATCCGGAATTTAGTCCATTGAAAGTTGGGTCTTTTGTAGGCTCAGTTGCTGAAGGAGGAAGTGCAAATTGCGAACAATTAGTTCTTTATCCACATGGAAATGGAACTCATACAGAGTGTGTTGGGCATATATCAAAAGAAAAAAACACTATAAATGAAAGTTTAAAGTCATTTTTATTTAAAGCTGAGCTCATCAGTATTTCCCCGTTTTTATTGGTGAATGGTGATTATATAATTTTAAAAGAACATATTGAAGAATTAATAAAAAATATAAATTGTGAAGCGTTAATTATTCGGACGTATCCTAATTCAGATATAAAAAAATTAAAAAATTATTCGGGCAAAAATCCAGCATATATGCATTGGAATGCGGCAAAATATATTCGAGAAAAAGGCATTAAGCATATTTTAATTGATTTGCCTTCTATTGATCGAGAAGAGGATCATGGTGAATTATTGGCACATCATCAATTTTGGAATTATCCAACAGAAAAAAAATCGGAGAAAACGATTACTGAATTTATTTTTGTACCCGCTGAGGTTGCAGATGGCTTGTATCTACTTAATTTACAAATTGCCAGTTTGGAAACAGACGCAAGTCCTTCTAAACCAATTATATATTTACTTACTGAAGATGAAAGATTATTACAAAAATAAAATAGTTTGGATAACAGGTGCATCTTCTGGTATTGGAGAAGCATTAGTAATTGAATTAAATAAAGTTGGAGCAAAACTGATTATTTCATCACGAAACAGAGAGGCATTATATAAAGTAAAAAGCAAATGCCAGAAAATTATTGATGTACATGTTTTACCACTTGATTTAGACCAAGTAGAGAGTTTAAGCGATAAAACAACTGATGCACTTAAAATTTTTGGAAGAATAGATTGTATAATACATTCTGGAGGAATGAGCCAGCGTGCATCTGCCATAGAAACAACTCTGGAAACCAGCAGAAGAATAATGAATGTAAATTACTTTGGAACGGTTGCTATTACCAATGCACTTTTACCAAAAATGATTGAAATAAATTTAGGGCAAATTGTAGTTATCAGTAGTTTAGTTGGCAAATTTGGTTTACCAAAAAGATCTTCCTATTCGGCATCCAAACATGCTTTGCATGGATATTTTGATTCGTTGCGCGCTGAAATTTATAAAAGTGATATTGGTATTTCCATTATTTGTCCTGGATTTATAAAAACCAATTTATCATTTAATGCACTTATTGGAACTGGCGAACGACAAAATAAAATGGATGACGCACAAGCAAATGGAATGCTACCTGAAGAATGTGCCAAAAGAATTTTAAAAGCTGTTGCTAATAAAAAACAAGAAGTTTACATCGGAGGAAAAGAAGTTTATGGAGTATTTCTGAAACGTTTTTTTCCATTCATTTTTTCAAAAATAATAAGAAAGGCAAGAGTTGTTTAATGTAAAAACTCTTGCCTTTCAAACACTATCGAATTATAAGCAACTGTTGATTTTGCCGATTACCATTTGATTCTAGAATAACTTCATACCTGCCAGCAACTAAATCAGAAAGAGAAATTTCTTTACTATGAAGGCCAGAAAGATGGCTTTGATTTTCAAAAACACTTTTTACCAATTTACCGCTCATATCAAATATCCTAAGAGAAATTTTAGAATTTGCTGACAATGTATAACCAATTTTAATTTCGCTAGATGATGGATTTGGAGAAATAGGATATAATTTATCTTTTACCAAATAAAATTGAGAAGGAATTGAACTGGTTTGATCAAAAATTATATTTTCATCACCAGCCTGATATGGAAGAAATAATAATGGCAAATAGTACATTTCATCAGATGTATTTTCTCCCCAGCTAACTAATTTTGGCGGGTTGTTTGGGTTTAACACATTATTGGTAGTGTTATCATATTTCGCAAATGCATGAATTGCAGAGCCTTGCGGAAGTTTAATTAATTGTTTGAAGGCAAATGTTCCCTGCCAATTAAAATCCCAATCGCCAATTTTAATTAAATTGATAGTATCATTTGTTGGGGTGATCGCATATACATTCCAACTCTGACCTAACAAATGACAATGTGGACCAATACCAAGCATACTAATATCTTGGGTTACATTCCAAATTCCATGAAATTCTTTTACTTGATTGGCAGGTATAATAAATGGACCATTAATAAGAACTCCTGGCAATGGAACCATAATATGTGAATTGACATATCTGGTTGCAGGTTGTTTTGCAAAAAATAAATTAACAGTGGTACTATCCGTTTCATCTGCAGAAACTGGAGCGTAATGCATTTGCAATTTTAAATCAGTACCAGCATATAGTTTTTGTGCAATTCCTAAGGTATATTCCAAAGGCTTTTGCCCAGGTACATACCCAGGTAATTGTGCATCTAGCTGAGAAGCTGAAATAGAACCAGATTCATATCCATACTCAGGTGTTGCGGCATCATCTGCTGCCGCGGTACCAGTTGTATCTGCCCAAATTAATGTGTGATGAAGAATTCTTTTATTTCCTGGACGAACCTCAAGTGCAACTAAATCAGTGTCGCGAGCTATTCCTGTCGGCAATACAAAATACCGATATTCATCTAAATTATTGCCAACATGATTGTAGCTTTGTGCAAATGATAGTATTAAATCTGGAGTTCCAATTTGTGAACCTGACGGAAAAATAGGCAATGCTGGCTCTAGAGAAGGATCGCCTTGAGGAGTTCCACCATCAACCCAATCAGCAATTTTCTGAATTTCTACAGAACTTAAAAAATTTTCATTTCGTAGCGTTTGTACTCCTTGTTCAGGTTTCCATGGTGGCATATATTTTATTCCTGTAACATATTTAATCATACTTGCCCATGATTGTACTTCTGTATAATTTGTTAATGAAAACGGAGCAACCTCTCCTGGTCGGTGGCAAGGAGTACAATGATTATAAATAATCGCCGCAATATCTTCGCTAAAATTTACAGTCTGAGCTATAGTATTCGAAAATAAAACGAATGAAATAATAAAAGTAAATAGGGTTTTTTTCATAAAATAAATTTAAAAACTTATGTAACAACCAACTGGATTTGTTAGTACGGGATTTATTAGTTTTTGATTCAGGTAATTTTCCAATGCACTATCGAGGTAATATTCTGTAACTACTTTTCTTCTTTTTCCTACTCGCTCAAAGCTATTGTCAATTTTTCCAGAGTAAATAATCTTTCCTGAAATTTCTTCTATTACAAACACCTGTGGAGTAACAGTAGCTTTCAATTTATTTGTAATTATTTGATTTTCATCAATCTGCATATCAAAATTAAGCTTATATTTATTTTTAAAATCTTTTACGCTTTGTTCATTACTTATGTCAGTATTCGGAAAAATCCCTACAAACAGAACTTGACTTGATTCAAATTTTTCAGCTAATCGATTTAATTCTAGTGTAGAGGATTGACAAACTGGGCATTTTTCTGAAAGAAAAACGAATACTTTTAGTAATGAATCTGCTTTTGCAAAAGATCCTAATGCAGAAAAATTTAAGCTAATTAATATTGCAAATATTTTGATTAAATTTTTCAAGTTTGGATATTTTAGCTTAAGATTATTTTAACAACTAAAGGTTTAAAGCATTAAAAATTATGTTGTTAGCTACTATGATCTACAACTATATACCATTTACCTTTTATTTTTTTCATCAATAATGTAAAATGACCAGCGGGCTCGTCTGCTGCTCTTTTCAATTTCCAAGTGCCTGCAACAAATGCAGATTCTTTGTTAATCACTTCTATTTTCAAAAACTCAAAACTGAGTTTACCCATCGCAGAAGCATCTGGATATGCCTTTTTATAATTCGCTAAAGTGGTTGCAAATCCATATTTAGGGCCACTTTTACCAATAAATAAGAGAGAATCTGAATTAACATAAATCTCCATATATTTTTCTATGCTACCAGTATTCCAGTCTTTAGCATTTTTTTGCATAGTTGAGATAATTTCTAATTGCTCGCTTTGTGCAAATGTTTGAACCGTATTAAACAAAAAAATGAGCAAAACAATTTTTAAACTTTTGAATATCATGGAATTATTACTAAGGATAATTTAAAATATATAATCAAAGTGAAAGTGCTCAATAATATTGAATAAAAATAATTGAAATGACTTAACTAAAAATTAACATTAGATAATATCTCAAAAAAGATAGTTGAAATTTCAAAACCATATTCTATTTATTATTAGTTATCAAACTTTTGCCTGCGAAAATCCGTTAGCTTATTAATCAATTGATATTATGAGAGGTTACGGATTTTCTGAGTTTACTCCTTCAAATCTACCAAAAGGTGGTTTTGAAGAATTATTAAAACTTTTTACCCAATTGCTAAACTATACAGCTGGCGATGCAGGCGAGTCATTAGCTTGGATGAATGAGTTGGATAAAAAGTATAATTTAACCAATGATGAATACGGAATGGGTGATTTTATCGATGAATTAAAAGAAAAAGGATATTTGGATGATGGTGGACAAAACGGAGAATTTAAAATTACTGCTAAAACTGAACAAACTATTCGCCAATCTGCATTGGAAGAAATTTTCGGTAAAATTAAAAAAGCTGGAAAAGGAAACCATAAAAGTAATTTCTCTGGACAGGGCGATGAAAAAAACTCCGAACGAAGAAGTTATGAATTTGGAGATAGTTTAGACCAGATTGACGTAACACAATCCATTCAAAATGCTCAGATTAATCACGGAATTAATGATTTCAGATTAACCGAAAGAGATTTGGAAGTGGAGGAACTTGATTATAAAACTCAAACTTCCACTGTTTTGATGATTGATATTTCGCACTCCATGATTTTGTATGGAGAAGATCGAATAACTCCAGCAAAAAAAGTTGCTATGGCTTTATCTGAATTAATTCGTACAAGATATCCAAAAGATACCTTAGATATTGTAGTATTTGGAAATGATGCTTGGCCTATAACAATTAAAGATTTACCTTATCTGCAGGTTGGTCCTTATCATACCAATACGTATGCAGGCTTAGAATTGGCAACTGATATTTTACGTAGACGAAAAACAAATAATAAACAAATATTTATGATAACGGATGGCAAACCAACTTGTCTGAAGGAAGGATTAAAATATTACAAAAATAGTGTTGGATTGGATCGTAAGGTTGTAAATAAAACATTGAACATGGCAGCTCAATGCAAAAGACTTAAAATTCCTATAACTACGTTTATGATTGCCAAAGACCCTTATTTGCAACAATTTGTGCGTTCGTTTACTGAAATAAATGGTGGGAAAGCATTTTATAGTTCGTTAAATGGCTTGGGTGAATATATTTTTGAGGATTACATTAAGAATAGAAGAAGAACCGTAAGATAGATTAAATAAATAGGGAAAAAATAAAAAACATAACCAGTACAAAACTGGAAACTAATTACATTCATGACAATAAAGCAATTAATAAAAATAAAAACATTTGGTGAACTTAAAGCATCAGGATATACCACCAGATCCATAAAAGAAGAACTTAGAGAAAATTTAATTATTCAATTAAAAAGTAAGGAGAATGGATTTAAAGGAATAGTTGGTTTTGATGATTCGGTAATTCCAGATATTCAAACTGCAATACTTTCACGCCATAATATTTTATTACTTGGCTTACGTGGACAAGCAAAAACGCGAATTGCTCGTTTAATGATCCAATTATTAGACGAATTCATTCCATACGTAACCGGATCAGATTTATTTGATGACCCATTCCATCCAATTTCCTGGCATGCACACAATGAAATAACCACAAAAGGTGACTTGACAGAAATTTCATGGTTGCATAGAGACGATCGATACACCGAAAAACTGGCAACACCAGATGTTACTGTTGCAGATTTAATTGGTGATGTAGATCCGATAAAAGCAGCTACATTAAAATTACCTTATTCTGACGAACGCGTAATTCATTACGGATTAATTCCAAGATCGCATCGCGGAATTTTTGTTATCAACGAATTGCCTGATTTACAGGCCAGAATTCAGGTTTCTTTATTTAATATTTTGCAAGAAGGTGATATACAAATTCGTGGATTTAAATTAAGATTACCTTTACAAATCCAATTCGTATTTACGGCTAATCCCGAAGATTATACCAATAGAGGATCGATCGTAACTCCATTGAAAGACAGAATTGAAAGTCAAATTCTAACTCATTATCCAAAAACAATTGCCTTATCAAAACAAATAACGCAAGCTGAAGCAAGGCTTACTGAAAGTCAAAAAAGCAACGTGCATGTGCATGAATTGATGAAAGATTTAATTGAGCAAATTGCATTTGAAGCACGTGGAAGTGAATATATTGATAAAAAAAGTGGTGTTTCAGCTCGATTAACTATAAGTGCTTACGAAAATCTAATAGGTGGAGCTGAGCGTAGAATGCTGATTAATAATGAAAAACAGGCTTATGTTCGTATTGCAGATTTATTAGGTGTAATTCCCGCAATTACTGGAAAAATAGAATTAGTATATGAAGGCGAACAAGAAGGACCAGCAAAAGTTGCACATATATTAATCGGTAAAGCAATAAAAGCTCTAATTCCTGAATATCTACCTGATCCTGAAAAAATTAAAAAGAGTAAAGTAAAAAATCCATATAATGATATAATTAAATGGTTTGGTGCTGGAAATCGGGCGGTTATTACGGATGGGATTTCTGAACAAGAATATCAAAAAGAACTTGACTCAGTAGAAGGATTAAAAGATTTAATTGCCTTTATCTATCCAAAAGGAGATAAACAATTAAAATATCTAATGATGGAACTTGCTTTACATGGTCTATCTGAGTTTTCTATGTTAAGTAAACAATATCTGGAAAACGGATATGAATTTAAAGATATGTTCAATACCTTGTTTAATACCACAATTGAAGAAGATGATGAAGATTTTAATGAAGACAATTATCGTTAGTATCTTGCGCTTTCTTTTTAATTAAACATGGACGACGGTCGAATTCGATTTCTTCTTTTTACCGGAGGAATTTTACTTATTCTTAATCTTTATGTTTTTCAAGCTATAAAAACAGTTGTAAAAAACAAAAGTAAAAGAGTTAAAAACGGTATTTCTATTTATTATTGGGGTCTTACTGCCCTTATTATTTTTGGAATATATTACAGCCAGTTCTATGCAAAAACAGGAATAATCAGAAATTCTGTTACTGTTTTATATTTTGTTATGGTAATATCAGAACTCTTTGTTATTCCATTTTTATTGGTTGATGATATAAGAAGGTCTTTTATTTTTTTTAAGAACAAGATTACAAAAAGATTAAGATCAGCGACAGATCCTGTAACTCATGCTACAAAAGAAGCAACATTATCGCGATCAGAATTTTTGAGTAAAGCAGGTTTAATTGTTGCAGCAGTCCCTTTTTCAATTATAAATTTTGGAATGCTAACCGGAGCTTATGATTATAAGATAAGGCGAGTACCCTTAATTCTCCCAAACCTTCCGTCACAATTTTCTGGATTAAAAATAATTCAGATTTCTGACATTCACTCTGGAAGTTTTTACGATAAAAAAGCAGTGATGGCCGGTGTAGAAATGTTGATGAAAGAAAAAGCAGATGCAATATTTTTTACGGGTGATCTTGTAAATGATAAGGCAAAGGAAATGATTGATTATCAAGATATATTCTCGAAAGTGAAAGCTCCAATGGGAGTATATTCTGTAACTGGAAATCATGATTATGGAGATTATAGCTGGTGGCCAAATGATGCAAAAAAAGCAAAGAATTTTGAAGATCTAAAAACCACTCATGCCAATATGGGATGGAATTTATTGATGAATGACCATAAATTATTAACCATTGGCGGAGAAAGCATCGCTATTTTAGGAATTGAAAACTGGGGAGCAGCTGGCAGATTTCCAAAATATGGAAAAATGGATCTGGCGAAAAAAGGAACGGAAGACGCAGCAGTTAAACTATTATTATCACATGATCCAAGCCATTGGAACGCGAAAATCACAAAAGAACACGTAGACATTGATGCTATGTTTGCTGGACACACCCATGGTATGCAATTTGGTTTTCAATTTGGAAATTTACAATGGAGTCCAGTGCAATATATGTATCCAGAATGGGCAGGTCTTTACAAAAACAATCATCAACAACTTTATGTAAATGTCGGTTATGGCTTTATTGGCTATCCTGGTAGAGTAGGTATTCTTCCTGAAATTACAGTTTTTGAATTGAAAAAGGCATAACTTGCATAAGGAGCTTCATAATTCTCCTGTATTAATTGAACATATTAAAATCTTTTATTTCCAATTATTTTATTGCTTTTTGCGGTTTTGGGCTCTTGCTTTTTACCGAAAAGAAAATTGGTTCTGATATTAATCCTTTACTGATAATTTTAATGGTTTTGGGTATTGGAATAATGTATAATCTCGATCCATATATCAATTCCATAAAAAATCTACTTTCCAAAAATTCCAATTTAAATAATAACCAAACCGGCTTTGCGTCGATATTATTTGTATTGCTTTTAGGTTTATTTCTATTTTTTGGATTAATAAAAATAATGACTGTTTTAAGTTTATTCATTTTATTAATAGCTACAACTTTAGGAATTTTATACCAATTACCTATAGTAATAATACGCGAAAATCATTTCAGCTTAAAAAATATTCCATATTTAAAAGTTCCTTTAATTGCCTTAGTTTGGACAATCATAACGTTAATTATTCCACTTATTGAAGTTAATAAAATGAATGGAGAAAATTATTTATTTATAACAGAAAGGTTCTTATTTATTTTTGCTGTTGCTATTCCATTTGATATTCGCGATTATGAAAAAGATAAAAAGAAAGGAATATACACGTATCCGGTAATATGGAATAATAGAGTTTCAAAGCTTATCTCAATTGTGTCAATATTCGGATTTCTTTTTTGTGTTTATTTAAATAAAAAGGCAATAATGCCCATTAGCTTGTCATTGTATTTTACTGGCCTATATGCAATTATTTTTATTTTGAGAAGCTCAACAAAAAGAAATAAAACATTTTTTACATTTGGGGTCGACGGTGTTTTGCTTGCTCCAATAGGTTTTTATTGGATAATACTATGCATGTTATCTTTACGGTAAACTCATTATTACGTATGAAATTAATCAAATCTGCCTTTGCACTATTCTTTTTGCTGTTTTTATTTTCGGGCTGTAAAAATAAAACGTCCGACGAGCTAAAACCTTTTTTATTTATGATTGGTAATTGGCAATCATCAAATGATAGTACAACTATGTTATACGAAAACTGGAAAGAAAGTGAAGGAAAATTTATTGGTGAAAGTTTTGCAATTAATCAACAAGGCGATACTGTTTTTTCAGAAAAAGCTGAACTTTTTTTTGATGGTAAAAATATAATTTATGCGGTAGCAGCTGGTGATCAGAAATGGGTTGATTTTACGCATAAAGATAATCAAATTGATTTTGCGACCTTTGAAAACCTAAGTAATGATTTTCCGCAGCGGATAATATATTCCTCTACTGAAAGTAATAGGCTATTTGCAAAAATAGAAGGAAAAGTAGATGGTGGAATTGTGAGAGAGTATTTTGATTATAAAAAAAGATAAATTATCGAGAGATTATATAATTCTAGCTTTAATTCAATTAAAGAAAACAAGAGATAAAATACTTTTCTAATCAACCAGATAAAAATTATCGTTACTGGTATGAAATAATGATTATTAATATTGGCTTTTTACATTTCATCTCTTTATCAATTCATATGATTTTAAAACTTTTTTACTGTTTTTGATAATAAGAGTGTAAGCACCTGAAGCAACTTCTGCCCCGGTCAGATCATCGCCATACCAATAGTTTGTAAACTTTCCGGTAAGTAAATTATTATTCAGAATTTCTTTAATTAACTTACCATATTTATCTATAACTAATAATTGATATTTACCTTGCTTATTTATTTGATAATCAAATGTAGTAAAAGAAGAAAATGGATTTGGATAAGGCTTTGAAATCGAAATATCACCATTACTTTCAGCAATAATTTCCGTACTTCCAAGCACAAGATCTGTAATCAAAATTACGCCTTGCTGTCTGATTTTACTTTTAATATAAAGAACTGAATTATTCTGATCGAAATAATATCCTGAATCAACCAATAAATTAAAATCGTTGATATTAGAAGAGGCGGTAAGTGTTAAATTGTTTAATTTAATGGAAGTTGGTAAAGTAGAAATTCGTTGAATTTCGAATATTAATTCCCTATTTCCTCCAGGACTTTCAATAAAACTATTTGCTTCTCTAGAAAAATTAATAAGCAAGCTATTGTTTGAATTAGAAGCTATCAGTATAATTTTTTCCATGGAGTTGGAAGGATCATTCGTTACTTTTTTTCCATCATCGTCATAAACAATAAGTTTAGAATTAATTACATCTTCATCTGGATAAAATTTAAAACGTAATGCATTATGATTAAACTTTGATGCCGTACTATTAACTGACAATGGAATTAAACTACCTGCACGAATAAAAAATGGCAAGATATTTAATGGTGCGCTTATTGATCGTTGAGTTCCGCCTTTATATTCGTTTAAGGACCAATAGTCAATCCAGTTTCCACTAGGAAAAATTACATTTCTCAGATTTTGATTTTCGATAACCACTGGAGCAACCATTATATTATCACCCCAAAAATACTGGTCATTAATTCCAGCTAAAATTGGATCAGAGGGGTTGAAATAATTCATGGGTTTGGTAATTGGTTTACCAGAAATTGAATTTTCTACAGCAATACTATAATTATATGGAAGAAATTCATGGCGTAAATTGATATAATTTTTTACAATATTTTTGTTGAGAACGGGGTAATTAACTGGCTCTGTGGGAACTCCTTCACCATGTGCACGCATAACTGGACTAAAGGCGCCTAATTGCAGCCAGCGCGTATACAATTCATTGTTTTGACCTCCACCTGTAAATCCACCTAAATCAGAATGCATATAAGAAACTCCGCTCATACTCATTCCCAACATAATTGGTATTTGGGCTTGCAAACCTGAAAAACTTCGTTGCACATCACCGCTCCATGGAAAAGTAGACATACGTTGCATACCAGCAAAACCAGAACGAGATAAATTAAACAATCGGGTTTCTGGATAAAACTCTTTGTGCTTATTATATAACATTTCATTCCAAAGCAACGCGTAAATATTATGAACGTATTTTGCTTTCCCTAAAGAATGGTACATATCATCTGGATGATTTTCTGGTTCGCCCAAATCAGTCCACCAACCAGAAACACCTTCATTATTTCTAGCAGCATAAAAATTCCACATCCAATTTAACGCTAATGGATTAGTTACATCCAACAGACCACTGCTTCCAGCCCAAAAATTATTAATTACTCGAGTAGTTCCATCAATATTTTTTGCCAAAAATCCATTAGATGAGGCGAAAGAAAAATTAGTTGAATTTTGGGTAATGTAAGTTTCAGAAATTAGAATAGTTTTAACACCCAATGAATCAAAATCCTTCATCATCTTCACTGGTTGTTGAAATTTACTATAATCCCAAGATAGATTTCCCATTTTTTGTGGATTTCCAAACCAATATAAATCCAACACTAAAGCATCTAATTTAAAACCTTCATTCAACATTCTATTCACAATATTTCTAGCTTCTGATTCTGTTTGATACCCATATTTTGACTGAATGTATCCCAAAGCCCAACGAGGTGGCAAAGGCTGTTTACCTGTTAAATGTGTATATCGTTCTAAAATACTATCATTTTCAGGTCCAGCAATTATATAATAGGAAACTGAAGCTGTATCGGTTCCATATTCAAGAATGTTAGTTTCAGAATTGGCAATATCAATATAACTTTTGCTAAAATTATTGAAAAACAGTCCATAGCCAGAAGAAGAAACTAAAAACGGAATACAAATATTAAGAATTTGAGCTCCATTTGAATAACCATATTGAGCTGTGTTATAAATTTCTAAACGTTTACCGTTTCTGTTAATATCTAATGCCCTTGAGCCGCCCCCTTGTATGTTTTCCGAAGCTTTAACTTTAAATCGAACAGTAGTTTTACTTTCATTTTGTTCAAAACCATTTTCTTCTTTTAATATCGTATCGCTTCCTGATATATATGAAATAGAAAAAGGATTCTTTTTTATTAATGCTTTTAACTGTGGGGTTTCAAAATATAAAAACGAATTATCAGTATTTAACACTGCATTTAATTTTTGTTTATAAATAACAGAAAATCCAGTATCTGCTTTTAATGTGCTATCGGGAAAATAAGCAACTTTAATTACTTTTTGAAGTGGATATGATAAAGAAAAATACCCTTGCGTAGTTTTAATATTTAATGAAGAGCCATCGAACGTATGAGAAATATACGTTCGATTATTTTTCGAAATAGATATAAAAATATCATTACCAGATTCTCCTCTACCTGCAATGCTCCCATCATTATTTGTAAAAAGAAAAGCAAGTTTTTCAATTTTAGTAGAATTTGGGAAGCTGTAAAAATCTTGATAGAGGAATTTAATCTGATAAAGATTTGTTCCGATTTTGGTCATTAGCTCACTTGTAGTCGGACTTCCCCAATTGCCCCTTACAAATTTCCAATCTGAATTGCTTTGACTTTGATCTGTTATAACACCAGTGTAAATAAATACATCGGAGTTAAAATTTATTAAACCAGAATCACCTAATGCAGAATTAAAGGTAATTGTGATAGTATCTGAAAATAAAGGCTCAGTAGGAAAAATGGTAACAACTTGTGCTTTTATTGTAAAACTTCCTATTAAAACAATTAAAATAACAAACAATTTTTTAATCATATTTCAAATTACTATCTGTGGCAAGTTGAGCTTCATTTATCAAAATCTTGGCATTCATTCCATTCCAATCTACTTTTACAAATAATGTTTTAGCAACATCATCGTAAAAAACACCTTCCCTTTTTACATAAAATCCAGATTTTGTTTTTTGCACTTTTATTTTTTTTCCATTAAACAATACACTTTTTGGCGATTTTGAAACACGTGCAATGTTAAATATCATGTTTCTAACCAGAGGAGCATTCAAATATCCGTTTCCAGATTTGCTTAGTTTAATTTCGATTTCATTTTCGCGTACATCACCAGCAAACTGCAATAAATCATAATCACCTTTTAAATTTGCATTTGGAGTTTTACCATCATCTTCATACATATCAAATTTAGAACGTTTTAGTTGCTTGTCAGGGTAATAATTGATTTTTAAATTTTTTGTTGAATAATTATCTGTATTCCTCATTTCATCTACCATTGGTATAAAACTTCCTGCTCTTACAAACAATGGTAAAATCTCTAAAGGTGCAATTACCCTGTAATTTAAATTGCCAATATATGTTTCATTCGTCCAAAAATTTATCCATTTACCCGATGGAAATTCAACTTTCCTGCTGGTTTCACCTTTTCTAATAATGGGCGCAACCATAAAATCATCACCCCAAAAAAATTGATCATTTATAGCAATTAGTTTTTTATTAGAAGGATCGAAATAATTAAGTGGTTTTGCTAATGGCGAACCGTTGGTAGCATTTTGCCAACACAAAGAATAATTATAAGGTAATAATTTATACCTGAGATTTGCATAACTCTTTACAATATTTTTTACCGTATCTGACCAAAAAATAGGTTCAGATGGAATTTCAAAAGCTCCGTGTGGACGCATTATAGGAGTAAATGTTCCAAATTCAACCCAACGGATAAATAATTCCGAATCTCTTTTACCCATTGCAAATCCTCCTAAATCTGAGTGCATGTATCCATGACCGCTTAAACTCATTCCGGTCATAATAGGTATTTGTGCTTGTAAACCACTAAATTCTCTAAGTATATCTCCGCTCCAAGGAAAGGTTGAAAAACGTTGAAAACCAGCATAACCAGTTCTTGCAAGATTAAATAAGCGCTGATCTGGAAAATCTTTTTTATACCCGTCATCAATTAATCGACTCCACTCTTGAGGATACACATTATGCAGGTCTCTTGCCTTACCATTTACATGCATTATATTATCCGGATGTTTTTCTGGTTCTCCTAAATCACACCACCAGCCAGCTACCCCTTGTGCAGTATATTTTTTATAATAGTTCCACATCCAATTTTTTGTTTCAGGTTTGAAAATATCTATTAATATAGATGGCCCAGTCCAAAAATCAGAAATAATATAAGGCTTGCCTGCACTATCCGTTGTACCCAATTTGTTCTCTTTTACATAATTAAAATTTGCTGATTTTTCATTAACGAAAGTTTCAGAAATTAAAATTGTTTTTACCCCTTTTGTTTTAAATTCGTTGAGCATTTGAACTGGCCTTGGAAAAGCAACAGTATCCCACGTTAGGTTCCCCATTGATGTAATTGGACCAAACCAATATAAATCTAAAACTATGGCATCAATTGGAAAGCCTTCTTTTTGCATTTGATTAATTACGTTGGTGGCTTCATCCCTAGTTTTATATCCAAACCTCGATTGTATGTAACCCATTGCCCAGCGTGGTGGAATCGGTTGCCTACCCGTTAAAAAAGTATAATTGCTTAAAATATTATCATAAGAATTTCCTGAAATAAAAAAATAACTCATTCTTCCGCTTTCCGTTCCGATTTGAAATACATTGGTGTCAGTTTCGCCAATATCAAAATATCCAGCTCCATAATTTTCAATGTATAAGCCATATACATTCGATGATAAAAATAAAGGGATAGAAATATTTATATTCTTTTCACCATTAGAATATCCATATTGAGCCCGATGATAATTATTTAATCTATTTCCTCTCCTGTCTAAAGGTATTGCTCTAGAACCTGAACCGAAAATACTTTCTTCAGGTTTTAATTTAAAATTAAGCGTTTTAAATTTCCCAGTTTCCACATATCCAGCTTCCTCCTCAAGCATTATTTTATTATTAACCGAAAAATTAATTCTAATTGGATTTTTATTAATTATTGCTTTTACATTTCCAATGGTATACTCTAAAAAATCTCCTCTATTAATAACCTCAGCAATTATATCATCCGGTTTTGCAATTAATGAAAACCCTATATCTACTGCTTTATAAACAGTATCGTAATAGGTAACACGTACGGTTTGAGCATTATATGCTTGCATATGCAGAGCTCCACCAGTTGTAGAAATTTCTAAGTTGTTGCCACGAAATATATGTGAAACATAATTTCCAATGTTTCTGTTTATAATATCCTTACTTGTATCAACTGGTTTTTGGGTAGAAGATTGACAAAGGCCAAGTGTAGAACTTGAAATATAAACTAAAAAAAGTGCAAGTTTTTTTATCGTCGATTTTAAGAAAATTGAAATCATTAAGTTTTTATGAAGGTTTGTATTGTTCTTTTTAAATTTACAATTCTTGGTTTTCCCATTTTGAAAATAACTCAGTTAAATAACTACTTTAAACAACTGATATTTGAGAGTCGGCTTTTTTACCGATTTCAAAGCAAATGCAAAAAAACTATTTCGTTCCGTTTGATTAGAATTTAAATAAAACATGTCCATAAATTTATAGAATAATGAGGATGATCTGAAGGATTTATTTCTGAAAATTTCAATGCTTCAACTTCTAAATCATTTGGAATTTCAAATTTTGATTTAATATATGCTAAAATTACTTTTTGTTCTTTTTTGTTAAGATGGCCGTCAACCCCAAATAAAATCGGTAGAATTTGATAGCCAGCTATCGATTTGTTCATTTTTAAAATCTTAAATTACTGAAAGATAATAAAATGAACTGATTTGCAATCAATCTAGTTTATAGGTTGAAAAAGCGAATTCTAAGGCTAAAAAAAAGGATGTTAAGCTAAATTAAATCGATAACCAAATCCTCGAACTGTGGCAAGGTATAGTGGATTCTCTGAGTTTTCTTCAATTTTTTTCCTGAGCCTTACAATGTGCATATCCAAGGTTCTGGTATTTACATCTGCGTTATATCCCCAAACAACCATCATCAGCTCTTCACGGTTTATTACTTTATTCGGATTTTTTAAAAAGTAAAGCAAAATTCTATTTTCAAGAATCGTTAATTCTACTCGCTTTCCTTTTTTAAGTAACGTATGCGTATTAGGGTGGTGCTCCATATCTCCAAAAGCGTGTATTTCTTTCTGTTCAGAGCCTGATTGATACTTAATTTTATTTTCTACTAATGCAATCATTACATCCATGTTAAATGGTTTCGTGATGTAATCATTAACACCAAAATTATATGCATCAATTTTATCTAAATCCTGAGCTTTTGCTGTAACCATAATTATAGCATTACTAAAACCCTTTTTTCTAACGTTTTGGCAAATTTCCGCACCGGATCTTCCAGGAAGCATCCAATCTAAAAGTACAATATCTGGATCTTCCATTATGATCATTTCTTCAGCTTCTATCCCATTTGCTGACTCAATTACGTGATAACCTTCTGCTTGCAGTCTATGCTGCACCAGAAATCTAAGGTTTTCATCATCTTCAACTACTGCAATTTTTGCTTTGTGATTTTCCATGTTTTTTATAATAAAGGGAGTTGTATTAAAAATTCAGAACCAATGCCAGGTTCGCTTTCAATCGCAATTTCACCATTCATAAAATTAATAATTTCTTTACAAAAGGCTAATCCAATTCCTACACTACCCTGGCGATTAAATTCATTTTCTATTCGATAGAATTTCTTAAAAATATTTTCTTGTTCATTTTTTGCAATTCCAATTCCCTGATCCTTAAAACCCATAATTACAAATTTTTTATTTCTTCCAATGGTAATAAAAAGTTTTTTGCGGTCAGGATAAGAATATTTATATGCATTATCAATTAAATTCTGAAAGATACTGGAAAGCAAAACTTCATCCGAAATTATTTCAGAAATATTATTTAGTTTATATTGTATATCGAAATCTGGGAATTTTAGTTTGTACGATTGAATCATATCATTTAAAAATGATTCTAAAAAAATATCCTCCTTTTTTACTTCAATCGATTGATTTTCAACTTGAGTAAGTGAGAGCAATTTATTCATCAAGTTGTTGAGTTTATCTGCCTCTTCGTCTAAAATTTTCCCATACATATTTTTTTCACGGTCACTTAACTCAACTGCATTTTTGATATTGTTTCCTGCAATTTTAATTACGCTTACTGGAGTTTTAAATTCATGAGTCAAATTATTGATAAAATCATATTGCAATTTAAACATCTTACTATTCACATTTAAATTCCTAAAAATTAGGTATGAAATAAATACAATAAGGCAATAAACAATCAGAATGGAAATAGCAATCGGAGTGAATGAAATCCCAACTTGTCTGTTAAGAAATTTTCTGGAAGAAATAAAATAAAGCTGAGACTCAGAAAATGGCCCCGGGAGTGCAACTCCTGTAGTAAAATGATTCTTATCAGTTTCCAAAGAATCAAAATTAATTCGCCTTATCAAAATTTTTTCATATAACAGAGGTCTAGGATTGTTTATTTCTAAATTTCCTGGATTGACAAAAAAAGTTAATAAATCTTGTGGATAAATTTCAGAAGGAGGTTGTTTAGTAAACATTAAATCCCGAAAAGTATTCATATCAATAGACCTGGGAATATTTAAATAACTTACTGTATTATAACTAAATGTATAATAAGTTCTGAAAAGTAAATCATCAGAATATTGTTTACTTGTATCCTGATCAGATACAAGTTTTACATATTTAAAAATTACTGTACTGAAATCATTTGCTTTATCAATTGAAAATTTACCTATGCTGCCACGTTTAAAAATGGTTATCACTTCCCTGTTTTTTCTATCTATAGAATAAATATCCTTAACCCCGATAGAAAAATTTTCGAACCCAAATCCATCCTTTATAACATGATTACTGGTCTCTACTTCGTAAAAATAAATAGAATCAATAAATGGATAAACTGTAAGCAAGCTTTTTGAAAACGCGCTAAAAGATGATGAATCCATAAAGCCTTGATAAAGCGAAATTTGAGGAATTCTTCCGTAATTTAACTCATTGTAAGGCTCCAAAACTTCGTCTAAAACTTGGCTTTTATAAGAAACAAACCTGCTTTCAATAAATTCTTGAGTATATTTAAAACCTAAGTATAATCCGATCATTAATACAAACGAAATCAGAATTAAAAATATGGTGATTAACGTGTAGTTTTTTCGATATGTATTTTCATTTTTAACTTTCATTTTACTTGCAGATTTTCGGCAAGAAATTTCTCTACCTCTGCATAAAACTCAAGTTTATTTTCTTCGTTTACAAAACCATGACCCTCATTTTTCTTAAGAAAATAGGTAACCTCTACACCACCTTTTTTTAATGCTTTTACTAATTGCCTGGTTTCATTCACATTTACTCGTGGATCTTTTTCACCCTGAGCTATCATGACTGGTACTTTTATTTTCTCAGTATGGAAAACTGGTGAAACTGAGCGGAAATAATTCGCATCTCTTTCTGGATGCCCCACCATTTCGTATACCATTGATAAAAATTGTTTATAATATGGAGGAATATCTTTTATATAAGTAAAAATATTTGAAATTCCACAATACGAAACAGCACAACGATATAAACCTGGAGTATAGGTAACTCCAGCTAGTGCAGCATAACCACCGAAACTGTATCCATAAATACCAATTCTGGTTGAATCTGCAATTCCAGAATTTATTAACCATCTGGCACCATCGGTTATATCATCTTGCATCGTTAATCCCCATTCATGAAAACTAGCTTGCCAAAATTCTCTTCCATATCCTGTTGATCCTCTAAAATTCATTTGCAAAACAGCATATCCTCTATTGGCTAAAAATTGCACTTCTGGATTAAAACCCCACCGATTTCTATTCCATGGGCCGCCATGAGGATTTATTATAACAGGAAGATTTTTTGCATCTACACCTTTAGGTAAAGTTAAATAACCATTAATAATCTTTCCATCTCTTGATTTATAACTGATAGCTTTCATATCACACATATCTTCTTCTTTCAACCAAGGGCTTATATCACTTAATTTTTTTAACTTGTTTTCTTCAATATTGTATAAATAAAATGAACCCAACGATTTATCACTAAATGTTCTAACTAAAATTTTTGATTTTTTTGTATCTTGTTCAAGAATAGAAATTTCCTTTCCGGGTAATTGCATCGCAATTTTTTCATAAACTAATCTCGCACTATCATCCAAAAAATTCATTTGATATTTCCAGGTTGTATAAGCAGCGTATAATAACCTTTCATTATTTTCAGAAAAACCAGCTTCGCTTACATCTACATCTTTGTGACTAAAAATTTCTTTGACCTCTTTTCCTGTTTTAAGATTTATTAATACTATCGCCTGTTTATCTCGATTAAAATTGCTGGAAGCATAAATAAATTCATTATTCTCACTAAAGGCAATTGGTTGAATTGAATTTTTAAAATCTGTAGTAATAATGGTTTTGAATGGAGATTCTTCAGTTTTGCGATACAACAGACTTTGATTTACTCCATCTGTTGCTGCTACTAATAATAATTTTCCATTATTATCTAATTTCCAATAATGAAAATTTCCCAAGTTCTCACAAACCATTGTCAATTTAGATGTTCTGGTATCAAGTCTGTACACGTCAAAAATGCTTGAATCCCTCTTATTCATAGCAATTAAAAGGGTTTTATCATCCCTTTTATTTGTTTTAACCATTCTTATTTTTACTCCATCAAAAGGAGTAATATCCCGCAAATCAGTACCGTCAGCCTTTACTGCAATTAATCTAAAGTTTTCATCTCCATCTTCATCTTTCAAATAAACAAGTTCATTGTTGCCGACCCAGAAATATTGCCCAACATTTCTGCTGGTTTCTGAGGTTACACGAGTAGCAATATTGGTTTCAAGATTTTGAACTACAATATTTAATCTTTTCTCATAAGGTTCTAAAAATGAAATTGAATTTCCATCGGGTGAGAGTTGAAAGGAAGTTTTTTCAGGATTTCTGAAAAAATCTTTTATAGAAATTTTTTGTTTTTTTTGATTATCGACGCAGCTAATGCTTATAGATAAAAGACTAATAAAAAACAGTGGTACTAAATTTCTTGCTCGCATGAAAATTTACTTCTCGTTGTAAATTAAAAAAAATTATGATTTATAAAAATACAGCTAATGAAATCCAAAGAATAAGGGGTAACAATATTTTTACTGCTTGTTTGAGTTAAAAAGGCACTTTTTTCAAGCAAAATTTATTTATTTATCTAATAAAAGCTTTATAAAGTGCCAATATATCGTAATCATGGTTGATTATCAATATTCTCTAATAATTTTATTTACTTGATTTGTGCTTTAATACTAAAATCTGTAGCTGAAATATGCAATGGACCTACACGTTTAATTTATATTTGTGTGATGAAAAAATTAATTTATTCTTTTTTACTTTGTTTATTTAGCCTAACAACCGTTTTTTCTCAAAATAATCAGGAAGGTGCATTAGCTAATCAGTATTTTGAAAATGCTGAATATGAAAAAGCTATTACATTATATGAAAAATTAAATTTGGACAACAACCAATATTACAGCAATTATGTTGCAAGTCTTACAGCATTAAAGGAATTCGATAAAGCAGAAAAAATCATTAAACGGCAACTAAAAAAGAGACCTACCGAACTAAGATATCAGGTCGATTTAGGCAAACTTTACCAAAAATCAGGCAATGAAAGTAAAGCAAAAAGCCAGTTTCAGAATGCAGTAAAAATGCTGAAACCAGATCAGAATCAAATTGCTGCTCTTGCCACTTCTTTTTATTTGTCTGAAGAACCTGATTTTGCTATTGAAACATATTTGGAAGGAAGGAAATTATTGAAATCACCAACTGCTTTTGTTTTTGAACTGGGAAGACTTTATGATCAAAAAGCAGACAAAACCTTGTTAATTGATGAATATTTGAATTTATTGGAGAATAATCCTGATCAACTTTCCATGGTTCAGAATTACCTTTCGCAAAGTTTTATTGCAAAAAAAGATTTTGATTTACTTAAAACTGCTTTGTTTAAAAGAATTCAAAAGAATGATCAGAATCCATCATTTTCTGCGCTTTTAATTTGGCAATTTTTACAACAACGAGAATTTGAAATGGCTCTTATACAAACCATTGCCATAGATAAGCGTGAAAAAGAAGATGGAAGTGGAGTACTAGAACTAGCCAGATTATTAACGAATAATGAAGCGTATGATGTGGCTGCAAAAGCATATCAATATTTAATTGATAAAGGCCCCAATTCATCTTTGTATTTATATGCAAAAATGGAAATTTTGAACGTGAAGAAAAGTAAAATAACTAAAAAGAGTTATTCACAAGCTGATATTATTGCGCTTGAAAATGATTACCAAGTATTTCTGACAGAATTTGGCAAAAACACAAATACTGCATTTGCTATGCTTGAGCTTGGAAAATTAAGAGCTGAATATTTAAATAAGCCGAAAGAGGCAATTAGTATTTTAGAAGAATTGCTCACCATTAATGGATTGAAACCGGTATTTGTAGCAGAAAGCAAAATTGAATTAGGTGATATTTATATTTTGGATGGTCAAGTTTGGGAATCTGCATTATTGTATGGTCAGGTTGATAAAGCCTTTCGAGACGACCCAGTTGGCCAAATGGCACGTTTTAAAAATGCCCGCCTTTCTTATTTTACTGGATCATTTGATTGGGCCAAATCTCAATTAGATGTGTTAAAAGCAAGTACTACCCAACTTATTTCAAATGATGCCTTAAATTTAAGTTTATTAATTGCTGATAACACTGGAATGGATACAAGTACTGAAGCTTTACAAATGTATAGCCGTGCAGAATTATTAAGCTTTCAGCATAAATATCTAGAGGCATTAAAAACACTGGATAGTATTCCAGTTTTGTTTCCAAATCATAGTTTGCAAGATGATATATTGATGACAAAAGCCAGAATGGATGCTCGCCAGGGCAATTATTTACAAGCAATTGTCAATTATGAATTAATTGTTAGTACCTATAGTGATGATATTTGGGCAGATGATGCATTGTACGAAATGGCCGTAATACAACAAGAGAAATTAAATAATCCTGCAAAAGCAATGGAGATGTACGAGAAATTAATAACCTCTTTTCCTGGTAGTTTATATGTGGTTGATGCCAGAAAGAAATTCAGAATTTTACGAGGCGATACGATAAATTAACAAATTAACTACCATTGCAATGCGAATGTTGCAATTTTGACCTTACATTCCCTGATTTGTCAAAAGCTTCTAATGATAAATCTATGTCAAATGGATCATCTCTCCAAATTATAAAAAATGTGTCTATTTCAAAAACGTTTTGTGACAATTCCTTTTTAATTTCTATTTCAGGTGTTAAAGCACCGTCTGCCATTAATTGTAAACTTACAGACTTCAATTCCTTATTATCGGTAAATTTTATTTTCATGAAAATGGTATCGCCTAATTTATATTCATCATGATTTTTAGGCCTAATTATTTCAATATTCGGTTTATCATTATCTATTTCATCTTTTACGCAGGCATTTGTAATTAACACAAAGCTTAAAAGTACAATTGTTATAAATTTAGTATTCATCATTTAAATGTTTCGTTTCTACATTACGCTTTACCAATCGCAAAGGTATCTATAAATAAAAAAATAATTAAAAATCAATACATAAAGCTAATTCAGGTTTTACCTTTTCCATAAAACATATACCTTGCACCATGATTTTATATAATGTAACTGTAGTTGTAGAAGATTCTATTCATGACCAATGGTTGGAATGGATGCAAAATGTACATGTTCCGGAAGTAATGGAAACCGGGATATTTTCTAGTTTCAAAATCTGTAAAATTCTTACTCCTCCAGAAGAAGGAACTTCTTATTCTTTTCAATATTTTTGCGAAACTATGTCACATTTTGAACGATATGATCGAGAATTTGCACCAGCTTTGCGAAAATCTGTTTCAGATAAATATGGAGACAAACAATTATCTTTCAGAACTTTAATGCATATTGTAGATCAAAGTTTATGAAAATAATAGAACAAATTCTAAATGGAGTTTTAATTCTGGAACCTAAAATATTCAATGATGATCGTGGATATTTTTATGAAAGTTTTAGTACTGCATTTTTTAATGATCAAGGTATAATAGCAGATTTTGTTCAGGATAATCAATCATTTTCTCATAATGGTGCTTTGCGAGGTTTACATTTTCAAAATCCTCCTTTTGCCCAAGGCAAGTTAGTTCGGGTAATTCAAGGTAAAGTATTAGATGTGGTAGTTGATATTAGAAAAGGTTCTCCAACTTTTGGCAAACATTTTTCTGCTGAATTATCTGCTTCCAATCATTTACAAATGTGGATTCCACCAGGCTTTGCTCATGGATTTGCTACACTTGAAGATGAAACTATTTTTTGTTATAAATGCACTAACGTTTATAATAAAGCTGCAGAAGGTGGTTTATTTTGGAACGACAAAACGCTTAACATAGACTGGAAAATTGAAAATCCGATCATTTCTGTTAAGGATGCTATTTTACCTTCATTTAATACCTTAGAATCACAATTCATATTTCCTTAATCTTTTTACTATGAGAAAAATACTATTTTTTAATTTGATTGCTTTATTCATTTGCAGTTTAGGGTTCGCTCAAAACCGATTGACACCAGAAATGCTTTGGAAACTAGGTCGGGTTGGTGAACCTGCTTTATCACCCGATGGAAACACAGTTGTATATAGTGTTCGGAATTTTAATTTGCAAGAAAATAAAGGAAACACAGATTTATATTCCGTTTCCGTAAATGGAGGATCAGCTAAAAAATTGACTTCTTTTGCAGGAAATGAGGGTAATCCAAGATGGCGACCCGACGGTAAAAAAATTGGGTTTATTGCCTCAGAAGGTGGAATTGATCAATTATGGGAAATGAACCCTGATGGAAGTAGTCAGCAAAAAATAAGTGCAATAGCTGACGGATTAAGCAATTTTAATTATGCAAAAACCGGAAACAGAATCTATTTTACAGTAGATGTTCAAATTGCAAAAAAAACAAGCGATTTATATCCTGATTTGCCAAAAGCAAGCGGAAAACTAATCGATGGATTAATGTTCAGACATTGGAACCAATGGGAAGATGGTGCTTTTTCACATGTTTTTGTTGCAGATTATGCTAACGGAAAAATAACTTCTACTCCAAAAGATATTATGTCTGGCGAAGCTTTTGATGCTCCTTTAAAACCCTTTGGAGGAGAAGAGCAATTAAATTTCAGCCCAGATGGAAACAAAATAGCATATACCTGCAAAAAACTATCGGGTACCGAATATGCAAAAAGTACTAATGCAGAAATTTATATTTATGATATAATTTCAGGCAAAACTGAAAACGTAAGCAGTGGAAATATTGGTTATGATACTGAGCCAAGATTTTCACCAGACGGAAAAAGTATAATTTGGTTAAGTATGGAAAAGGATGGTTTTGAGGCGGATAAAAACAGAATCATTCAATTAGATTTTGCAACTGGCAAAAAAATAGACTTAACTGCTGGGTTTGATTTTACAGCCGGCAGTCCATCATGGTCTGCTGATAGTAAAAATATTTATTTTGAATGTCCAACTTTAGGTACACATCAGATTTTTAGTTTAATAGTTGACAGAAGAAAAAAGATTTATCCATTTATTCAAATCACAAAAGGGCAGTTTGATATGGGTGGCCCTACAGTAGGTACTAAAAATGGAAAAACGATCTTAATAAGCACCCAAAGTAGTATGGCTGCACCGCCAGAAATCTATTTGGTTGATTTGGAAAATCCAGTTCCAAAAGCATTAACTACTACCAACGCTGGAGTTTTAAATCCGGTAAAAATGGGTAAAATAGATAAGCGGATTGTAAAAACAAACGATGGAAAAGATATGGTTGCTTGGGTGGTTTATCCACCAGATTTTGATCCGGCTAAAAAATATCCAAGCTTGTTAGTTTGCCAAGGCGGCCCTCAAAGCATGGTTAGTCAATCTTTTTCGTATCGTTGGAATCCTGAATTAATGGCAGCAATGGGATACATTGTTATTGCACCAAACCGAAGAGGATTACCTGGTTTTGGACAAGCATGGAATGATGAAATTAGTGGAGATTGGGGTGGACAAGCTATGACAGATTTACTTTCGGCAATTGATGATCTTTCTAAAGAACCCTACATTGACAAAAACAGAATTGCCTGTGTTGGAGCAAGCTATGGTGGTTTTACCACGTATTGGATGGCAGGAAATCACAATAAACGTTTTCGAAGTTTTATTTCTCATTGTGGAGTTTATAATTTTGAGAGCATGTATGGAGGAACTGAAGAGGTGTTTTTTACCAATTTCGATTTGAAAGGAGCACCTTGGGAATCACCTAAACCGAAATCTTATGAAGCATTTTCACCTGATAGATTCGTACGAAATTGGGATCGCCCTATTTTAGTGATCCATAATGAACTAGATTTTCGTGTACCACTTAATCAAGGCTTGGAAGCATTTTCTGCTGCTCAACTTCGAGGAATTGAAAGTAAATTTTTATACTTCCCAGATGAAGGGCATTGGGTTACAAAACCACAAAATAGTGTGCTTTGGCAACGGGTATTTTTTCAATGGTTGGAGGATACAATGAATTAAAATTGATCGAATAGTTCCAAAATCATTCGATATACACTAAAAAACGACCCGATAAAAATCTCATCGGGTCGTTTTCGTTTTATAAGAAATTAAAGAATAAGATTTTTAAATAATATCGTAGAAATTTCTCAAATATTAATATTCAACTCAAAGGTTAGTTAGTTTTTAACAATGAATCCAACATTGCTTTTTCTCTTTCCTTCCAATTTTTTCCATTTATTTTTTCCAGATGTTTTTCCATTGCGGAATTATAGAAGTGAACACCATTAAAAATAGCACAACCAAAATTAACAGATTCATATCCAAACTTTTTTTGAACTAATTTTTCAATTTTAAGTTTCCTTTCCCAATTAATAGTAGGATCTGGTAAAATTAGCCCAACAACTATTATTTGCACCTTACCATTTTTAATATCTTCAACGGCGGTGAAATAGTTGTAATTTTCTTCTAGACCATAAAAATCTTTAGTCTTTTGCCATAGATATGGTAATGCAAAAAGGATAAATGCAATTGGAATTGTTATTATAATTCTTTGAATATACTTTTGCCTTTTGAATAAAACTAAACCAAATAAAAGTCCAACTAACGATGCAAAACCAATAATTTTAAAAAGTTCTATTATTTCTAATTTCAAATTAACTTCCAATTGATTACTAAATGAATTGATATTAATAAAAAAAGTAAATAGAAACAATAAAACTGCACTAATAATTACTAATAATTGTGTTCGTCTAATCATACTTTTTGCTAAAATTTATCAATTAAAACAAAATATAAACTTTTATTTTGGTCTATTTATCATAATTTATACTTCACAATTTATACTTTAAATTCTTTATATTTAACTACAAAAAACCTCTAATGACAGAAGTAAGCAATAAACGCAGCTATAGCACATTTTTATATAGTTGTATAATACTTTCGGGCTTAAGTATTTTACCTATTGCCTTGCGTAACTATAGTTTAGCGAGTAACGTTGTTCCAATCATTATACTTTGCCTTTGTGTATTAGCAATTATTATTATTAGGCCCGCCTATTTAAATTTGCGAATAATAAATAATCAATTAATTATCAACAATAATCCATTTACAGAAGACAACATTATTATGAATTGGAATGAATATGGAGGATATAAATTTGATCCAATTTCAAAAGGAACTGGTAGAAAAATAATATTTTTCAGAAATACTAACCTAGGTTTGATGCAAAGCAAAGAGTATCGAATTACACTTTTAAGTAAAGAGAAAGTTCATGAATTTGAATTATTGCTAACAAATTTCAAAGCACAAACAGGTACTTAAAATCAAACTATAAACAAAAGTTATTTTGCGACTTTATCGTTCAAAAGAAAATAACTCAGCATCTGAATTTGAATTTCCTTTAATTAAATCTGTAATTATTTCTGCAGCAATTAAACTAAAAGTAATTCCATTACCACCAAAACCTAATGTAAAATAACTATTAGGATATTTTTTATTCGTTCCAATGTAAGGAAGGCCATCTTTAGTACTTCCAAAAGTACCAGCCCAGCAAAATTCTGGCTTAAAAGGAATTGATGGAAATATTTTATTAAAATCTGAAATTAATTTTTTTGTTTTACTTTCTAATTGGCTACTTCTCAAATTTGGATTATTATATTTCGTGTCACGTCCACCAACTAAGAGTCTGTTGTCATTAGTGGTTCTCGTATATAAATATGGATTTGCAGTATTCCAAATCAATACTTCGTCTTTCCAAAAGACAGATTTATCATTAAATTGTTCACTTACACACGCAAAAGTTGTATTTAGATTTACAATTTTTTTATTCAGCATTTCACTTACTTCATAACCTGTTGCATAAATTATTTTTTTTGCTTGAATGATAAATCCATTTTCGGTTTTAATTTCAAGACCATTATTTATGTGCTTTACGGTACTTGCACCAGTACGATCAAATACTTTTAAGCCTTTTTTAATTGCGTATTGATGCAAGAAATGCGTTAATTGATATGCATTTGTTGTTGCTCCTTTGTCTGACAAAATTGCTCCGCTTGCTTTAAAATTAAACCCTGAATTAATTTCATCGCTTGCTAAATAATTTACAGGAAAACCTGCTTTTTTTCTGGCCTCGTATTCTTTTTTTAAGAAATTAACATCGCCTTTTTTTGCAGCATAGTACAAACTTTTTTTCGGTTCAAAATCTTTTAACCCAATTTTTTTTGCAATAATTTCCAGCTTATCTATTGATTGAGAACATAAAGAATATGCTCTGCGTGCATTATCTTCCCCGATTTTCTTAGTCAACTCAATTAAGGGTTCGTCAATTTCGTATTGCAAAAGTGATGTGCTTGCGCATGTACTTCCTAAGCCAATACTTCTTGAATCTAAAACAATGCACTTAATATTTGCTTCAGTTAAATGATATGCTGCTAAGGATCCGGAAATACCACCTCCAAGTATGACTACATCTGTCTCTAAGTTTGAATTTAATTTAGGATAATGAAAAGGTAATCCATCTTTTATTAACCAAAAAGGATAGCCAGAAGTTAAGTCCATTTTTTTTCTTTGGCTAATTCAATTGCTATTCCAAACGGAAAACGAACCAGCAAAAATTAAATAAAATATTAACGAACTGCTTCTTGCAAAAAATTATTTAATGGATATAATTCTTTCCAGATTTCAGAAATTTTTTCTGCGGCAGATTTATTCATCAGAAACAAATCTTTAAATGGATGCGAAACCGTAAAACTTTTCAATTTTAGTAATTCTATTTCAGGATGTTGAGCATCAAAACCCTTTGGCGAAGTTTTCAATTTATCTTCAGCGCTTAATTCCCCATAAGTTTCCCGAAATGATTTTTTTTCTAGAATGGATTTAAAATCTGCTGAGTTATAATCAATTTCCTGGCGAATCTTTTTAAGATCTTCAGCTTCAGGCATCCAATATCCTCCTGCTGCAAATGATGCTCCAGGCTGAATATGAAGATAATAACAGGCTCCAGTTCCTTTTTTGCCTTGAGGCCCGATTATAATTCCAATATTAGTTTTGTATGGTGTTTTATTTTTACTGAAACGAATATCTCGATAAATTCTACTTTGGCAAGATGCAGCAGTGGTATTTATTAAGGAAACATCAAACGCTTTCATTAAACCCAATAATTCAATGGTGAACTCCAACGCATTTATTTTAGCCAAATCGTGCCTTTTCTTATTTTCTAGAAACCATTCTCGATTATTATTTTCTGCAATATCAGTCAAAAACTCAAAGGTTGATTTGTGAATCATAAAGAATTAATTGGCTGATTGAAAACGTTGGTCATATTTTACTCCACCAAAATAATGGAGCATTAATGATCTAGCATATCTAAAATTGAAAGGGAGAAAAAATAAAATTCCAGCTACTATAACTAAACAATAGGTTAATGGAGGTGGATCATTTAAAAAAATAAAGGTAAGTACTCCGATTATAAAACTTTGACCAACATTAAATGCATAGCTAACATACATTGCTCCCCAAAAGAATCCCATTTCCACTTCGTATTTCAGTCCGCAAACTGGACAAAACTGATACATTTTATTGAAATCAAATAAATTGTATAAAGATTTTTTGAACATTTTACCTTTTCTGCACCTCGGACATTTACAGCTTAAAACCGCACTAAATTTAGAGGGTATTGCCATTTTTTAATTTAAATTAATTGGTTCATTCCGAATATCAATCGGAATATTTTTTCTGCGGTAATTTTTATACCAAACCCAACCTACTCCGCCCACAACAAGATAAGGAGCAGCTAATAAATACAATATTCCATTATTTAATCCTCTTGCTCTATTATTACCTTCACGCATAGAGGATTCAATTGAAGCTTTACACATCGGACATTGTGCATTTGCATTAAAAGTTGCAAGCATAGAAGCTAAAAAAAACACAGTTGCGATAAATATAGAACTAAATGACTTCATAATTAATGTGTATAAAATGGAGAAATCATTAAATAAACAATAACTCCTGTAACAGTAACATATAACCAAATTGGAAAAGCAAATCGAACTAATTTACGATGCTTTTCAACCTGCATTTGTAAACCTCTATGAAAGGACAAAAGAATCAAAGGCAATACTCCAGCTGCTAAAATAATGTGAGTATATAAAATAGTTAAGTAAATATTTCTATAAGAACTGTCTGCAGGATAACTAGTATGAGTGGCAAAATAATGGTAAACAATATATAAAACAAGAAAAATAGATGAAAGAGTAAATGTGATCAGATTTAATCTTTTGTGCATCAGTATGTTTTTCTTTCTAATAAAATACAAAGAAGTAAGAAGTAATACAGAACAGCTAGCATTGATTAATGCGTTAATTGCTGGAAAAATATAAACAATTTCAGGAGTTGCAATGGTAACTGGAATTACCCGTCGGTTTAGCAGAACTACAACAATAAAAACAAAGATTGAAATTCCAGAGACTAAGCGAAAAATAAGTTTGTCATTATTTACAAAAGCAGCATTCATAAAAATAAAACGATTAAAAACGTGAATAGTTTTTATTTAATCTCACGCAAATACTCCATAATTAAAACTTTGATTTCATTAATCAACTTATCAGTTTCTTCTTTTGATGTACCATCATAAAATCCTCTGATGCGTTTATCCTTGTCTATCAAAATTAGCATTTCACTGTGAATAAAATCTTGAGGACCACCATCACCTTTTACTGCATTAACTAAATAGCTATTTCTGGCCAACGAATAAATTTGTGGTTTATCGCCAGTCAAAAAATTCCATTTCGGGGATTTTGCATTATATTTTTCTGCGTAAGTTTTTAAAACTGAAACAGAATCTGCATCAGGATTAACCGAAAATGAAACCAGCCTAATATCTTTATTATCTTTAAATCGAACATTTAGCCTACTCATTTGAGTCGACATTTTCGGGCAAATAGTTGGACATGTAGCAAAAAAGAAATTTGCTATGTAAATAGTGTTTGTCAAGTCTGCCTGTGTTACCGTTTTACCATCCTGATTGGTTAACTTAAAATCGGCAATTGTGTGATATAATGTATCTTGAACTGGTTTTCTTTTAACCATTCTAACTTCTCCGGAAACTTGTTTCTCCCCTAAAATAGGTAGGCGCAAATAGTGATTTTTTCCCATTTGCAAAAGAATATAGGCTAATCCTGGCAATACAAGCACCATAAAAAGCAATACAACCCGCTTCATCCCCCCTGTAATTTTCATGTTAGATTATCTGGTTATAAACCAATAGTTTCCTTCGTAAAGCATTGCAACGATAAAAACTACGATAAAAAGAATTGGTACTACGATTGAATAAATTAAACTTAGTTTTTCAAACTTAAGGTGCATAAAGAAAGCGACAATGTAAAAGGCTTTCATTAAGGTAAGTATGATATACAGTGGATTCGCCACTCCAGAACCAAAATAACCTTTAGGCACAATGTATAAAGCTATAATAAATTCAAGTGCTGTGATCGCTGTTAAAATCCAGAATACATTCCAGATTTTTTTCTTCGACATGGTTGCATGTTCAGCATGCGGTGTAGTATTTTCTAAATTATGATCAGATGATGAAGACATATTTGCTTGTTGATTTATAAATTAAACAAGATAAAAGAATGTGAAAACAAAGACCCAAACCAGGTCTACAAAGTGCCAGTAAAGACCAACCTTTTCTATCATGTCGTAGTGACCTCTTTTTTCGTAAGTGCCAGCCAATACATTGAAATAAATAATAATATTTAAAATAACTCCACTAAATACGTGAAAGCCATGAAAACCTGTGATGGTGAAAAATAAGTTTGTGAAATTTGTGGAAGCAACAGTTCCATCTTCATTTAAAAATGGGTTCATTCCCCACCAAGCACCTTCGTGGTGTAGGTGATTCCATTCCCAAGCCTGACAACTTAAAAAAGCTATACCGCCTAAAATTGTCCAAACCATCCATTTCGCAACTTCTTTTTTTGCATTTCTATGTCCGGCCTCAACAGCCAAAACCATCGTTACACTACTTAAAATTAAAATAAAAGTCATGATACCCACAAAAACAAGCGGAGCACCACCTTCTATAAAAGGAGCAGATTGAAATACTACATCTGGATCTGGCCATGATAAAGCGCTAAAGCGAATAGAGCCATAAGCGATAAGTAAAGTAGCAAAAGTAAAAGCATCTGAAATGAGGAAAAACCACATCATAATTTTTCCGTAATCGACTGAGAAAGGGGATACACCACCGTTCCAGGGACTCGCTTTTATCTCATCCAGATTTGACAATGAACTCATTGGTTTAAGTTTTAGTTATTGGTTCAAAAGTAAAAAAACAAATAAATATATCCATAATATATCTACGAAATGCCAAAATATAGCACAAATTTCGATTTTAAACAAATTTTTAACCTGTCCAATATTTTTGTAAGCAACTATTAAACTGGAAGCTAAAAGAAGTACACCCGCTAAAATATGCAAGCCATGTAATCCGGAAATAATATAAAGGAATGATCCAGAGGGGTTTCCAGTTAAATAAATTCCGATTTGGGTTAATTGAACCCAAGCTAAATATTGCCCTACTAAAAATAAAATCCCTAAAACCAGGGTAATCCACAAAGCTATTTTTTGCGTTTTATAATCTGATTTTTTGGCTGACAAATATGCCCAATGCATGGTTGCGCTACTTAATAAAATAATAAATGTGGTGATCCAAAATAATATTGGCATCTGGAACGATACCCAGTTACCTTCTGCTTTTCTTACAATGTATCCGCTGGTAAGGCCAGCAAACATCATGATTACACTTACGATTATTACCCAAAGAATAAATTTCAGAGGTTTTAAATTTTGAGGTCTTTGATCGGTAATATATGAATTAGATGGTTTTGCTTGCATTACATTAATTTTTGAACTAATAAACTTATTTGAATAATAGGAAGGTATAAAAATGAACCAAACATTAGCCTACTAGCTTCTTTCACTTGGCAGGTTAAGTACAATTTTACAGATTGATAGATAAATATAGAGCCGGCAATTCCACATATAACAGCGTATCCAATTCCAGCCCAATCAAAAATCAGTGGTATAAAGGAAATTGCAACGAGTAATAAAGTTGAAACTAAAGTTTGAGTTGCACTATTCTTATTTCTGCCACCTTCTGATGGCAATAATCTAAAACCAGCTTTTTTGTAATCGTCGTCCAAAACCCAAGCAATAGCCCAAAAATGCGGAAATTGCCACATAAATTGGATTAGAAATAAGATAAGAGCCTCACTGCCAAAAGTACCATCATAAGCTACCCAGCCAATTAATGTTGGTAATGCACCAGGCAATGCACCAATATGTACAGCAAAAGAACTTATTTGTTTCATGGGAGTATATACAAACGCATACGACATTACAGCTAAGCCACCAAGCAAAGCTGTTTGCCAATTCATAAAATACCCAAGTAGAAAAATACCTGATACAGCCATCACAAAACAAAGTAATATAGCTTCAACATAATTAATATGCCCTGATGGTAATGGACGATTTTTAGTGCGATCCATTAATTTATCTAAGTCTTTTTCAATTACTTGATTAAAACCATTTGCTGCACCAGTAATTAAAAACCCTCCAATAATAAGAATGATCATTTTTGGATATTCAACCAATCCATTTGCGGCCATTAAATACCCAATTGCAGCCGAAAAAACAACTAAAGCGCTTAATCTGAATTTGATTAACTGTATGTATGATTGGATTCGGCTTGGAGAATCAATAGAAACATGTTGATTTTGTATCTTCAAAATTTGTTTTTCATTATTAAGATTGTAAAACAAAGTTTGATTCCGGTTTCATTTTATTAAAAAAAAGAAATACCATGGAAAGTTGAACACTGAAAAGCAGAGTTGCCAGAAATAAATGAATTGCTTGGAAAGTTGGAGGTAAATCTAAATATGACAGTACAATTCCACTTATTATTTGTAATAATATGAGAGAAATATTTGATCGTAGCAATAGCGTAAGAAATGAAGAATGCATTAAAACTGCTCTGGTTTTCACAAAAAGAATAACATTTAAGGTTAAAACTAAAATGGATAAACTTCTGTGAATAAAAAAAGGAGCTCCTGCTAATTCAACCCACGTACCTCGATCTGCAAAATTCATCATTTTGGAAATTTGGTCGACAGCCTCCCGAACTTGTGTGCCTAAAGCGATTTGTATTATAGTGAATAAAAAGCAAAGGGATAAAACTAAACTTATAGAAGTAGAAAAATGATATTTTTTGATTTGAAAATTGGAATGAACAGAAATGACATAGGTGTAAAGTAATATTCCCAAAATAATTAAAGCAACAAACATGTGAGCTGTAATCATTAATGCATGCAAATTAGATTCAACCACTTTACCACCCAACCACGCTTGAAAACCTACCAATAAAAAGCTCGCTAAAACCAAATAAAAAATAAATGGCTTTGATTTTAAAAACTGGAAAGATGAAACAAGTGTGGCAAAAATAAACAAGCCAGTTATTGCTCCAATCAATCTGTTTATATATTCTGTCCAGGTTTTATTCACATTAAATGTGGTGTTTTCATAACCTCTATCTTTGTAAATCTGCTGATAATTTACAGGTAGCTGATCAATAGATGTTGGCGGAATGTAGCGATCGAAGCATTTTGGCCAATCTGGACAGCCCATACCTGAACCTGTACTTCGAACTACTCCGCCAGCAAGTATGAGTATGAAAAGACTAAAAAGAGTCAGTTTGTTAAGAAAAAGAAAAGTCGTTTTCGAAAATATCGACATGTATTTTGTAATCGTGCAATAGGTATTCTTAGAAAAAAGGCCAATTCAATAAAGAGTTGAATTGGCCTTTTCACGTTTTATTAGATTAGTATCTATACTGTTTCCTGACGTTCATTATCAGCAGCTGTTGTAAAAAGTTCAACTGGAGGTATTGTCTCATGTTCTTTTTCATCATGTACCCCAAAATCCATTGGTAGATTAGAGCTGATTGTTTGAGAAAAAGGTACATTTTGTGGAATATAGTCTAATTCAGCACCTGGCTTACTATAATCATAAGGCCATCTGTAAACTGTTGGAATCTCTCCCGGCCAGTTTCCATGTATTCTTTCTACTGGTGCTGTCCATTCAAGTGTATTTGATTCCCAAGGATTTTGCTCAGATTTCTTTCCGTTGAAAATACTATTGAAAAAATTGTAAATAAATATAAGCTGAGCAGCAGAAGAAATAATTGCAGCGGCGCTAATAAACTGATTTAATCCCAACCACTGATTCATAAAATCAAAACTAGTAAAAGCATAATATCTACGTGGAACACCATCTAAGCCCATAAAGTGCATTGGAAAGAATACTAAATATGCCCCAATAAAAGTTAACCAGAAATGGATATATCCAAGTTTTGCATCCATCATTCTTCCATACATACGTGGAAACCAGTGATAAATACCAGCAAGCATTCCAAATATAGCGGCACTACCCATTACCAAGTGAAAGTGAGCAACAACAAAATATGTATCGTGTAAATTAATGTCAATTGATGCGTTTCCTAAAAATATTCCAGTTAAACCTCCAGATATAAAAAAAGAAACTAACCCAATTGCGAACAGCATTCCTGGTGTAAATCGGATATTACCTCTCCAAAGTGTTGCTAAATAGTTGAATGTTTTTACTGCAGACGGTACTGCAACAATTAATGTTGTAAACATGAATACGGAACCCAGAAAAGGATTCATTCCTGTTACAAACATGTGATGACCCCAAACTATAAAAGATATTACAGTAATACCGACTAATGAAATAATCATAGCTCTATATCCAAAAATAGGCTTTCTGGCATTGGTTGCTATAATTTCTGAAGTAATACCCAAAGCTGGCATTAATACAATGTAAACCTCTGGGTGACCGAGAAACCAAAACAAATGTTGGAATAAAATTGGGCTACCGCCAGAATTTGCTAAGACTTCACCATTCAAAACAATATCAGTCAAGTAAAAACTAGTACCGAAACTTCGATCAAAAATTAAAAGAATAACTGCTGCAAATAAAACTGGAAACGATAAAACACCTACAATTGCAGTAAGGAAAAAAGCCCAAATAGTGAGAGGCATTTTTGTCATACTCATTCCTTTCGTTCGCATATTTAATACAGTGCTGATATAATTTATTGCTCCCATTAATGACGATGCAATAAATAAACCCATGCTTGTAAGCCACAAAGTCATTCCCAATCCACTTCCTGGCATTGCTTTCGGCAAAGCACTTAAAGGCGGGTAAATTGTCCATCCACCTGATGCAGGGCCTGTTTGGATAAAAAACGAGCTTAGCATGATAATAGATGCCATTAAGAAAAACCAATACGACAACATATTAATGAATGGAGAAGCCATATCTCTTGCTCCAATTTGCAGTGGAATTAAAAGATTACTAAAGGTTCCACTTAAACCTGCGGTTAATACGAAAAACACCATAATAGTTCCATGAATGGTAACCAAAGCCATGTAAAAGTCTGGCTTTATTCTACCACCTTCTGCCCATCTGCCTAAAAATGTTTCTAATACTGGAAAAGTTTTATCAGGCCATCCTAATTGAATTCTGAAAAGAACAGATAAGCCCATGGCAATTACGCCCATTATAATTCCAGTAATCAAAAATTGCTTAGCAATCATTTTATGATCCTGACTGAAAACGTATGTATTTAGAAAAGTTTCTTTGTGATGACCGTGATCATGCGAATCATGAGCATGAGCTTGTGATGTTTGCTTTCCTGTTAAATCTGCCGTTAGAGTTGACATGTTTCTATTATCTTTTAAATTATTTTAATGCTAATTCTTTTGTAGTTGCTTCTTTCTTAACTTCATTCTCAATCGCCTGAAGATCTTTCTTAACCTGATCATTGTAAAAAGGTTTTTGTGCTTTAAACCAAGTATTGTATTCAGCTTCTGAAACAACACGTACTTTTACCTGCATATTATAATGAGCAGCTCCACAAATTTTTGCGCAAAGCATTACGTAATCAAATTTAGGGTTGTCCTTCAATTTTCGCATTTCTTTAGTTGTAAGCCTTGGAGTGAAATAAAAGTATGTTGGCATACCAGGAACGCAATTCATTTGCAATCTAAAATCGGGCATATAAACACTGTGAAGTACATCTTTAGCACCCATTTGCAATTTAATGGGCTTACCAACCGGAAAAACTAACTCTTGTACAATTTGATCGTCAAGATTTCTACCATCTTTAAAATCAAGTCCGATATTGTTAGTAGCATTTATTAATTTATAATTCCGATCTCCGAGCATTCCATCTTGTCCTGCATAACGCACAGTCCATCTAAATTGCTCGCCAACTATTTCTATAGCTAATGGGTTTCGAGATTGTCTACCATGGCTAGTAATATCAGTCCATGTTCTCCAACCAAATATTACTAAAACTGTAAGAACGACTGCTGGAACTAATGTCCAATAAATTTCAAGTTTATTATTGTGAGGATAAAAGAAAGCTCGTTTTTCTTTTTTCTGCTGATAAATGAAAGCGTACCCGAACAATAAAATATGCGTTGCAAAAAATACAAAACCTGTAATATAAGCTGTAATTCTAAATAAATTATCGATAATCACACCGTGTTCAGAAGCTGATTCGAACATGGAACGATCACCTAAAACAGTAAAGCTCCAATACGATCCGTAAATACCTAAGAACAAAAATATGATAAACATCCATGCGTTAATCTTATTCCATTTAAAATCAAGTGCCTTACCACCAATGTTATAGTTGAGGCCTAATAAACGAAGTGATTTACCAAGAATGATAAAAACCAGAAATACACTTGCTGCTAATAATAAATAGTAACCTAATAAATCCCAACGTTTTGGTGCAACTTCTTCTGCAGCAACAGCAACCGCTGCTGGTGCATCTTGTGCAAATGTTACAATTGAAGAAAAAATTATTGCAAGCGCTAACAGGAATTGCTTTTTTACTTTTTCAATGATATTAAAGCCTATTACTTTCATGTGCTTATTTTTTTTTGTATGCTAATTAAGGCTATGGATAAACAGCCAAAAGTGTGATATTGTTTAGTTAAATGTGATGATGAAGACTTTCTTGTAAGAATGGGTGATTTTTTGGAATTAATGATGCCTGAGCAAGACCGCGCATCATCATAAAACTGAATAAACCAACAAATCCGATTAGAATTCCAAACTCTGGGATATCCAAACCTCGTTCTTCTCCTACTGAACCTGGCATCGCCATCATGTAAAAATCTAACCAGTGGCCAAGTAATATAACCACACAAACGAATTTTAGAATTTTAATATTTCGCTTTGCATCTCTGGACATTAACACTAAAAAAGGAATTAAAAAATTGATAACTACATTACCCCAAAAAAGATAAATATATTCTGGTTTCCATCGGTAATAAAACCAAGTTACTTCTTCTGGAAGGTTTGCATACCAAATTAATATAAATTGAGCAACCCATACATAAGCCCAGAAAATTGAAAAGGCGAAAACAAATTTACCAAGATCGTGTAAATGGTTTTCGTTGATATGTTGCATATATCCATTTTCTTTCAAGATAATGGTAGTAAGAGCAATTGCAGCTAAACCGCTTACCCACATACTCGCAAAATTATACCAAGCAAACATGGTACTAAACCAATGTGCTTCGATAGACATCATCATATCAAACGCGAAAATTGCACTAGTAAAGGCGAAAATAACCAAAAATATAGCTCCGTATTTAAAACTTTTATCATAGTTAATCATGCCACCAATTTTATCTTCGTTTAAAGAAAATCGTCGGAACATGGCAGCAAAAATATTCCAGATTACTACAAAGAATACTAAGCGACCTATAAAAAACGGAACATTTAAGAATGCTGACTTTCCAGCAATTATTTTATCGTATTCTGGATTTGGTGTTTTGCCATCAGCCATAAATTCATTTAGCAAAGCTGGGTCTGCCCAGTGATGATAAAGGTTATGTGACAACAAACCACCAGCTACCACAATTACAATAATTGCTGATGCAAAAGGTAATGCAGTCATAAATGCTTGAGGAATTCTAACTAACCCAGCCGACCAACCAGCTTGAGCAACATATTGTAAGGCTACGAAAAACAAACCAGCCAAACATATACACATGAAATAGTAGCTACAAACCAATAAATTAGCCCAAGTACGTTCGGTATGTCCGCTAAGAACCCCGTAGACAATTGATAAAATGCCAACGAGAATCATAATGTAAGTGTACCGTTTTGCTTTATCTGAAAAAACGAATTGTTCGGTCATTTTGGAAATGAATTGCTGATTAAAGTTTTTGTAAAGTTTGAACATACTGAACCACTTTCCAGCGTTCAGTTTTTGATAATTGAGATGCATGTGATCCCATTAAATTTTTGCCATAGGTAATAGAAAAGAATATTTTACCTTCTGTAATATTTTTTATTCCTTCTGATTGATATGCAGGAACTGGAAATTTACCTGCAGTAGGTAATGAACCATTTGCTTTGCCTAATGGACCATGGCATTGAGTACAAAAATTAGTGTATAATTTTTTGCCTTCTGCCAGGTTAGCCTGCGTTACTGGCAATGGATTTTTCAATTCAACACCTGCAGCTTCGTACCCATCTGTTGTATTTGGATAGTGAAATACTTCGCCATTTGTTTTAATAGTGCCTGCGACTGGTAACTGTGCAGTTTTTCCATCTGCTGTAGCCGGGTTTTTCTGATCGGGGTTATAAGCGATTGGATAGTACATATTTGGTGCATACTCCGACCCTGGCTCTCGTTTAAATTTTGAGCAAGAACTTAATACTACAGATAAAATAGTAATTGAAAATGCACTAAATATAATTTTCGTTTTATTCATCATCATATTTTATACTTCTTTAATCTTAATTTCTACTGCACCTGCATCGCGCAAAATCTGATTCACTTCTTCTTCAGTTTTATTTTGATTATTCGCAATTGCAACAACAAATTTATCATCTGTACTTCTTGGATCCATAATAACTGGAGAAATACCAGGAGCCATTCTATTTACCCAAAAAAAAGTGGCAGCCATACCTAATGCTGCAAATAATACAGTAAGCTCGAAAGTAACTGGAACATAATTCGGAAATGGCAAATAAGGCTTACCACCAATATCCATTGGCCAATCAATCCCCATGGTATAAGTTATGAGACTAATTGCGGTGCAAAAACCTAATAAGCCAAAACAAAATCCCGCAATAGGTATTCGAGATCTAGGTACAGATAATTTATGCTCTAATCCATGAATTGGAAAAGGAGTATATACATCATAAATTTTTATTCCACTTGCTTGTACTTTATCAATGCCTGAATTTAACACTTTCAGGCTGTCAAAAATACCAAGTATGTATTTTGAATTAGTCATTTTTCTTATCCTTGTTGTGAATTGCTGTAGTTGCAATAATTACATTTCCAGTTGTAGTTTCTTGAGAATGATTATCATCGTGAACACCATGACCAGCTCTCAATTTATCTTTTGCAACTTCACTTGAATCTTCTAATAATAATTTCACTTCTGCCATTGCTATAGATGGTAATACTCGAATGAACAATAAAAATAAAACGAAGAAAATACCTAATGATCCAACGAAAATTCCAACTTCCGTCCAACGTGGATAATACATTGCCCAACTTGAAGGAAGGTAATCTCTATGCAACGATGTTACGATAATTACAAATCGCTCGAACCACATTCCAATATTAATGAATATGGAAATAATCCAAGTGGCAACTACACTGGTTCGTATTTTCTTAAACCAAAATAATTGAGGTGAAATTACATTACAGGTAATCATTGACCAATATGCCCACCAGTATGGACCGGTTGCTCTATTTATAAATGCGTATTGTTCATATTCAACTCCTGAATACCAAGCAATAAAGAATTCAGTACCATAAGCTACCCCAACTATTGATCCGGTCAAAATAATAATACGGTTCATTAAATCAATATGCTGAATGGTAATGTACTCCTCCAGACTAAGAACTTTTCTTGCAATAATCAACAAGGTTTGAACCATAGCGAAACCAGAGAAAATTGCACCTGCGACAAAATATGGTGGAAAAATAGTTGTATGCCAACCTGGAACAACTGAAGTAGCAAAATCCATACTTACAATGGTATGAACTGAAAGTACCAGTGGAGTAGATAAACCTGCAAGAATTAATGAAATAGACTCGAAACGTAACCATTGTCTGGAACTACCAGTCCAACCGAATGATAAAATTCCATAAATTTTCTTTCTGGTTCCATTTGCTCTGTCTCTAATTGTAGCGATATCGGGAATCAAACCAATATACCAGAAAACTAGAGATACTGTAAAATAAGTACTAATTGCAAAAACATCCCAAACAAGTGGTGAGTTGAAGTTAACCCAAAGTGGACCAAAATTATTCGGCAACGGTAAGGCCCAATAAGCTAACCAAGGCCGACCCATATGTTCAAAAATAAACGAAGCCGCACATAAAACCGCAAAAATCGTCATTGCTTCTGCCGATCGATTAATAGAATTTCTCCAGTTTTGTCTGAACAATAATAAAATTGCTGAAATTAAAGTTCCGGCATGACCAATCCCAACCCACCAAACGAAATTGGTAATATCCCATGCCCAACCAACTGTTTTATTTAAACCCCAGGTTCCTAAACCATTCCAAAATGTATTGTAGCTGGAAAGCATCCAGATTCCCAAAGCCAATACTGCAACGGCAAAACCCATCCACCATTCTTTACTTGGTGCGTTTTCAACCGGGCGAAGTACATCTTCTGTAATCTTGTGATACGTTACATTTTTACCGGTTACTAACGGTTCTCTAATTAATGACTCATGACTGCTCATATCTTATTTCTTATCGGTTCTTTATGCCAATTTAACTTCTGAATCCTTATTTCTGACTTTCGTCATGTATCCTATTCCTGGTTGTACGTTTAATTCTTCCAAAATATAGTAAGTTCTTTCATTTTTCAATGCTTTAGAAACTTCACTTTCTGGATCATTAATATCACCAAACACAATTGCATTTGCTGGACAAGTTTGCTGACAAGCCATTTTTATCTCCCCATCTTCCAATTTGCGTTTCTCGATTTTAGCTTTTAATTTTTTCTCCTGAATTCTTTGAACGCACATAGAACATTTTTCCATTACACCTCGAGATCGAACAGTAACATCTGGATTCAAAACCATTTTGCCCATATCATCATTCAAATGATAGTCAAACTGGTCATTATCAAAATACTTAAACCAATTGAAGCGACGCACTTTGTAAGGACAGTTGTTTGCACAATATCTAGTTCCAATGCAACGATTATAAACCATTTGATTTAATCCTTCTGAAGAGTGCATACTTGCTAAAACCGGACAAACCGATTCGCAAGGTGCGTGATCGCAATGCTGACAAAGCATTGGCTGATGAATCACTGAAACCTCACCTTCATATTCATTTTTAACCTGATCTTCTTCTTTGGTTAAGTTTGTTCCATTATCGTCAACACTGTAATATCGGTCAATTCGTATCCAATGCATTTCTCTTCTTCTTCGCACTTCATCCCGACCGACTATTGCAACGTTATTTTCAACATTGCAACTTACTACGCAAGCACCGCAACCGGTACAAGCATTCATATCTATCGCCATTGCCCAATGGAAGCCATACTTTTCGTGCTTGCCCCATAAGTCATAATTTTTTGGCTTTTCTTTATCATTTCCGCTTCCAGCCATTTGGTTTTCAGCGTATTCTCCTAAGGTAGTTTCTCTAACAATATCTCTACCTTCATATGAATGGTGAGTTTGAGAAAGTGCTAATTCATAGCTTCCAGCAACTTTTTCAATACTTACTGAACTGTGATTTTGATTTGATCCATTAATAAAACTAACCAATGGAAAAGCGTTGACTCCTACTCCATCGCCTACTTTACCTGAACCTTTTCTGCCGTAACCGAGAGAAATTGAAATTGATCCCAATGCTTGCCCTGGTTGTAATAATACCGGAATGGTAGCTTCAAAACCTGGACGTTTTATGGTAACCATGTTGCCCATTTCCAAGCCTAATTCTTTCGCAAACTTGGGTGCGATCGAAACATAATTATCCCATGATACTTTTGAAATTGGATCTGGTAATTCTTGTAGCCAAGGGTTGTTGGCAAACTTACCATCACGAATTCCTATTTTTTCATGAAGTTCAACTTCCACATTTTTTACATCTTTTGATGCAGCACTTATGGTTTGAACAACAGTACTTAAATCTTTATTAAATGAATAGGTTGTTGATACTAATGAAGGGAAAGCAAAAAATCCTTTCCGAAGTAAATTTTCCCAAAAGTCTACAAAATTGCTTGTTGTAGTTTGCCTAGAGAAAACATTAGCTCTCCAAAAATTCTTAATATATTCTGAATATTCTATAGCTGATGTTACGGATGAAGAAGCTGATGAAATATTTTTAGTCGAATCTACACCTGCGGCGGTATCTACTTTTGCAGTAGCAATAATAACCACTGCATCATTTTTCTTAAATGCCCAATTAATAAAACCTTGTTGAGCTGCTCTGGAATTATAAACAGGAGAAATAGTTGGTTGGACCATAGCAAAATGTCCTGCTTTTGGCTCAGCATCATTCCATGATTCAAGATAATGATGATCTGGAGCGATAACGTTTGCCAAAGAAGAAGTTTCTTCCAATTTATTAGCAAATGAGACTTTTAATGCAACTTTTTTGAGTCCTTCTGTAAAATCTTTAGCTAAACTAAAATTATAAACAGGATTGACACCAAAAAGAAAAACTGCTCCAACTTCGCCTCTCTTCATTTCAGCAATCAATTCAACCACCTCAGCTTCATTTCCAGCTTTTTGGTTTGAATAGTTATCTAAATCGATAGTTGAACCATAATTGCCCAACATTGAATTGATTGCATTGACTAAAACTTGTATAGAGACATCGTTAATACCACAAATAACAAGCGATTTACCTTTGTTATTTAATAATTCTGTGGCAGTTTTTTCAATTCTATTTCCAGCAAATTCAGGTGTAGAAACAGTGAAAGAAGTTGTTCCAGTTTTTTTCGCTAAATTATTGTAAAGACCCAATATCGCTAATCCCATTTGAGAAGGCTTTACTGGCACTCTTGTATCAGCATTACTGCCTGTTAAGCTCATCCCAGTTTCAAACTGTACATGGCGCGACATTTTTTTATTTTCTTTTAATCTTTTAGCGTTTCTCAGTGAGCTATATTGTTTCGTAAATTCAACTGGAGAAATCCAAGTTCCCAAAAAATCTGCTCCGAAACTAACTACCATTTCTGCCTTTTCAAAACGATATTGTGGCAAAACAGCTTTATCAAAACTATTTCTATTCGCATTTATAATTGCTGAATACGAAACAGCATCATACATAATATGCTTACTACCTGGATATCTGGTGATAAAATCAGCAATAACTGCTTTAGTAGAAGGGCTATTTATCGTAGATGATAAAATTCTGATTTTACCATTTTTGGCTGATACCTTTGCCAACTCTTCTTTTACAAAAATATCTAGTTCGTCCCAAGTGGTATCACTACCATTCACTCTTGGATCACGAAGTTTTGATGAATCGTATAAATCTAATAAAGATGCCTGACCAACTGCATCTAAACTTCCTTGAGAGATTGGACATTCCGGATTTCCATCAATTTTGATAGGTCTTCCTTCTCTTGTTTTTACCAAAACTCCATGACCTTCAAAAGTTGAAGCATAATAATTTGGTATTCCTGGTGTAATCTCTTCAGGTTTTACTAAGTAAGGTATTGATTTACGAATAGGTGCAGTGTTACATGCGGCAAGAGTAACAGCAGTAACTCCAAAACCCATCGTTTTCAGAAAATCTCTACGAGGTGTAATGGCAGGGTTCGTTGTTACTTTTTCAAGCAATTGTTCTAAAGGTAATTCTTCTGAAAACTCATTCCCATTTTCCTTCTTAAAGGAAACAGGATTTTCCAATTCTTCCAGACCTTTGAAGTATGTTTTATTAGCCATTTAATATGTAAATGTTAAAGTAATAAGCCGGTTAATAGTGACATTTTGCACATTCTAATCCACCAAGTGCAGCTGCGGTAATTTTTTCTCCTTTTTTCAATGCTTCATGTGCAGCAATTTCTCGTTCATAATAAGCATTGCCTTTATAATTCACTTCTGTTTCTCGGTGACAGTTAATACACCAGCCCATAGTAAGACGTGAATACTGATAAACTTCTTCCATTTCCTGCACAGGACCGTGACATTTCTGACATTCAATACCTGCAACCGTAGTATGCTGAGAGTGATTGAAATAAGAAAAATCTGGTAGGTTATGAATTCTAACCCATTCTATCGGAACAGTATTTTCACCATAAGTTCTGCTTTCTGGATTGTAATCTAAAGCAGTATATATTTTTTTGATTTCTGGAGAAATTTGTCCGTTATATTTTTCGGTTAGCTGCACATAATTATGACAGTTCATACAAACATTTGCCGAAGGAATGCTGGCGTTTTTACTTTTATATGCTCCAGAATGGCAATATTGGCAATTCATCTGATATGTGCCTGCATGCAATTGATGCGAAAATGCTATCGGTTGTTTAGGTTGGTAATATTGTTGAACTCCTACATCCGACAATTGAATCCAGCCAATAGAACTGAAACCAATGATGAATAATAAAATGGAAACGAGTATGAATTTTTTATTGCTAGCTAGTTTTTTTAATCCAACTTTTAAACCATCCAGCTTGGAAGTTTTTACTAATTCGTATTGTACATCGGTATCTGGATGTAATATTTTCTCTTCCTTATTTTTAAGAATAATTTTTTCTAATGTTTTGATTACGCGATTCAATACCAACACAATTAACAGCAATACAATAATTAAAACTGCAATTGCTCCTAAGGTGTAATTACCGATTTTATCATCACCTGCTTCAGCAGCACCTGCACCACCGGCACCAGGAACAGCAGCAACATTTACTTTTTCACCTTCTGCTTTTATATAAGCTAAAACACTTTTTACTTGATCATCAGAAAAAGCATAGGCAGGCATCGCAACCTTATTGTACTTTGCATATAACTCAACTGCATATTTATCGCCGCTTTTAATTACTGCCTGGGAATTTTTAATCCAAGGAATCAGCCAAGCTTCATCTCTTCTAGTATGAATCTCTCCCAAAGCTGGACCAATTAACACCCCTTTTATCTGGTGGCAAGCAGTACAATTTTGTTTCCAGAGGGTTTCTCCTTCAGTTAAATCCTGAGCTTTTAGTGTAAATCCAATGCTTAATAATAAAGCAATAAATACAGTAAATTTTTTACTTAGGTTGAGCATGGAAGTTTGTATATTGTTAGGCATTGTTTGCTATGCTTACTTTTTTTCTTTATTATGTCAAATACTTTTTGTGGTTATATTGTTCGATTGAACTTGAACTATACCCAGAATAAGAGTGCAAATCTACAATTTATTGCCCATCTGTGACATTACAGTGACAATAATAGAACAATTTGTAATAATTCTAAATTAGCATCCTGCATTTCAATTATCGAAAGAAAATCCATCAAAAAATGAATGAAAAATGCAAATTGAAAAAATTACATTTTTAAGATCCAAGCAAAAATTAAGGGAGCAACAATGGTTGCATCAGATTCGATAATAAATTTTGGAGTATCAATATCCAATTTACCCCAGGTTATTTTTTCATTAGGTACGGCACCCGAGTAAGAACCATAACTTGTAGTGGAATCAGATATCTGACAGAAATATGACCAGAAAGGAATGCTTGTCATTTCCATATCTTGATATAGCATTGGTACAACACAAATTGGAAAATCTCCAGCTATTCCACCACCAATCTGGAAAAAACCAACTCCTTTTCCAGATGAGTTTTTGATATACCAATCAGAAAGCCACATCATGTATTCAATACCAGACTTAGTAGTTGATGGAAGAAGTTCACCTTTTATACAATAGGATGCAAAAATATTTCCCATGGTTGAATCTTCCCATCCAGGACAAATAATCGGAATATTTTTTTCCGCAGCAGCCAACATCCAACTATTTTTTGGATCAATTTCATAATACTGCTCCAAATCGCCTGAAAGCAGCATTTTATACATAAATTCATGAGGAAAATAACGTTCACCTTTATCTTGAGCACCTTTCCATTGAGTAAAAATATGCTTTTGTAAACGTCTAAATGCTTCTTCTTCGGGAATACATGTATCCGTAACACGGTTAAAACCTCCTTCTAGCAAAGCCCATTCATCTTGCGGACTTAAATCACGATAATTAGGAACACGCTTATAATGCGAATGTGCAACCAGATTCATAATGTCTTCTTCCAGATTAGCACCTGTACAAGAAATTATTGCTACTTTATCTTGGCGAATCATTTCAGCAAATATTTTCCCGATTTCTGCTGTACTCATAGCACCAGCTAACGTTACCATCATTTTTCCCCCTTCTGCCAAATGAGTTTCATATCCTTTTGCAGCATCTACCAAAGCGGCCGCATTAAAATGTAAATAATGATCAGTTAAAAATTTTGAAATTGGGCTGTTTTCCATTTTGAATTATTATTAAAAGCCGCAAATGTAATGATTAAGCTTATGTAGCGAAAACATTTATATGATTCAAGAAATATTACTTTTGAAAATGATTTTTTTGAGGTTTCTAATCCTTTTTTTATTAATAAATTTATGTTGGAGTTTAGGTTTTGGGCAATTGAAAGAAAAAAAAGAAAAGACTGATCTTTTCTCAAAAAACAGAAATTTTATTATTCTTCCAGAATTTGGATTTAGTCCTGAAACGGGTTCTAAGTTTGGGGTTTTTGCAGTTTCATCTTTTTATACCGATAGCAACAAAATTAAAACCCGAAATTCGACAGTAAGCTTTAATACTTTTTACACTACCAAAAATCAATTTAATTTCAGCACTTACTCAAGTTTGTGGACCAAAAACAATAAAGCTCATTACACAGCCGACTTGAGTTACATCAACTTCCCACTCAACTTTTATGGATTAGGAAATAATACTGCTGACAGCTCCAAACAGTTATTAGATAGCAAAAGAATTAGAGCTATTATTGAATATGAGTTTCTAATTCGTAGAAATTTATACGCAGGCACTTATTTATCTTATCAAAACGATCAATATTCAACCCGCGAAAATGGAATTTTTGAATCACTGAAACCCAATGGAAATAAAGGAGGGAATTTAGGATTTATTGGCACTTCGCTAATTTTCGACAATCGTGATTATCAAACGTTTGCTAAAAAAGGTGCTTTTCACAAAATTCAATTTAGAATAGCACCCAATGTTTTGTTGAATGAATATTCTGTTTTCAGGTTAAATATACAAACTAGAAAATATCAACAATTACATACAAATCTATTTATTGCCGGCCAGCTTCAATACCAATATACTGGAGGAAATAATATTCCTTTTTACCTGTTGAACGAATTAGGAAACAGCAATAGTATGAGAGGCTATTATGCTGGAAGATTTCGGGATCAATCCCTACTTACCGGCCAAGCGGAACTGCGTTGGTGGCCATTAAAACGATTTATATTTGCCGCTTTCGGTGGCGCAGGAAATGTATATGGAAAATATAGTAGCTCTGAAAATATTAAACCAAATTATGGAGCAGGTTTTCGTTTTGTTTATGATTTAATTGGCAAACAATCCCTACGATTTGATTATGGTTTTGGCGAAAAAAATACAGAAGAAAAAAGAATACAAGGTTTTTATATTTCGGTGAATGAGGCGTTTTGAGGATGGGTATTGTTTGATTTTTTAGTTTGATTTAATGTTTGGAAAGTAGTGAGGTAAGTTTAAGAGGTGACCCGCAGATTTCTTTTTAATGCCAAGCTACCTAATTTATAAATTTTTATAACGTTTTAAAATTATATGATTTTAGTTTTTGAAAACTATTTCTGAAATCAACTATTATGTAAATCTATTTGAGTTTGAATAATGGAAAATTCTCTAAATCTGACTTACTTATAACTTGTGAGCAAACACCATGAGCATATGCTTTTAACCATGCTTTTCCTTCTTTAGAAATCAATGATTTTAATAATACTTGACGATAAGTCTTTGGAACAGTAATGGTATAAATACAATCACTATTTATGACTCGACCTTGTTTAACCATTGCAACTTTTCCAACAACTCTTTTTCCAACTCGACACATAAGTATATCGCCTTCACTAGCAGAAAAGTTATAAAAATCTTTTTCAACTGTTTTATCAAAACAAATATTGATTTTGTTTTCTTTAAAATGAACTGAATGAAAGTATGAGAGTTTAGACTCCCTCAATTCTTTATAAGAAAACTTCCCTCTTTTAATAATTCCCCCAATTTGTTTTAAGGTTTTTTTATCAGTTTTAGAAGTAATTTTTGCATTATGGAATTGATAGTCCATTCTGTCAATCAAAAAATTATTATCTAGAATCAATTTTTTTGAAAGTTTCCCTTTATTATCTGAACATAATAACTCACAAGTTTTAATTTCAGATTTGGTCTTACTAAGAAAAATAATGTGAGTGCGTGCTTCTGTTTTATTAAAAACTTTATCGGGTAGTTGAATGATTCTACGAACATTAAATTTTTCAAAAATTGTTTCTCTAAATATTTTGAATTCCTTTCCTGTTATCAAGCTATCAGAAACAATTATTCCAAGTTCACCATCGTGCTTTAGCAATTTTAAGTTGTGAGCAAAAAAAACAATCTCAGATGTAATCCTTGAAAGGTTACTGAAATCTTTACAACCAACGGACTTGAAAAGTCTGTTGTACTTTTCTTTGTTCTCAACTCTAACATACGGAGGATTGCAAATTGCAATATCAATGGAACCAAATTTTACTTTGAGTTTAGTTGAGGCATTGGGTTGAAGTGTATCACAATTAAGAACCTTTATAAAGGCAAGTTTCTTTTCAATTGCAGTTGCTTTCTTTGGTTCAATTTCAGTAGCAAAATATTTTGCTTTCTCCCATCTTGCATAAGCAGCAATAGTCAAGGAGGCA